>WFLX010369265.1_pt1 | contig 27588 bp, 23 predicted proteins | sample 4967041 | NCBI WGS metagenome assembly WFLX01 (sample SAMN12857096, study PRJNA449069) | gut metagenome | isolation source: stool from male and female vole | host: Microtus ochrogaster | place: USA:Florida | collected 2017
CGGGGCTTGGAGGCTTTGTCGGCCATCGCTCCGAAGTCGGGCAGCTTGGGGTTGAGCGGGCAAATCAGCTTGCGGTCAGCCTCATAGCGGGGATCGCTGTTGGCGCGCAGCAGGTCGGCAAGCAGGCTTTCCTCCTCTCGGGAGGTCTCGCCGTTGTAGTATTTGTAGAGCAGCAGATCAATCATATTTCATAAACTGTTTGCGAACGGCGGCTCTTGCCCGGCTGAGTATCACCCGGGCGTTGACAGCCGTGAGGTTGAGATTCTTTTCTATTTCCTTCATTTCGAGCCCCTGAAGGTCGCGGAGAGTCATTACTTCGCGCTGGGGCGACGGCAGCGTGTTGACAATTCGCCTGATTTCGGCCACATTCTCTCTCTCCTCCTCTTCCGACAGGTCGGAGTTGGCGGTGATTTCGGCAAGGTCGTCGAGCGGTGAGCAGTGATGATGTGACCTCACCATGTCGAGAGCGCAACGCGTGGCGGCTTTTGTGGCATAGGCCTCGGGATTGTCGGATGAGGCGAGCGCTCCCCTGCTTTTCCAGAGGCGGCACATAGCTTCCTGAACAGCGTCCTGAGCGTCGGCTTCGGTGCCGACGATACGGAGCGCCGCGAAATACATTCTGCGTCCCGCATGTTCCATCAGGTCTCTGAACTGTTGTGCTGTCATACCTCATAGACGGAGGCAACCGGCGATTTGTTACAATCCCCTCAAAAAAAAACAAAAAATTAGTCCAATTAGTCCAATTAGTCCAATTTGACCAATTTGACCAATTAGACCAATTGGACCAATCTGATCCATGAGGGGTTAGTTTTTCAGATAGATTTTCTCGGAGAGAGCGCCCCGTTTTCTGATATAGAAGCCGCCGGAGAGGTTGCGGGGGTCAACTTTCATGCCCTGAACGTTGAAATATTCCACGCTCTCGTCGTCGCTGTCAACAGCCACGGTCTCGACGGCTCCGGGAGTGACGGGAGTTACAGAGCCGTCAAACACATACACATTCGAGCCTTGGAGAGTCACGGTAATCTCGGTGTCGGGGTCGATGGGCTCGTTGACAGGGAGGCCGCGGAGCTCTTTCTGATTCTCAAAGGCGGGAGCGATATATACCGGGGTGTTGTCGTAGTCGGGAATGTCGAGGGCTTCGCGCAGGGTGAAGGTATATCTCACGGCCGAGGTAGAGGGGTTGCGCAGCGCGAGGGTGGCTTTTTTGCCGTTCCATGAGGCCCAGCCGTAGACGTTGGCCTTGGTGCCGTTCCACGGATTGCCGCCCACCCAGTGGATGTCGGGGAGCACGTCGGCATTCTTTTCCTGCCACTTGATACACTCGGCTATGTCGCCCCACAGGGCNCCGTCCTTGATAGTGTTGAGCAGCTTGGCGTCGCAATAGAGCTCTACCATGCCCGAGCCGCAGGCAAAGGCGCAGCGCAGCTCGCGCACAATGCCGTTATAGTCCATCGTGCGCGACACACTCCCCTTTTCGGTGAGGATAACGCCGTGGGTCATAAGGGTATTGATGGGGCAGAGGGGTGAGTTTTCAACAAAGTTCTGATAAACGAGGCGGTCGCGGTAGGTTATCCAGCGCTCGCGGTCGTCGCCCTGATTGCCGATGGTGTTCCAGTCGGCTTCCTGACGCCACACGGCGTCGGTGTAGTGGAACCAGAAGGGTGAGGCCCATGTGCCGACAGTGGTGTTGAANAACATGTCGGGNCGTATCTTGCGCACCTGACTCAGCACGTCGATGATGCCTTCGGCATTTTCTTCGCCGGTATAGCCGGCATCGGGGCCTACCGAGCTGAACTGGGCCGAGATGCCGTCGAGTTTGAAGAAGTTGAAGTTATAGTTGTCGACCATAAACTTGCAGGCGTCGAGAAATACCTTATAGTAAGCGGGATTGCTCAGCTGCATACCTCCTTTGTTAGCCCAGTAGTTGCGGCGCATCGAGCCGGAGTTGCCGTAGCCGCCCACGGGGCCGAGCCATGTGCCGGTGCCGGCGTTCATGGCCACTGCNGCGGCGTCGGGTTCNGAGAATCCGTTGGGGAAGTTCTTGTTGAAGGTCCATGTGCCGTATTCATCCCAGCCGTCATCCCANACGAATGATTTTACGTTGGCGTTNTGTTTCTCATAGAGGTTNGCGCGCCACTGGTTAACCACGTTCACACAGTCGTCGGTGGTCATGTGGTCGGCATAGGTGGGGGAGTTGTTGCGGTTGATGTTGAGCTCATACCATGAGTTGTAGATGGGGAATGCGCGCCAGGGCACTGCTCGCTCCCTCTCGCTGTAGGCTAATACCGAGCGGCGTGCCTGACCCGGGGCGATGAGGCCCACNACGGCGCTCACTTCCCATGTCTTGCCGGCGGCAAGGGTGGTGTGGCGGCTCCAGCGNCCNTTGATGGTGCGCAGGGCGTCGCTCTCTTCGTCACCCTCATCATCNNCNCCCGANACTCCGGTTTCAGGCTTTGAGGCGGCGGAGATTGAGGGATTCCATGTGATGTTGCCGTTTGAGGTGACTGTTTCGGTCTGTATCTCAACGAAATATCTCAGCAGATANGTACCCGCCTGAGGAATGTCGAGGGTATAGACCTGGTCGTGGGATTTGCCGCCTGTAAAGCCGATATGATAGTCTGCGGCCACGACGTTGAGGTTGGTGTCGATCAGATCGACGCCCACGATGTTGAGGCCGTGGGTGCCGTTGGCGTAGGCGAAGGTCACGGTGTGGCTGCCGCTTTTGGGAACGTTGACAAAGCCTCTCTTGCCGCGCACCACATCAGCCGTGAAGCCGAGGTCGCGGATGGCTGCGGGAGTCTCATTGCCCGACTCCCAGGTCCAGTATTCGGGATTGGAGGGCTGTTTGTCGCCCGTGGTGTCGCGCTTCCATGAGGAGAGTGAGAAACCCTCGTCGGCCTCGAAGCTCACCTTCACAGTGCCGTCGCTCACGGTCTCTACGGTGTTGTAGCCGGTGGGAGTCTCCAGGCCGGCGAAAATCCTGTCGGAGGCGAGGATGGCGCCGCGGGTGTTGCCCACCACTTCGGGCGCTAACTTGGCGGGGATGTTATAGCAGAGAGGCACGATGTTGTGCATCGCCACATTTTTGTTGGCTGTAACGGCGAGGGTGGTGCGCAGGTAGTGTGAGCCGTCGCGCAATATGGCGTTCCACTCAAACTCAAGGTCCCCGTAGGTGAGGGTGGCATAGACCGATTCACCGTCGATTTTCTCGGAGGCAATGGTGGCGTCGGGGTTGCCGGCGAGCTTTCTGTGGCCCCATGAGGTCACGGTCATGGCCGAGGCGGGCACCACGGTTTTCTCATCGCCCAAGGTGATGGTAAAGAGCTCGGTGCCGCTCAGCAGGCCGAGTTCGTCACATCCGCCGAAGGTGAGTTTGTTGTCCTGATTGATAAACCGGGCGTTAAGCAGGTCGTTGCCGATGGTGATTGTGCCGTCGGTCTCGGTGATTGTAGCTGTGCCGGGCTGTTTTTCCTGAGGGAAGAACACAGCCTGAGCCTTGGTCTCACACACACATGCCGTCACGATTGCGGCAGCGACGAGGTGTGACATCACAGCTTTGCGAAAGATTGTGTAGACTTTCATCTATGCGGTATTAGAACAGTTAATGATTGGTTTTGCAAATTTACCAACAAAAAACCGTTTCGCCGCAAAGAAAGTGTGTTAAAATTGGAGCTTATGTAGCTTTCAGCAGGGGAGTTGGGAGATTATTCTCCATGCGTCGGGATAGAGATTGTTGGCGCGGTTGCCCAGATTGTTGACAAATCCCAGCGGCATCCCGTCGCGGGTGAGCAGTGTATGGCCTTTGGGGGAGTCGCTCAGCGTGATGGCTTCCCCCTTGAGATAATGGAGGGCGACGGTGGTGTCGACCTCGGCTCGCGTGAAGAGATCGGAGGGGGCGCCGGCGCCGGTGGCCAGGGCGAGCTGTTGGGTGGGTATCAGCGATTTACCCTTCACAATGGCGGGGGTGAGCAGGGGAGTGGTGATTTTGGCCAGCGCGGGGGTGAGCAGGGGAGTCGCCGGAGTGGCGCGCACAATGCCGTCGGCTCCGAGCGAGAGGGTAAACTTCTCAGGGTCGCTGATCATTGAGGACGCTTTGAGCAGCATGGGGTCAGGCTTGGCGCCCTGTCTGGAGCGCTTGGTCTTTCCGGGAGAGGAGGNNGCGGCCACANGTTCTCCCGGCTTTCTNACNACNCACATAAACANNCCCTCACCCTCAGCAAGATGAGGCATGAATCTCATGGCCGGAAAGTCGGCGCCTATGGCGGGATGAATACCTTTTATGCCGTCGAGGGGTATCTCTACCGGTTCGGCGCCGAANGTNTTNATCATCCACTCGATTATCCGCTCGTTTTCGTCGAGGTTGAAGGTGCAGGTTGAGTAGATCATATAGCCTCCGGGGCGCAGCGAGGGCCAGAGTTTTCCGACTATCTCGCGCTGACGCTCTGCACATTGGGCCACGAGCCCCTCGCTCCACTGGCTGCGGGCCTCGGCATCCTTGCGCATCATTCCCTCGCCCGAGCAGGGCACGTCGGCGGCTATGATGTGGAATGTGTCTTTAAGGGGTGAGAATCGCCCCGTGTCCCCCTTCGACAGCATGGTGAAGGGATAGCCCCACTTGGCGAGATTTTCGCCGAGAATGGCCGCGCGGCGAGGCTCATATTCGTTGGCCACCACGAGCGATCCTTCGGGCAGCGAGGAGATGGCGGCGGTGGTTTTGCCTCCGGGGGCGGCACACGCGTCGAGATAGGCTACGGGAGCTTCACCAAGCTCGCGGCTCAGATGAGCCACCACCCTGCTTATGATCATCGACGAGGGGTCCTGCACATAGAATCCCCCCTGATGGAGCAGGGGCATGAAGGTGAACTTCGGTCTCTCCTCAAGGTAGAAACCGGTGTCACACCACTCCACGCTTCTGAGTCTCCGGCGCGCTTCGTCGAGCTGCTCCGGGCTTATTTTCAGCGGGTTGAGGCGTATGGCCACGCTCGGCTCAGTGTTGGCCAGAGCGTAAACAAGCCCGTCGGCCACGGAGGGTCCGAGGCCGGCGAGCGAGTTGATAAATTGTGGGTTGAGTTCTGNCATGAGCAGAAATTGCNATCAGNTTGAGAGGNGGCGCAGGGTGTCGAGCAGCTCGCGGNTGNTGGGCTTGTCGTNTTTGATAGCCTTANAGAAAGGCACGTNCACGATTNCGTCGTTGGNGATGCCGATCATCACGTNGCGCTGGTCTTCGAGCAGGGCGTCGATGGCTGCGGCACCCATGCGTGAGGCGAGAATACGGTCGTGGGCAGTGGGCGAGCCGCCGCGCTGCAGGTGGCCGAGTATCGAAACTCTCACATCATAGGCGGGATATTCATTCTTCACACGGTCGGCGAGAGCCATGGCGCCGCCGGTGACGGGGCTTTCGGCCACAAGCACGATCGATGAGTTTTTGCTCTTTCTAAAACCGTTCTGGATAAGTTCGGCCAGCTGGTCGACCTGAGTCGAAATCTCCGGTATGATGGCGGCTTCGGCACCGGTGGCGATGGCGCCGTTGAGGGCGAGGAAGCCGGCGTCGCGGCCCATCACCTCGATAAAGAAGAGACGCTCGTGGCTGGTGGCGGTGTCGCGTATTTTGTCGACACACTCCATGATGGTGTTGAGCGCTGTGTCATAGCCGATTGTGGAGTCGGTGCCATAGAGGTCGTTGTCGATGGTGCCGGGCAGACCGATACAGGGGAAGTTAAACTCGTTGGCAAAGATTCTGGCGCCGGTGAGCGAACCGTCACCGCCTATCACCACGAGGGCGTCGATGCCGTGGCGGCGAAGATTCTCATAGGCGAGCTGACGTCCTTCGGGAGTGGTGAACTCCGGGCAGCGGGCGGTTTTGAGGATGGTGCCTCCGAGCTGTATGATGTTCGACACATTCTGTGTCTTAAACTCCACGATTTCATCGCTGATGAGGCCTCGGTAGCCACGATATATGCCGTGAACTTTCAGTCCGCTGAATATAGCCGAGCGGGTCACGGCTCTGATTGCGGCGTTCATGCCGGGGGCGTCGCCTCCCGAGGTGAGTATGCCTATGCTTTTTATGTCTACCATGTGAGAGTGTTTTTGTTTGGGGGGTTGGATATATTCCAAACTGCCCCGCTACTCATTGTTATCAGGAGTGCGGGGCAGAGTGGATTTTCTTTATATTTTTCCCGGAGCGGGGAAGCGGGTCAGGCTAATAATCCTCCTCCCCTCGGGATAGGGATTGTTGCTTGATTATTTATCTTCGGCAACGCAGATGCAGACACGGTTCTTTTCGATACCGGGGAAGGGCTGAACGGTGTCACCTTTCCATGCGCAGGTGATGCGGTCGGCAGCGATACCGGCGTCTTCGAGAGCTTTCTGAACTGAGTGGCTGCGACGCTCTGAGAGGGCCATGTTATAAGCGGGATAGCCGGTTTCTTTGTCGGCATAGCCGGTTACTTCAACAGTAGCTTTGGGGTTGGCCTTGAGGTATTCAACGAGCTTGTCGATCTTAACCTGCTCAGACTCACGGATAACTGATGAGTTGATGAGGAAGAATACGTTTTGGGTCATGGGCTCAACCTTCTTGGGTTCGGGAGCGGGAGCGGGGGCAGGTGCGGGAGCGGGAGCGGGTTCGGGAGTTTCCTCGATAACCACTTCTTCAATAACGGCGGGGATTACTTTGTAGCCGCGGCCGAACTTGAAGGTGAGACCTACGAGACCGTTAAACTGCCAGTCGATGTTTGATTTGTCACCATGTTTTGAGTTGAAGTGGTCGGTGAGACCGTTGGCGTTAGCCTCAACGTTGAGGGCTACATAGTCGCTCAGACGGATGTTGACACCGAGACCGCCGCGGCCGGTGAAGGCCCATTTGTGACCGTCCCAGAGGTTTACGAAATCGAAACCGGTGTTACGGGCGATGTCGATAGCTTCGTTGTTGTGGAAGCGGTCGTTGGCACCTACGCCGAGGAAGCCATAGAAATCAAGAGTGCGCTTGGGGTTCCAGCCGCAGAAAAGGTTGGTGAGTGAAACAACAGCGTCTACGTTAGCCTGANTATAGTTGAATTTGTNAACATTGTTTACGTCGGTGGNGGCNNTGCCTTTNGCCTGCCAGCCGCTGNCGCCTGCACGGAGGCTGAAAACAGGGCTGAAACGATAGCCGATGTTGAGNGCGGCTGCGGGTGAGATGAGGTCGCCGAATGAACCTTCGCCAAGAGTTTCGGCAGCGCCGCCTTGAGCCTGAAGGAACCAGTGAGGTGCGAACACCACTTTTTCTTCTTCGATTACAGTCCGCTGGATAGTTTGTGCGGAAGCGGCAAAGGTGCTGAGCACGAGGGTGCCGGCAAGAAGTAAGGATTTAAACTTTTTCATTTCTGAATAATGGTTTGAATTATGTCGACACCTAAGCGCTTGTTATCGGGGTCGGTGTCTCTTGGTTAATGATTATTTTGATTATTTACTTTTGATTATGGGGAGAGGTTTGTTTGGTGAGAATGGATTTTACAAAGATAACAATTGATAAAAGATTTTGGCTTAAAAAAATTCAATTTTTTTTAAATTTTTTTATTCGCTCACTATTCCGGTGATGATTTCTGTGGAGCTGCCGCGCCAGGGGAGCATGCCGTAATACTTTTTATATGAGATGGTTATGGGTTTGCNGGNGGANTGGAGAGTTNGAANCTNGCNNGCCAGNGANCTNTCTTNGATGCNCATGTCGNGCTNGNGGGTATAGATGCGCGNGGTGTCNGTNANNGCCCCTTGCGAGATNACTTCGGNNTCANAGGTCTTGAACAGCAGCCCGCGCCGCTCCACATTGACCACATATATATTCATCCTCGCGTCTTCGACATAGGGAGTGTAGTATCTCAGCCACACCGTCACGCCCANNGCCGCCACNACTATNAGCACGAACGTGATGACCCACTTGAGCCGTGAGCGNGAGCGACGCTNGCCCGGGTTATCCTCGGGTGAGCCCTCGCCGCGACCTTCCTGCTCGGTGGAGAAGTCAATCACGTTGCTGTCGGCGCCTGAGGGTGTCTCTTCAGGCTCCGCGCGGTAGTAGTCGGGTTGATCGTCTGAACCAAATATACTCATATCTTACTGTCGATAACGTCGGCAGGGATGCTGCGGCGTTTCATAAATATGATACATATAAATGTGAAGATGCCTAAGGCGATTAGCGTCAGGGTGGTGGCGCCCATCACGAGGTTGGCGAATGAGGTGGCATACTGGGGCGTGAGGCCCGGTATCGAGGCCGAATACATGCTGATGCCGAATATCAGCGCCCATTGCCACGGACCGATGCCGCCGTTTGAGGGCACTCCCATCGAGATGCTGGTGAGGCAGAAGCAGAGCAATATGGCTACCGGCCCGTAGGTCGCCGCCATCTCTGCAGTGAGGGGAAAGGCGAAAAAGGCCACATAGAGCTGCATGTAGTAGCAGAACCACATGGCGAAGGTGTAGAACAGCCACAGACCCTTGCCGTTCATCTTGGTCAGCACGGCAAAGCCCTGCCATATGCCGATGAGAAATTGCTTGGTCTTGGCTATGAACTTTATGTTGTCGAATTTCATGAATACCCACCACACCACGGCCACGGCAGCCACTATAGCTATCCAGAGCCAGGGCGACGAGAGAGTGGCGAGAAGCTGCTCCATCGTGTGGGAGTTTTCGCTGAAATAGAGCATTATCTGATTACGGGCCAGCAGGAAGGTGAGGAAAGTCATCAGGGCCACCATCACGGTGTCGGCAAGGCGGTCGCCCACCATCGAGCCGAATACGGTGTCGAACGGCGCTTTCTGCCTGCGAGCTATCCAGCCCGAGCGCCACAGCTCGCCCAAGCGCGGCAACACGAGGTTGACGGCATAGGTGCCGAATATCGACAGGATGAGCACAAACTTGGGAGCCTTCACACCGAGAGCCTGAAGCTGAATGTTCCATCTCAGCGCCCTCAACACATGCGACAGAATCGAAATAGCCATCATCAGGAATATCCACCAGAAGTTACACTCCGTGCGGATGATGGTCATCATCTCCTGAAAGTTGATGCGGCTGAACAAAAGATAGCACAGCCCCACGCTTATAAGCAGGGGAACACCATACTTCAATATAACCTCCATCACCGTGGGCTTGCGCAGACGGGGCGTGGCGGCGGTTTTGTTGTCGGGCAACATGGCTATGCTCTTAATCCTATCGGTTTATTATCTGTGATGCGGGAGGCTGATTGATTGCCTCTTAGATTTCAAGCCGCAAAATTACCAAGTTTTTTTGAATTACCGAAATAAAAATCAACTAACCTCAACTTATAAGCCCTATAAGCCCTATAAGAAAATGGGAAAGGCCCCGGCGCTCGAGGCGCCCGGGCCTTAAGGGAAAGTCAGCCGATTGCTTGTGAGCCGGCGCTCTCCATCCGAAGCAAACTGTAAAACCAATGCCATCGGATTTCAGAGATCTATTTTACCTCGGAATAGTTCCTTAATCTATCATTTAAATCAATCTATCATTTTCATCCTTAATTCATCGATGAGCACATGGTTGGTGGCTATATTCATGTTCTCATCTTCAGGCAGGAACTTTATGGTGAGGGTATGAGGTCCTTTGGTGAGGTTGACGCTCAGAGAGTTGGTGAGTCCCCAGTCGTTCCAGTTATTGCGACCGCGATGGGGCATCACGACAATGCCTTGATCAACGCCGTCAACAAAAATCGTGCGCACTCCGCAGCGATTTTCGGTATTGACGGGGCCATTGCCGTTGGCATAGCGCAGCTGAATACTGTAGATGCCATCTTCCCCTACGGTGAGGGGAATGTCGAGGGCGGGTGAGGTTTTGTCGAGTTCCACAAATCCCGTTCCGTTATATCCCGAGATTTGTCCGGCGGGCTGATAGGCAATTTCCTGAGATGTCAGGGTGGTGGTTTCACCCGGCAGCTGTATCACTGTGACGGGGCGGGTGGAACGCGGCTCGGAAGCGAAACCTTCGGTGCCGTTGTCAGCCACACCTATCACCTGATATTCGCCAGGTTGAGAGGAGTTGAATGTTGTCGAGGTTGTTTCGGCTATGCGCTTGCCGTCGCGCACTATCACATAGTGATTGATATACTCAATGGGATTCCAGCACAAGGTGNTGCCTTCAAGCCATGCTATAGGGGTGAGAGGCGCCTTCTCGTTAGGCATATTATTGACCTTCATGGCTGGAATCTCGTTGTCGGCCATAACGATTTCAACCTTCATGGTGCCTTTGGCCTTCTTTGCCGGGATTTCGGGAGCCTGCTCATGTCCGTTGACGGTAAATGATTTGATCTTGTTACCATAGCCTTTGACAGTGATGTCGAGCACCGCGTCGCGATATTTGAAATTGTCGAGCCTCAGTTCACCTCCCAGAGCCTTTGGCACAAAGGGGTGGAACATCAGCCGGTCTTTGCCAAATTCCAGGCCAAATAATATCTTGTGGGTGAGGGCAAGGTTGCCGCTCAGACACCAGAGCATATTGGAGGAGTTGAGCTCGGTGTAGATGTCGNCGTTGTCGNGGTGTNAATANTNTNNNNGTTTGTGCAGAACAGGGCCGCGNGGCGCNCTATGGCGCCTATGCCTTGCATCACGCCATCCTCATTACCCGCTTTAGCATTAGCGATAGCCCACCAACATCCTACCCAGGGCCATAGAGCATTGTTGTGGTAGGAGGGCATATCGGCAATCTGAGGATAGAAAATTGTGGCGCCGAAAGGCGTTGTCGGATTATTCTCGGTGATTGTCTTTGCGCGCGCTTCGTCGGCCACATCCCACATTATCGCCAGCGACTCACCGAGGGTCTCCGCTTTGGGATTCATGATAAGGTTGTCGCGGCCATAGAGATACATGCCATAATAGCCTTTATCCTCAAGCCAGAGATTGGCGTTTATACCGTCAACAATCTTTTCGGACATTTCGAGGGCCTCGTCAGCCACCTTTTTGTGGCCTAACTCCGAGGCTATGTCATAGAGCACTCTCCAGGCCTGAGCATGAACGATCGAGGTCGAGAGGGTCTCGGTGTTGAAGATGTCGGCACACTGCATCCATTTGGGATGACTCTGCTCGCGCCAGTCGATAAAGGAGGTCTCTCCTTTGGCCAGACCGGTGGAGGGATCGTAGACGGTTTTGGAATCGGTTTCGAGCGAGCGCTTGATTATCGGATAGATATATTCGAGCCACTTGCGGTCGCCGGTCACTTTATATATCTCATAGGCGGCTACGCACCATATTTCGCGGTCGGTCGACACGGGCCATGCTCCTCCGCTGCCGGTGTCCTGAATTATGCGTCCGAGAGGATCAACCTTCTTCATCAGTGAAATCATTGAGGCCTCGGGCTGGAGATAAGCCATTGAGAGGAGAATGGAATAGCTCACGTCGCGTGTCCACACCCCCGACCATTCCTTGCCGGTGCGCAGTGTGGTGTCGGGCTCTACGGCATTGACCATCTCGTCGAGAGCCATGTTGTAGACAGCCTCCTGAAGAAGGTTGCCCGACGAAAAAGAGGGATAGGGAGCGAGGTCATTCTTTCGNTTCCACTCCTTGGATACAGGCATGAAGTAACCGGGGCGTGCCGAATAGGTCGATTTGATTTCGTAGGGCGACAGGGCCGTTGCGAAATATTCGCCCTGATAGATAGTGTCGCCCGACCACCGGTAGGCGGGAGTGGTCACTATGTCGGCTGCCGAGCACGACATAGCCGCCGCTGTGCCCGCTATGATTGCAAAAAGAATTGTTTTCATCTTTAGGGTTAGATTTTGGCAAGTTTAATGGCGCAACCGCCGCTTCTTCCCTGAGGAATGTCGAGGGTGGTTTGGCTGGTCACGTCGCGCTGCTCGATAATCACGGGATAGGGGTTGGTGTCATAATGGGCGTCGGCGCCGTCACGATAGATTGTAGCGCGATATTTCGCTCCCTCATCGAGAAACGAGAGATTGATGTGGGCTATGCGGGCCTCATCGCCTGTGGCACTGCCGACATACCATGTGTCCTCTCCTTTGCCTTTACGGGCGGTGGTGACATATTTGCCGATTTCGGCCTCGGGATAGCATGTCACATCCCAGTCGGTGGGGCAGTCACACACAAACTGAAACGGACCGGGATTGGCTTCGTAGTTTTCGATTTCGTCAGAGGCCATCTGGAGCGGAGAGTAGAGAATAACAAACAGGGCGAGCTGCTTGGCCAGCGTGGTGTTGACATGAGTCTGAGGAACAACCGGATTCTCAAAGCGGAAGGTAANGGGGGTAAAGTCNATAGGGCCGGCAAGACCGCGGGTGAATGNCAACGNTANGGTGTGGCTCGGCGGATTGCCCCCCTCGGGATTCCACGCATCATATTCCTGACCTCTCACACCTTCCTGGGTCATGAGATTGGGATATGTGCGCTGCAAACCTGTGGGCATCACGGGCTCATGGTTGTCGATGGCTAATTTATGCCCGGCGGCTGTCTCAATTACCTTGCGATAGTGGCGCACACCAAACTGGCTGCTGTGAAGCTCCTTATTGTCGAGCATGTCGCCCACATAGCCGGTCTTTACATAATGCATGCCATTGTCGGCATAGAGTTTCATGCCTTGCTCCATCTGGTCTTCGTAATGGGAGATTTTACCACCGGTTTCATGGTGGCCGATGAGGGCCACGCCGATCTCACGCCCATAGCGGTTTAACTCGGCGATGTCAAAATCATCATAGGGCTTTGTGAAGTCAAACTCCCATGTGGCCCAATCGGGATTCCAACCCTCCACAAGCACACCGCCGAAGTTGTTTTTAGCGGCGAAATCCATGTAGCGCTTCACATTTTCGGTAGTCGCTCCATGTCGGGGTCCTGCCTCCCATGTGGCTGTGCGCATGTGATAACACCACCACACTCCGAGATAGCGCTGAGGTTTGCAGAACTCTTCGGCATTGTCGATAGCACAGGGGTCGTTGAGATTGAGCATTATGCGGCTCAGAGCCATGTCGCCGGCATTGTCTGCGATGATGATGGNGCGCCACGGTGAGACGCGGGTGTCGGTCACAANGACNTTTTCGCCTGTCTGCCATNGNGTGAGCGAGGCTTTGAGGNTGTTGCTCCCCNGAGTGGCCTGAAGATTCATGGCGGCATAATCGGTGAGGTTTGCCTCATGGATGGCGATATGGGTGCCGTCGGCGCAGCGTATAGTCAGGGGCGTGGAGACTTTGCCAATACTGTCGAGGGGCAGCTCACGGAAAATCGCTTCATAGAATCTGAATCCTTCGGCAGGTATGCTCCATGTGGTGGCACACTCATCAAAGGCAAATTCGGTAGCCTCATCCATGATGATGAAATCCTGAAGAGCATCCTGACGTGGAAACTCATAGCGGAAGCCGACGCCGTCGTTAAAAATGCGGAACACTATGTCGACCGTGCGACCGGGGGCGAGTTCCTTCTGACACAGGCTGACACGCAGCTCATTATAGTTATTGTCGATCTGAGATTCCTCACCCCATACCGGCTGCCAGGTCTCGGAATGAGAGTCGCGTTTGATTGCTTTAACCGACACGCCTTCGGTGAAATCGGGCATCTCCTTGAGTTTCAATCCCAGACGTGAGGGGTTGAGTATCTGATGACCTTTGCGCACGACCGAATATTCGGGCACTCCATCCTGAATGTCGAAAGTGAGATTGACCGAGGAGTCGGGCGAAGAGACCGAGACAGGTTTTGCCGAGGCTGAGATTGCCGAGGCGAGCGCCAGAATCAGGGCTATTGTGTTTGCTTTGTTCATAACGCTTATTTCATGCAGGTTACGTGGATTTTATGCTTGTTGCCGTCGATAACTATCTTATAATTTCCGGCCTCGGTCACCTGCCATTTGTTATCGGGACTGCCATTGGGCATAAGGGCGATTTCGTCAGACTCCACGCCGTTTGAGTTGATGATGGTGCCACCGGTTACGGGCATTATGAACGCTCCGCCCCAATTGCCCGGCTCCATAGGGCATTTCATCTCACCTTCATTCAGCCGACCCTCAAACTTAAATGTATTGTCGTCGATTTTTTCCATTCTGACGGGGTTGTCGATATCCCAGTCGGCTGAAGTGGCATTACCTACCATCCAGAGGTTTTCAATCTCATAAGGTTTGACAGGTATTTCCACTACTGTCAGATCTTTGTCGGAGTCACATCCTGCCAGCGCCAATATCGAGAAGAGCGCGGCCAAAAGCATATTATATAGTTTCATGGGTTTACGGTATTTAATATCCGGGGTTTTGTTTGAGGTTATGGTTGGTGTCGACAGCTTTTCTCGGCACGGGGAAAATCTCGGTGTGGTTGTCAGCGTCGGGCTGCTTGTCCCACCATGAGCCGCTGTTGAACTTTCCGAAGCGTATCAGGTCGGTGCGTCGGCGGCTCTCGGCAAAGAACTCACGGCCCCATTCATCAAGCAGCTCCTGCTCGTCGAGCGATGCGCTTCCTTCGGGGGCATATAGGGAGGTGGCCCAGGCCGATNAGGGNTAATTNCGCTTNCTGACGCTGTTGAGCAGTCTTGCGGCGCNATCCTTATCGCCGGTGCGGAACTTACATTCGGCTAACGAATAGACTATCTCGNCGAGACGTATCTCCACGCNGTCAGACTCTATCTGGCCGNCATCCTCATCCGAATAGAAAGGATATTTGGCAAAGTGATAACCCGAGTTATGGTCGCCGCTCTGGAGATTGCTGGTTTTGTCGGCGGGCCACTCGTTATCCTCAAGGCCGCTGAACCGGCCAACGGCGTCACGGATATTAAGGGCATAGTTGCCATAGGGGTCGGTGACATATTCCTCGCCTTCCTTCAAAGAGGGGAGCTTGCCGAAGATAAAGAGGCCTTCGCGACTGTTGTTGCCGAGGTTGCGGTAGAGTTTCAGACGCACATCTTCGGGATATTTGCGAAATTTCTCTACAGTGCTTCCCAAAGAGTAGGTATAGAGATTGCCGTTGAGGTCATAGCTCGGTGTGCAGGCATATTTGCAGTTGTGGTCGCCGGCTTCGGCTTTGGTGTCGCCGATATAATAGCGGAACTGCGAGGGGGTTGTCCACCAGTAGGTATCGCCCTGATAGTGCCAGTAGGTGTAGCCCTGGGAGGCGGGGAAAGCGAAGATAACTTCAGGGCAGGTTTCGTTGTTCCAGTCGAAGGGAGCATCCCAGCGGTCGGCCAGAGAATATGATCCGAATTCACCGTCGAGAATACGCTGAGCCCAGCGGGCGCAATCATCATAGCGGGGGGTGCCTGTCCATACCTCGGCGTTGAGCAAGAGGCGCACGAGCAATGAGGCTGCGCCGGCGCGGTTCCATTGGGCCTGATATATGCCGTTGCCGCCGTTGCCGCTCTTGGCGGTAAGCAGACCGACACACTCTGTCAGTTCCTCTTCGATAAAGGTAAACAGTTCCTGAGGTGAGACCTGCCCTTTGGAATTGAGCGACACATCCTTGCTCACGGCAAGGGGCACGTTGCGGAAGCTGTCGAGGAGGCGGATGTAGAACCATGCGCGGAGCACCCTGCATTGGGCCTTGAGGTTGTTGAATTCCTCGTCGGTGAATCCGAATTGAGAGGCTGAGAGGGTCTGGAGGTCATCGATCACATAGTTGGCCTGCATGATGCCCTGATAGCAACCGTTCCATTCGGTCTCGATTGTGCCTTCTTCAATATTCCATGTGTGGTAGTGATAGCGGCGCCATAATCCTCCGTCGTCCCACCATCCGTCGCGCGACGGGGTGATAAGCTTGTCGGCGGTGAGTTCGTTGAGCACATGGCGGCTCTGAACACTCCAGAAACCATGCTCAAAGGGGCGCAATACGGCGCGGATCACATCATTTTTTGTGTTGTAGTAGTTTTCTGAGGAAACCTGGTCATAGACGGTTTCGTCAAGATCGGTGCAGCCTGACATGGTGAAGGCTCCTATCAAAGCGGCGACGATATATGAGGGAAATTTCATTTTCTTATCTTGTTTAGGTATTAGAAATCTAATTGCACTCCGAATATAAACTGGCGGCATGAAGGATAGTAGGTTCTTGAGCCTGTGGCGCCCGGTGNGAGGCCGTTGGTCTNGAACGATGAGGGATCGACACCGCTATATGAAGTGATTGTGNAGAGATTTTTGCCTGNAAAGGTGAGGCGGAGGCTGTCGAGGAAGCGCTTGTTGANGTTNAAGGTGTAGNCCNAGGTGAGCGCGTCGAGCTTCACATAGTCACCCTTTTCGAGATAGTAGTCGGTTACCTCCTGGCTTCCTTTCAGTGCGGCATATTTGGTGTAGGCCTTTTCCATGACATTGCCGTTAAACGACTGATGGCCGTAATAGAAGTCGTGGATGTTGAAGATGTCATAGCCGAATGCACCTCTGAAGAACATCGACAGGTCGAAGTTGCGGTAGCGGAAGGTGTGGGTCATGGAGGCGGTAAACTTGGGCAGACCGTTGCCTACGATGGCTTTATCTTCCTCGGTGCCTTCAGAGGCGAGCTTGATATTGCTGTCTTTGTCATAGATGGCCCAGTTGCCTTTGTCGTCGATGCCCGCATAGCGATACATATAGAAATTGCCGAGGCGCTTTCCCTGTTCTATTCTCTGGAGGTTGTGGAAGGGGTAGGGGTCTTCGGTACCGACCATGTCATAGTAATCCTGACCTACATATTCCGAATTGCTGAAATTGACGAACTTATTGTCCATAGTCGCGCCTACGAGATCGATGGTGTAGGTGAAGTCGCGGTTGGTGACGGCGTTCCAGCGCAGGTCGAACTCAAAGCCGGAGTTGCGCATGGTGCCTACGTTGACAAAGGTGGAGCTGAACAGATAGGGAGGTACCGATACGTCATAGTCGCCGAGAAGGTCCTGCTGGTTGCGGGTGTAGTAGTTGAGTGATCCGGAGAGCTTGTGGCTCAATAGCGAGAAGTCGATGCCCACATTCCAGTTTTTGGCTTTCTCCCAGCGCAGGTCGGGGTTGACATTCTTTCCGGGGCCCCACACCTGATAGTATTTGCCCTGATAGTAGTAATATCCGAAACCGCTCATGGTATTGAGCGACATATAGTTGCCGAAGTCCTGATTGCCGGTCTCGCCATAGTCACCGCGAATTTTCAGCTCGTTGATCCATTCGATATCGCTCATGAATGATTCCTCCGAAATGCGCCAGCCTAATGACACGGCGGGGAAATTGCCCCATTTGTGATTGGCTCCGAATTTCGACGAGCCTTCGTGGCGCAGCGATGCGGTGGCGATATAGCGGCCTTTCCAGTCGTAGCTTATTCTTCCGAAAAATGAAATCAGTTTGCAGTCATTCTTATAAGTGCCCATGCCTACATGGCCTTCCTCCACAGCCCATTGACCCGAGCCGAGATTGTTGGCGCCGAGGCCGTCGTTGGGAAAATCCTTGTTGTCGGCGTTCATGCCCGAATATTGGCTATATTGGTAGGAGTAGCCCAGCATTGCCTTGATGTTGTTGTCGTTAAACGAGCCCGAGTAGTTGAGGAGCCATTCGAGACTGCGCTGAAATCCCTTGGAGTAGCTGCGCGAGCCTTCTCCGTCATAGCCGTTGTTTTGGGCCAGGGTAGAGGTCGACGGGCGGAACCAGTAGTTGAAGTTTGAATCCTCATGGTCGGCAACGGTTACCTGAGTGTTGAGGGTCTGGGAGGGCCAGCTTTCTTTGGCGAAGAGGGGGAGGAGATTGAGCTTGATAGTTGCGTCGGTTTCGAGGAGCTTTGTTGTGGCCGAATTGTCTTCCAGAGCCATCATTTCCACGGGGTTGTAGCCTGCTGTCTGACCTGTGAAATTAGAATATTGTGAGCGCGATTCATCCCATATCGGAGTGGTGGGGTTGGCTTCGAGAGCGTTGCGGAACACATCCCACGATGCTACTTTTCGCTCGATGATTCTCGGAGCGATGTTGAGGCTGAAGGTCAGCAGACCTCCTTTGGTGGTGTGATTGATTGAAGCGCGACCGCCAAATTCTTCACGGTTTGAGTAGCGGTCAACGCCGTCCTGAGTGCGGTAGTCAACCGTAGCCCTGTAGTTTGTGTTTGCATTACCGCCGTTGATGCTCACGGTGTGAGAAGTGCCCCAGCCGGTGCGGGTAACGGCATCGAGCCAGTTGTCGTTGCCGCCCAGATCCACGCCGTTTACGGCGTCGGCACGCAATTCCCTGTAAGCGGCGGCGTTGAGCATCCTGATGTCATGGTTTGCCACATTGGCGGTGACAGAACCTATATAGGAGGTATGCACGGCTCCGTCGCGTGCGCCTTTCTTTGTGGTCACCACGATAACGCCGTTAGAGCCGCGGGTGCCGTAGATAGCGGCTGCCGCTCCGTCCTTGAGAATGTCAAAGCTGGCTATGTCGTTGGGGTTGAGGTTGGTGAGGTTGCCACCGGGCACTCCGTCGATCACGATCAGAGGGCCGAGGCCGGCTGAACGCGATGACACGCCGCGAATCTGAATCGAGGCCTGATTGTTGGGGTCGCCGACACCGGTGTTGGTAATTGACACGCCCGGCACCTTGCCTTGAATCATCATTGTGGGGTCTAATGAGCTTGAGGTGAGGAAGTCCTCCGAGCTGATGTGTGCCACAGTCGAGGTGACCTCTTTCTTGTCCATCGTGCCATAGCCAACCACCACTACTTCTTCGAGCATTGAAGAGTCTTCTTTGAGCAGAACGGTGATTTCAGAGCGTCCGTTGACCGGTACCTCCTGGGTGGCATAGCCCACATAGCTCACGATTAGTGTCGCTTTGGGGTCGACGTCGGCAATACTGAAATTACCCTCAACGTCGGTTGCCGCACCCTGAGCTTTGTCTTTAACTTTGACAGATGCGCCTATCAGAGGCTCATTGTCTTTCACGTCGAGCACCACTCCCTTTACATTCAATGCCTGCGCTGTGTTGACAAAGCAGCAGAACATCAATGAAAGCAGCAGCGCGATTGCTGATTTGCTTTTAAAATTTTCCATGGCTGTTAGTTTTACAGTTATGCCGCAAAATTAGCCACCGGATTTTCGCCCGTCAATCTGTTTAATGAAGAATTAAACTTTTACAAATGTATTAAAAGCTGATAATCAGTATTTTGATGATAGGGATTGGAAGCGAGAATTAAACTCTTTCCACCTCAAATTAAACCCCTGTTAAGTCTCTAAATCTTGGGTATCGCCATGATTCGGCTCTCAAAATCGGCGTTGGAGACTGTGGATTTCGATTTGATTTTGGTCTTGTAGACATATACCGTCTTGACCGACAGGTTGAGATATTTAGCCACCTCCTGAGTGTCGGAAATGCCCAACCTCATCAAGGCGAAAATCCTCACCTCAACCGGCAGGTCTTTGGTGTTGGGTTCAAGAATGTGCTCCTCTTCCGGAAACAATTTGTTGAACTCATCCACAAAGTTGGGAAACAGCGACAGAAATGCTTTGTCAAACGAATGATAGATTCTTGCCCGCTCCTCCTTGATGCCTATCTCATAGGGGAGGTATTTGATGGCGTCATATTTCTTGTCTTTGAGCATTTTCACAACGTTGTGGCATTTTTCCTCCACGCTATTGACAAAGGAGGTGTTCATATAGAGCGACTGCATTATGTAGGCATCCTTGATTGCAGTTACCTCCTTAAGCTGATCGATGAGGTGGCTGAGCTCCTTGTTGGCGGCATCAATCTCATCGGATTTTTGCTTCAGGGCGCCATTGGCGGCCTCGATTTCATATTTTTTCTTTCTGATTTTCGAGAGGAAAAACAGCGTGAGTATCAGCACGAGAAATATCACTCCCGCGACAATCCCGAATTTCCACACCTTGTTGTTGAGCTTATTGTGTTGCTCCACCTCGATCATCCTCATTGTGGTGCTCGTCTCATCCTTGCGGAGATGAGAGTTGTAGAATGAAGCGTCGTCAAAGGCGATATGGATAAGGTTATAGGATTCGTCCATCTCAGATTCGGCAAACAGCAGTTCGGCAAGCATTTTGGCTGCCGTGGTTTCCTTTATGTCGCCGCGGATGTCATGTATGGCCGACTGGGCGAGATAATATTTTGCGTCGTCAGGTTTGCCGAGCTCCAGCGACAGACGACCCAATATGGAATATTGAACCGCTTTCTCATGGTTGGTGAGGTCATAACGCTGCAAAATCCTCAGTCTTTCGTTGATGGCCTTTTCGGCCGAGGGTGAGGTGATCTGCTCCCTTTCGAGTACGGCTATATGATATGCCCCGGTGTCATGGTTAAGCACCGAGATGAGCGAATCCAACACCTCAAGCCGGGCATTCTCATAGGTGGCGCCCAGCAAAGTCTCCGTGCCCCCGACATAACCGCCCATGTTTTGAAGATAGCGGTTACACAGGTTGTAGTAGAGGGGAAGGTAGCCGGAGGGGAGATCTTGCGTGACTATACGGTCTTTTATCTCATGGGCTTCCTTAAAAAATCCTACCGACGTGTAATAGTCCATCAGCGACATATTGGCCACCGCAATTCCTTGTCTGTTGTCATATTCCTCCGCGATCTCATTGAGCATCAAGGCATAATGGTAGGCCGAATCTGACTGGTAGCAACGGTATTCGTTAAACAGGGCCAGGCATGACTCAAACCGTTGGGCGGGAGTCGTTGCTTCCTGAAACTCCTTTCTTATCGTCCCGATGCGGTTTTCCTTGAGGGTGGAATATTGGGCGCGTTTGCTGATTTCGGAGTTAAGTATGGTGAATATCGAATCGGTCTTGCCAATGGCAAGCAAAATCAGCGGGCAGCAGAGCATTAACCCCGTCGCCATCACTATTTTCGCTCTGATATGTCGCCCCGGTGAGGAGAATAATTTGGCTTTCATTACATGTCAGCGGGGGAATTGTCAATATTCCGAGAAGAGGGTGGGCTTGATGACTATGCCCACGCGCAGCGAGGAGTGAAATTCCTTGTAGGCCAGGAGGCCCTCGCCATAGCCGTTATAATATTGCATGAAGAGATATTGGTTGTCGCGCTTAAAGATGCGGTAGTTGAGCTCGAGGATGGTGTTGTAGTTGAGTTTCCAGCCTTTGCGCTTCACGAGGGTCACCGAGATGCCGAAGCGGTTGTTGGGCAGCTTGAACGACGAGCCCATCTGATATATGCCGCAATAGTCGAGTATATCCTTGTTGTTCTGGCCGTCGATGATTGGAATCCAGAATTTTGCGTGAACCACAAAGGCGGGGTCGATCATCACCGTGCCGGCCAGCGACACCTTGTTCCATGAGCGCGAGGCTATGCCGTCGCGGCCGTTGCTCTCATGCTCGAGTATGAGCGACAGTTTGCCGATATAGCGGTTTTTGACAAAGAGGTTTTTCGACAGGCCTATNCCGGGATTGAAGTTGAGGTCGGTCATAGGCATGGAGTTTTCCAACACGTTCCAGAAACACTTTTGTGAGTAGAAGAGATAGAGATAGGTGTGGAGGGGGAGTGTNGAGCNGGNGNGGCGCTGGGCNATGGAGATNTGAAACTTTATGTTGGTGNTGGTTTTGGTGGGGCGCAGGCCTACCGAGGTGCCGAAGATAAAGTAATTGTCCTTATACAGGCCGAAATAGGGGCCGTTGTCAAGAGCATTTCTTAGGCTGTCGGTGCTCACGATGCCTTCGTTGGTCACAATCTGGGCAGTTGCGGTCGCGGGGGCCACTAATGCCCACACAAGGAGGAGGAGAATGGCGACAGATTTCAGGATATATGCTGTATGCTTGAAGATTGGCGGCGTCATGATTGTGATGAATGGTTGTCAGTTGGGTGATTGATCGACAGTGCAAAGATAATCTTTTTACCTCTATCCGGCCAACTTTCCTCAATAATTTTACCTCCTGAGCCTCCGCGCTGATAGTCAGAGATAAGAAAAAGTGAATCTCCTGGCGGGGGTTTCGGGGTTTTTGATTAATTTTGCCGTTCAGTTCCCCCTAATTTTTCATTGAGGTGAAATTATTTTTCCGCATATTAGTTTTTATCATTCTTCCGGCTATGTTGGGCGCCTGCAGCAAACCCGACGGTTTTGTCGTGAAGATGAAAATCAACAACCTCCGCGACCGGGAGGTGCGCACCCGCTATTTCAACGGCCTTTCGGTGGTGTCGGGCTCGTCGCTCCCCTTTGACGGCGAGGTGACCCTCACCGGCAAGACCGGCGACAAGACCCTGCTGACCTTCTCGCTCGTCGACGGCACCCATCTGGCGTCGCTCATAGTGGGCAACGGCGATGAGATAGAGGTCACTCTCGACGCCGATTTCCCCAACGAGGCCAAAATCTCAGGCTCGGCCGACTCCAAGAAGCTGCTTGAGTTTCGCAGCGCCAACAGCCACCTCTTCGACATGGCCGACCCCGAGCGGCTCAACGACGCCATAGCCCGTTATATCACCGATCACCCCGACGAGATTGTCTCGACCGCGCTGCTGGTCAACTGGTTTTCAACTCCCGGCTATGAGATGCGCNCCGNCTCGCTGCTGAGGCTCANCANCCCNGNGGCNAAGTCGCGACCCCTGCTCNACAACTATCAGAATCAGCTCGCCGAGCAACTTTCGGTCGATGCCCTCGCCAACCTCACCTCGCTGAGCTTTGTCAACAGCCGCGACTCGCTCATAAGATTCTCACCGGTGAGAAGCTCGGTGTCGCTGATAGCTTTTCTCGACGACGGCAGCGGCCGCAGCTCGCGCCGCCAGGACCTCGCTCAACTTAATGAGGTTTATAAGCGTTATCCTCGTAGGCGATTCAATATTCTCGAGTTTACCCTCGCCGTTGATTCGCTCAACTGGCAGATAACCATGAACAGTGACACCTCCTCGTGGCAGCGCGTGTGGGCGCCGGCTATCTTCTCCGACCCCCGGTTGAGAAAGTTTGCCGTGCCCGGAGTGCCGTTTTTCATGGTTGTTGACTCGACGGGCCAGCAGATCATGCGCACCCGTTCGGTCGATGCTGCCGTGAAGTGTGTAGACGATTTTTTCACCAAACCCTGACAATTTCAACCTCCTCTCTATCTATTTTTACCCAATGACACGTTTATCGTTGATTCCTGTTCTCACTTTCTTTTCGGTAGCTCTCGCAGCTCTCGGCGCCGGCTCGTCGCCCTCGCGCATGTTTGCTTCGTCGGGCACCCACATGATAGTCTTTGCCGGCGACAGCATTGATGTCAACAGTCTCACCTTTATCATCGACGGCGACACCGTGAGCCGTGAGCAGGTGGTGGCCATGAGCCCTCGCGACATCTATTCGCTCACCGTCACCAAGTCTCCCGCCAACTGCATGGAAATCATTTCGCGCAAGTCGATGGAGCAGCCTCTCCCCGCCTCCGAGATGCCCGGCTCGGCTGTTTATATGATCGACTCGCTCACCGTCGATGCCGCCACCTTTTCCTCCTTCCCCCCCGACAGCATCAGCTCGCTCACTGTCAAGAAGGGCGACCCGATGGTGTTGAGAATAGTCACCCGCTCCCAATCGGCCGACCTATGATAAGTTCACCCGCAGACCGGGCGGTGTTGGTCTATGGCGCCTCGTCGAGCCACATCGACCCTATTTATATAGAGGCGGCCCGCACNCTCGGTGAGCTTGTTGCCCGCAGGGGCTATGCCCTGATTTCGGGCGGTGGCCGCGGCGGACTGATGGCGGCCGCTATCGAGGGCGCCCACTCTCAGGGAGGACGCACCATAGGGGTGTTGCCTCAGTTTATGATCGATCGCGAGTGGCAGCATCCCTCGCTCGAAGAAGTGGTGGCCACCGACACCATGCACTCCCGCAAGAGCCTCATGGCCGCGCGTAGCTGCTGCGCCATCGCCATGCCGGGCGGAATCGGCACCTTTGAGGAGCTGATGGAGATAGTGACCTGGCGCCAGCTCAAGCTCTACTCCAACCNGGTGGTGATACTCAACACCGCCGGCTACTATGACCCCCTGCTCGAAATGCTCTCNAAGGCCACCGCGCTCGGCTTCATGCGCGAAGGCTCGGGGCGGCTCTATGAAGTGGCTTCCACTCCCGACGAGGCGCTCACTCTTGCCCTGCCTCAGCAACTCGACTAATCCCCCTACTAAGATNCTCNTNATGCCTCAGCCTCTCATNATCCANTCATCTGNCCCGACCGACAGNCTCGCTTCCGCTCCCGTGGTTGTGTGGCGTCATGACGTGTGTGTCGAGGAAGATGCGCCCTCTTCGCTGAGGGAGGCTCAGGCTTGTCATCACGGCATCATCAACTATGCCACCGGTTTCGCCCCTGAGGTGAGACATGAGATTCCGGGCTACAGCACCCCCGTGATCATCTCCCTGCTGCTGGTGTTTCTGATACTCTGTGCCGGCGGCGGCAGCTACTCCAACTTCTTCAAGGCCTTTCCCGGCAATCTGTTCAAGACCCGCCGCCGCGGCAATGCCTTCGACGAAACCACCGTCAGCGAGAGCTACATCACCGCGGGGCTGCTTATCCTCACCTGTCTTTGCGAGGGGATTATCGCCTATTTCGCCGTGCCCTCCCCCCTTGTGGCAAGCTTCTCGGCCGGCGAGGCGATAGGAGTGTTTTCGCTCGCGGCGGTAGGGCTGATGATGTTTCAGACCGTGTCGTATATCGTCACCGGCTATGCCTTCACCTCGTTCGACTCCACCCGCCAGTGGCTAAAAGGCTTCTTCGCCTCCCAGAGTTTGCTGGGAGTGCTGATGCTCGTGCCCACCCTCACGGTAATCTTCAATCCGGCCCTCTCGGGGCTCGCCACAATCATNANCGNGGCGCTCNNTGTCATTTGCCGCATAATTTTCATTTGCAAGGGANTTAGGATTTTTTACATCAACATATTTTCGGGTGTCTACTTTATTTTGTATCTTNGCACCCTCGAAATCACACCCTTGCTGCTGATGCNGCGTATTTTNATGAATTAGGTGTGACAAATGACTAATTTTTAGCTTATTAGCTTCACACTATACAATCAAGTCGACGTGATAAAAAAGATACTGATATCCCAACCCAAACCCACTACCGACAAATTTTTTGAAATAGCCGACCGGTTTGGCGTGGAGTTGGTTTTTCGCCCCTTTATAAAAGTTGAAGGTTTGACAGCCCGTGAATTTCGTCAGCAGCGAATCAACATTTCAGANTTCACTGCCGTGATCTTCACAGCCAAGACTGCCATCGATCACTTTTTCCGTCTTTGTAAGGAGATGAGGATCACCATACCCGATACTATGAAGTATTTTTGTACTACAGAGTCTATCGCATGCTATCTTCAGAAATACATACAGTATCGCAAGCGTAAGATTTTTCACGGTGAAAACGGCAAGTTTGACGACCTCATTCCCTTCCTGCAGCGCAACAAAAACGAGAAGTTTCTCTATGCCGTGAGCGATGTCCACAAAGACGGCGTCTCGGGAATACTCGACGCCACCGGCATCAACTACACCAAGGCCGTGATGTATCGCACCGTGAGCAACGACTTCGCCAAAGATGAGCCCTTCGACTATGATATGCTCATCTTCTTCAGCCCCGCCGGCATCGACGCCCTGCTCAAGAATTTCCCCGACTTCAAGCAGGGTGATATCCGTATAGGCTGTCTCGGCTCGGCTACCGCCAAGGCTGTCACCGACGCCGGATTGCGCCTTGACATGCAGGCCGGCACTCCCACTTCACCCTCAATTGTCAACGCCCTCGAGCAGTATCTCGAAAACAGTTCATCGGCTATCGCCTGACAGCCATGAAAGGGTTGCGTCTCTATAAGGTAGAAAAACTCTGTTCGCTCACCGCCATCGACCTCCTGTTTGCCAACAGGGGCAGGGGAGCGGCGGGTCATCTATCGGGGAGCGCACTCTGCTATCCGTGGCGCGCAGTGTGGCGGTTTGACTCCGTGCGCACTCCCCGCGTGGCTAAATTCCTCATTTCAGTGCCCAAGAAGCGTCTGCGCCATGCCGTTGACCGTGTCACCATGCGCCGCCGCTGCCGCGAGGCCTACCGTCTCAGCCGTCATCTCCTGCCCGAGGGGGTGGCGGTCGACATTGCCTTTATCTATGTGGGCAACGGCCTCACCCCCTATGCNCCCACCCTCTCGGCTATGGGGCGTCTGCTCGGCAAAATAGCTCAATCCTCCGCCGATGTCCACGCTAACGAGGCTCCTTAACCGCNTTCTTACCCTATTGCTGATATTGCCNGTGAGGCTCTATCAGCTTTTCATTTCGCCNCTTCTCCCTCCGAGCTGCCGGTTTGTGCCCTCATGCAGTCAGTATGCNCTCGANGCCCTGCGCAAGCATGGCCCTTTCAAGGGGCTNTGGCTCGCCCTGAGNCGCATTTGCCGATGTCATCCCTGGGGCGGCAGCGGCTATGACCCCGTGCCCTGATTCCNTGCCGTTATGAGCCGCCAGCCCGCCCCCGAGTTGCCCCCCATTATGCGCGGCAACATCACCGACTTCCACACCCACACTCCCCGCAAGCCCGGTGCTATAATCAATCTCTCGCCCGGCGATGATCGTCCGGAGGGATATTTCTATTCGGTGGGCATACATCCGTGGGACACGGAGGGTGTCACCCCGGAGATGTGGCATAAGCTTGAGGCCGACGCCGCCGCGCCCGAGGTCATAGCGATAGGGGAGTGCGGCATAGATAAGCTGCGGGGCGCCTCTTTGGCCGCTCAGACCGAGATTTTCCGCCGGCACATACTTTTGTCCGAAACCCTCCGCAAACCGCTCATAATCCACTGTGTGCGCGCCATAGAGCAGGTTGAGCGCCTGCGCACCGAGCTCCGCCCCACCCAACCCTGGATTCTCCACGGCTTCAGAGGCAAACCTCAGCAAGCCCTCCAGCTCCTCAACCGCGGCTACTACCTCTCCACCACCCCCTCCCGCCTCGCCACCCTCACCTCCGCCCTCCCCGCCTTCACCCCCCGCCTCCTCCCCGAAACCGACACCAACCCCTCCCCTCAGATATCGGAGATAAACCCCTGATTTGTAGGGACATGCCTTTGGCATGTTAGGCGACACGCGACGTATCATTAAATGGCAAAAATCCACCCGCCCCGCATGGAAAAACGGTAGGGGCGTCGACATGTCGCGCCCGCGCCCGGATGGCCCTCCCCGCGTCGGGATTGGCTGCGCGGCTGGGCTTCGCGGGACAGGCTTCGCGAGGGGCGGTCGCGAAATTTCGCGACCCTACAAGCTGTTGGTTATTAAATTGTTGAATATTATAAATTCTTCTCCAATGTATGCCATCGCCGGGTGATTCGGTAAAATCGGCGGGGAGGGGGGGCGGCTGTTAGGGGAAAAAGTGTTAACTTTGCGAGGTGGTCAAATCCAGCCACTGCAATTACCATGAAAGTTATAAATTTTGATGATACCCCTTCGTTGGTGAGCCAGTATCTTGCCGAGCTGAGAGATGTGAATGTTCAAGGCGATATGCTCCGTTTCCGCCGCAACCTCGAACGCATCGGCGAAATAATGGCCTATGAAATTTCGCGCCACATCGGNTATAAGGTCGAGGAGATAAAAACACCCCTCGCCACNGCCAAATGNCACGTGATNGGCGAGAAAATAGTGCTTGCAACCATTTTCCGCGCCGGTGTGCCGTTCCATCAGGGTTTCCTCAACTATTTCGACCACGCCGAAAACGCCTTTGTCTCAGCCTACCGCAAGTATAAGGAGAAGGAGAGCTTTGATGTGTTTATCGAATATATCGCGTCGCCCCA
>WFLX010378720.1_pt1 | contig 27585 bp, 27 predicted proteins | sample 4967041 | NCBI WGS metagenome assembly WFLX01 (sample SAMN12857096, study PRJNA449069) | gut metagenome | isolation source: stool from male and female vole | host: Microtus ochrogaster | place: USA:Florida | collected 2017
CCTATTATATCAATCACTGTATGTGCTATAGATGCCGGATCAACTGCACCCGTTTCTTTGGTTATCCACGTGCGAAATGAACCAGTAAAGAAACACATTATACACATGGCTATATAGCCGGCATATGGGAAAAATTTATAGCCTGTGCCGAAATTAAACCCGTAATTTTTTATTAAAACTCCGTGCCACATTGCCCATATGATACCGCTGACTATAAGTGCAAGAGGTTCAGGCATGAGACTTTCAAGTTTAGGTGTCAGATATGCTCTCCAGCCAAATTCCTCACCGAAACATACATAAAATACAATAAATGAACTTCCTATAGTAATAAGATTTGAAATAATAAATTCTCCGGTATCTGTACTTATGGGACACTCTTTTATATTATAGTCCTCAACCCAGAATATTATCAGAATTATTGCTGAAGTTATAAACATTACATATGGAATGACAACAGATATAACATAATATTTTATATTTCCTCTCAGGTTGGCAGGGAGCAGGAGTTCTTTTACAGTGGTTTTTTCACGGGTGACAAACCTTGTGATAATATGTGCTATTGTCGGCGTGAACATGGTAAATAAAGTGTTTTTTAGAACAGCTTCCGGATTTATTTTCAGGAAAAGCTGAGAAAGAAAATACGCTGAAAACGTAAATATTACGATTCTTAATACATCAAGGGCTTTTTTATTTTTCAAAGTTTTCAGCTCCTTTCAGATACAGTTTACATGAAACTTTATATGAAAGATAGTACATTCCGAACGCTATAAAAGGAAGTACAGCCACGATAATCATAAAAGTCATGTTTTCGCCGGAAAGTGAATTTAAAATCCATTCATAGAAATTATCAGCTGAACCGAAATGCGATAAATCCCCGAAAAGAAAATATATTAACGCTATAAGACATATAAGCACCAAAACACCGGCTTTATAATATCCTCCCATATCAGAGCCGAATCTTACAAGAAACGGTATCTCTATGGAACGCATTATTATCTGAATACAGAAAATAAAAATTATTATCATTTGCAATGTTGCTGAACCTGTTACCATGCAGTTAAGTGCATCAAGTATTGATGTTATAAATACTATTCCGAAAGAAATAATCAATATAAACCAATATTTAGCTTCAATGTGTTTTTTTAACATAGGTGTGGACGTTATAAAGTATGCCCACCGCTTGCTTTCGTCGTTTTTCAGCATATTTCCCTGAAATGCACCAGTTATAAAGAATAATACCACAATCGCCAATATTGCATATAACTGCATGAACATTGAAATATCTTCTATATCTTCATTTTCAATAAAATTCGGCAATAAAATCATTATTCCGGTATAGAGAACCCCTCCGAGCATTATGAAAATACTTTTTTTGTTTGTCAGGAAATCTTTATATATCAGTCCGCCCATCAGTTTTCCCTCCTGCTCAGAATTTTTTTAGTCAGAAAATATTCAAGTACAAAAATTCCGACTATCAGAAACGGCACAAATATTACAAACACGTCCATAATATTTTTAAGTTTATCCGCTAATTCGTCAAGGAACATATCCATTCCCGACATATCATCGTTTTCAATATCAATGGCATATTTGTCTATTGCTTTTCCCATATATACAGCTATACCCAAACCGCCTGCCATAAGCATAACTGTGAATATAAGACCCGTAACCACCTGTGTGAGTGTTATATTTTTGAATTTGTATGTAAGAATCTGCTCGTTTGCGGTTGTCAGTTCAAAAACAAACATAACAATCATCATTATCTTGAAATTGAACACGTCAAATTTACGGTTGCACAAAGAACAGAATATACAGAAGTTCAATATACTTATAATCACCGATATCAGATAACCACACGCCGAGATTCCTGTTTTGTAAAGTGCCATTTTTTTCGTACTTATCGGGAATGTATATGAAAATCTTGTCCAGTTTGTTTTATGGTCGGAAACGATTATTTCCGGAGTTTCCGCAAACGATATTATAAGTATCAGGGGAGTTGCAAGAGTAAACATATAATATGTAATCATATCCATACTATTGAGAACTTCCTCATCATCGTGTGCGAGGTTGCCGAAACTCATGCTCATTCTTATCAGTACCCCTATAAAGAGCATCGCAATATAAACAACAAAACCTACTATATAGCGTTTACGGTTGAGATAAAGCTCACGGTAAATTATTCCCTTACGCATTATGACCACTCCCTTTTTTCCTGATTGACATAGTAAAGCATGATTTCTTCAAGACTTGTTTTTTCAGTCATAAGCGACGGATATTTTTTCTTTACCGCCTGAATGTTGTCCACCATTACAGACACTCCAAAATCATTTATTCTCGCACTTATAAAGTCGGACTTGTCAATACGTGAATAGTCATCTTTATTACATTTTATAAGACCGTGACTTTCAAGAATATCGTCCTTGTAACCTGTGAGCAGGATTTTACCCTTGTCTATGAATGTCACGCTGTCGGCGATTTTTTCGAGGTCGGACGTTATATGCGACGACATAAGAATACTATTGTTTTCGTCCTGAAGATATTCAAGGAATATGTCAAGAATCTCACTTCTGACAACAGGGTCAAGACCGGTTGTAGCCTCGTCCATGACAAGTAGTTTTGCCTTGTGGGAAAGTGCAATTGCTATCTGTAGTTTCATTTTCATTCCCTTTGAAAACTGACTGATTTTTTTCTTTACCGGAAGTCCGAAACGCTCGGTATATCCAAAGAAAACGGATTCGTCCCACTGCTGAAAAACGTCTCTCATGATGATGTTGATGTTTTTAATGTTCAGAGCGTCATNTATGGGGAGTTCANCAAAAACAACTGCAANCTGTTCCTTTANTTCAAGTTCGTTTTCAATGTNGTCAAGACCAAGCATTTNAATAGTTCCGCTGTCCTTGGAAATAATGTTCAGAATTGCCTTGATAGTTGNGGNTTTGCCTGCACCGTTCTGTCCGATAAAGCCCATTATACTGCCTTTGGGAACACTGAAACTCACGTTATCCAGCTTAAATCCGTCATATTTTTTAGTAAGACCGTTTATTTCTATGGCGTTTTCATAATCAGTCATAGTCATTTCCTCCGTAAATCATTTCAAGTATTTCTTTGAGTTCATCAAGGGAAACTCCACCCTGTTTAGCCTTTATGCACGCCTGTGCAAGAAATTCTTCTGTCTGACGGAGACATTCCTCACGCAGAAGCTCCGTATTTTGTCCTTTTACAAAACTGCCCTTTCCCGTATAGGATTCTATAAAACCGTCACGTTCAAGTTCCTCGTATGCACGTTTGGTAGTTATCACACTTATATGCAGGGCAAGAGCCAATGCACGCATTGACGGCAGAGAATCGCCCTCTTTCAGAGTACCATTAAGAATCTGTGTCTTTATCTGTGAGGAAATCTGCTCATATATCGGTTCACCACTTGAATTTGAAATAATTATATTCATACTTTCACCTTGAAATTGTATATATCTTATATATACATTATACTCATCATTTACAACAGTGTCAATACCATTAATGCACAAATTTTCTATGTGTTATAACATGGATTTACACTATTTTAACAAACAAATAATTAAATGATAAAAATTTCTCAAAACTGTTGACAAATCATTCTGATTGTGATATAATAACATACGTTGTAAGAGACACAGCAAAGCAACATAATAAAAATATAGGGGTATAGCTCAGTTGGTAGAGCAGTGGTCTCCAAAACCACGTGCCGAGGGTTCAAGTCCTTCTGCCCCTGCCATTCTTAAAGTGGAGAAAACATCGAAATATCGGTGTTTTCTCCTTTTTTATTTTCTGACAAAATCGGCTTTGTCCTTTGTTTGTCCTTTATACAATACTAACAGGGTTTATGCTCCCTGTCTACCCAAGATACAGCTTGCAACGCTGTCCATAGCTCTTGCCTGAGCTTCTTGAAAAGAATGAGCATAAATGTTCAAAGTAGTCCCCTTGCCAAATGGTAACACACTTTCGTATAAGTGATAAACAACGTAAAATCGCCTTAAAACAGGCTTCTTTTGTCGGGAAGAGGTTCATCGAGCAGTTTGTAGTTGATGTAGATTTCCCTGGGCTGTCCCTCGACATACGCATCAAGGGTGATATACTCAATAAGCTCCAGACACATTTCACGGGTAAGCTCCTGTACATTGGTGTATTTCTTCAAGCGTTCAATGAAAAGTTCAACATCTTCCTCGTCCTGCTTGATTGCAGAGAGCTTCGCTTCAAGTTCTGCTACTTCTGCGGACGGCTCTTTCTGCTCGGCTTCATATTTCACCATAAGCTTCATTGATACGTCCTCAGACACCTTACCGAGAACCTTGTCCTCATAGATTGTTTGAATCAGCATATCAAGCTCCTGTAAGCGGAATTTGCCCTCTGTCAGCTTCTTAGTGTCAACGGCATACTGCTCCTCGTTGTGCTTGGTTTTGTGTGCAAGGAATTTCGCTCTTGCAGCATCCTCGTTCTCTACAACAAGACTTGCCATACTGCGAATATCTTCAAGAACGACCGCATCGATATCGCCCATTTTGATGTAGTGACTCGGACAGTATCGCTTACCGAACTTCATGTAGGAAGTGCAGTTATAATTATGGCGGATATACTTCCTCGGTTTCTTTTTGCTGCCATTTGTGGTGTTGTTCCAAGCAAGACGTACTTTATTTCCGCAGTCCTGACAGTAAATCAATCCGCTGAGGTTTGCAACAAAACCGCTGCTGTTACGCTTGCCCTGAGATACGGACTGCTCCATCTCACGCACTTTGTCCCAAAGCTCCTGAGAAACAATAGGATCGTGCGTGTTCTTCACAATAACCATATCTTCTTCATCACGCTTTATTGTTTTGTGATTCTTGTAGCTGACCGTTGTTGTGCGGAGCTGAACAAGGTGACCGAGATAAGTGTAGTTGTGAAGTATCTGCCTGACAGATTCACCACACCACATATGTCTTGTGCGGCGAGGATTTGGTTTACCGAGTTTTGCATAGTAGTAGTCCGAGGGAATAGGCACACCGTCCTCATTGAGCTTATCAGCGATATGATGTGGACTGATACCGCTTGCTCTCATTTCAAAAATGTTCCTGACAATAGGTGCGGCATCGGGATCAATGACAGGCAGATGATTCGGATCATCACCCTTTGTATAACCAAACGGCGCACAAGTCGCGCGGTACTTGCCTGCTTTAGCATTGGCTTCAATTACAGCTTTAATTTTCTTTGAAGTTGAAGCGGCATGCCATTCATTAAAAAGGTTGACGATCGGCATCATGTCAAGCGCAGAGGTGTCCTTGCTTGCTGTATCCACATTGTCATTCAGAGCGATGAAGCGGATATTGTAACTCGGAAAAATGTAATTCACATATCTGCCAACCTCGATGTAATTACGACCGAAGCGGCTGAGGTCTTTGCAGATTATCAGATTTATCTTTCCCGACTGAGCATCATCCAGCAACCTCTGCACCGCTGGTCTGTCGAAATCCGTACCACTCCAGCCATCATCAACGTAGGTATCAACGAGATTCCAGCCCTGCTCTTTGACATATTTTGTGAGGATAAGTTTTTGATTTTCTATGGACAGGGATTCGCCGGCACGCATATCCTCTTGCGAGAGACGAACGTAAATTCCTGCATTGTAAATGGTCTGCTTTGCCATAATAGCTCCTTTCAAATCAAAGCAGTACCATACCGACATTTTTAGTATAGCGCAAAATGTCGGTATAGTCAATGCCTTGCCGACAAATTACGCCAGTAATGTTTCTTTTAAAGCTCGCTCAAATGCAAGTCTGCCGATCACTTCGTCAATGTTTTTCTCTCCGAAGAAGCGGCTATGAACGATATATTTCTTTCCGTCAATCACATATTCGGAAACTCTCTCAGGGAAATCCTTGTATTTCTCGTTCAGTTCAANCATCTTTCCTGCCNTCTCTCTATNTACGGCAGTTGTCNTNTTGTCCAGTTAAAATAAGTCCTTTCCGCAGCTCGATCCATTTCAACTTCCTGCTGCTTATAAATGTTTTCCCCGTGATTATGGGGAAAAGTCCTCACGGATAAATAGTCCGTTTTATCCTCGTCATTTTCCGAGCTGTCATAAAACGAAATATCATCGTCCTCATTTTTGTTGTCGAGCAAATTATCACTGTCAGCATTTTTACCGCCGACCAGTTCAAGCAGCGCGGCATCGGACAGACCGCTTGCACGGAGTTTCTGCAAAAGCTGATGTTCGGCGGAAATGATCTCATCAAGCTCTCTCGGCTTGCAGTTATACTCTTCCGCCAATGCAAGACGAGACACTTCTTTCAGTTTGTCCTCCGCAGCTTTCTTCTTTGTCGTATCATCAGCAATACGTTTCTTGTAAAACTCGATCTTCTCGATGAGCTGTTCTTTCTTTTCTCTGTAAATGCCCATTCAAAAATCACAACCTTTCTGTTTTGTTCTAAGCAGGACGGCTCTCCTTACCATTGCTAACCTGCTATGCTACCATTATAGCGCACTCATACCATTAAAAACAAGCCGCAATGCGCACAAACTTTTTCGGGACATATCAATTTTCCGTTCCGCAAAATTTTTGAGTCAGAAGTTCTTAAATCACGCTGTTTCGCAGAAAAGCGACTTTCGTCATTTTCACGAATCGATTATTGACGTTTTAAAGAAATTTGAAATTTGCTATTGACGAGATCAGAATTATCCAGTATAGTGATTATGGGGAGTGCAGAAATAGAGAAAGTCGCACAGCTCCGATTCTTGCAAAACGAGAAAAATGACCGAGACGACAGGCTCGGAATAAACGAACGCACCAGAGGGGCGTTCTCATTCCCAGCAAGCACGGCGCAATGTGGGCGCGCAAAGCGACTTCCACATCGTACATAGCTTGTCAGAGGGCTTCTGCCCCTAAGACCACGAATCAAAAAAATGAAAAAGAGAGGAAAACAAAAAATGAAGAATGAAAGTAAGCGTAATCTCTACCTCAAGGTAAGAGTGAGTCAGGAAGAAATGGACGCTATCAAGCGCAAGTTTGAAAACAGCGGTATGGATAGTTTAAGCGGTTTTGTCCGTGCTATGATCTTTGAGGGTTACATAGTCCAAATGGACGGAAACGAACTTCGGCAAATTCATAAATTAGCAAGTAACATTGCAAGTAGTATCAATCAAATAGCTGTTCGTGTAAACAGTACGAGCAATATCTACGCTGATGATATTGCCGAGATCAAGGACGGAGTGAATAAGCTCTTGCAGCTGCTTAACTTTTTGAAAACTAAGATTTTGCAGTTGAAGCATTGACCGATAACTGTTCAATTAAATTGCTGTTAGGAATAATCCCAACAGCGCTAAAAGCTGATATGTGCGCCTTGAACTGGACAGGCTTTTAAAATTGCTGCGCCCTGCACAAGAATTATTACAATCATTCCACATAGCTGGACTCTGGAAGTTTAAGCTGATATAATAGATTCACAATAATACTTCTGGAGGTAACAGTTATGTTCAAAATTCCTGAATTGGCAATGCCAAAAACTCAGACGGTCATTACCGTCTACAACGGCAGACGTGAAGTCTGGGCGGACTACGAAGAAACGAAAGCCTATTTCCTTGAACTCATGATGTCAACGGACGACGAGGAACATGAACGTGCGGAGTGCATATATATACAACTGCTTCACGGGCTGGATGAGTGTAGTGACGAGGACGAGTAATCAGCGTAAAGGCTATGCAGAAATGCAAAGCCTTTTGCTATGCCCTCTGGCGAACGGATATGCCCACCATAGCCGTCCGAGCCTGAGGTACACAAACTTAAAACCGCTATGAAAAGCACCCTTTCAGAAACGCTCCGAGAGGGTGCTTTATGATTATTATGTGCCTGCAATAGAAAAACTTATCTCTTTTTGTCCATCATTAGTACTCACGATTTCAAGATTATCATCATATAGTTTTGCCTCAAAATCGATTACTACAGGTTCTTCAGAGAGTATTTCTCCAGTTTCTTCTCTAATGTCATCGGCCTCTCCCTTTTGAAGCTTAACTTTAAGTTTAACTATCCCCGATGCAGTGATCAAAGAATTATTGATTTCAAAGTGAGTTAATGAGATTTGCGAAGCCTCTAATATTTCAACATGGTCTGCGAGACTATTTACACAGTCTATGGCGTTATGCATTACATATTCTACTATTGGATTATTATCAATTTCATTTAGAGAGAAAATACGATAAACCGTATCAATACATATATCGCTTATTCTTTTGAGAACCAGATATGCTGATTTGAAAATTATTTGCCACTCCTCATCAAGCGGACTTATAATTTCATGAAACAAAGCGTTTCGTAATGCATAGACAAAACTTGCAAACCATTCAACTCCAGCATTTTTTAGAAGCTTACTATAGAATAAATCTTTTTGATTAATCAAGCCACTATCAAACGATTTATAGAACTGGTTATAGGGCATTTGCTTAAATATTGCAAACGTATTTGTTTCGTAGACACCATCTATATCATGAGGCAGACGATAGTTCTTTTCAAAATTAAGACGAATACTCGAACAAAAACGGTTAATCTGAGATAGTATTTTTTGTTTATTGTTTGATTGTATTTTTCAGTATAGTCCACCTTTGGTAGTTTAGAGATTATTCTATCAGTTAGTTCAGTATAAAGCTCTTTTATAAATGATATCTCATCTATGCTATGAGTTCGATTAATTGCTTCAACAGCTTGTTTGATAACATCACGAGTATCCACTTTGAATTTTATGGATTCATTATATGATGTCTTTTTATAATACCCAGATAAACCTATGTACCCCTTAATAATCCATTGATCGCTTATATGAATGTTGACTTGATAACGTTCTTTTAAGTTGCCTTCTTCATCCTTTTGAATATCCTCATCAGTATATTTAAACTCTCTATTCACGATATAAAAAGTCTGAAAAAAGTATTGCGGGAAAACTTCAAGAACCTTTTTTATTGCGAATGGATATAGTTTATATAATTCTTGCAGCGAGTCATCTGTTTCCATTTGTTTCTGGACAATCGGCATTATACCACTTTTATACGCATTAAGAAACGGCTTATCACCCCTCGGCTTACCGTCTTCAGCAAATACAGAAACATTAGGATTTAGTTCTCTTAAAGTTGCAATAAAAGTAAACCATGTTTTGNNAAGNAGTGTAACAAAATCAGATTCAGTAATTGATTTCCATTGNTCNTATTTNTTTTCAATTTTCATAGTTTAGTCCACCTGAGTNTCATACCATTTTANTGCGGTATCTTCTCCGTTTTCAATCGCAAGCTCAACTNTTTTTATTGCANCTTGTATTAATTTTTCGGCTTTTCTGCGTTTGGCAAAAGAANTTCTGACGCTCTCCGCTATTTCTTTTTGAATATCATAGGGTAAAATCGGAATAGTTACTTTTTTTATGTCACTTGGTTTCCAATGTTGAATGATTGCACCGCTTGCATCCCTTTCTGCTTGTAATTGAACAATATCAGAATTTAAAACAAGAGTTAAGTATTCCGGCAGTATTTCTTTAGTATTCTTAACTCTAAAATGTAATAACGCTCCAGATGTAACAGCTTTTAAGTCTTCTTCTACCTGATATGCGATACCTACACTACCATCTTTTGAAAACAAAATGGTATCTTTCTTTGGAAATAATGTTTCAATAGACGGAACGATATTTTCAGGTATTTTAATTGATGGCTGTGAAATTCCAGTAACACTAACATCGCTTACACGAATAAATGGAACACCAATTTCTCTATAGTATTCGCTGCCTGGTTCAATTGATTTCGTTGTTGTAACAAGAGAATCAAGTGGTTTGGTTTGGAGCTTTGAAAGGATAAAGAACAGATCATCAAATTTAGGCTGATAATACTCAGCATCCAATCGTCCTGAAGAGTTAAATGATTCTGATAATTTCTTTTTTGTAATTCCACTTAAAGATATCTTCTTAAAATCAAACTTTAGATGTTTCATCAATGTATTCTTGGCGTCCGAATATAAGGCATCTGATTGAAAGAATAACAATTCAAATTGTTTTGTAATTGAAAAGATACATTCTTTTATCCTCTGTGAAAAACATGGTACATAAATTGAACGAACTGCTTCTTTATCTATTGTAAGTGGAACTGTACCGTTAACTTTTCGTTCAATAAGCAACTTGCCAAGTGCAGAATTNAGGAAAACANAAAGCATTGCATTATCTNTTTTTCCATTTTCCTTCATTCGCAACATAAATTGATTCATACCTAAGGAAACGGGTCTATGTAAGTNAGGCATTAAAAAGGTTCTGCCGGGACTTCCTATTTTATTAACGATTACTTCTCCACCATAGACCTTGCTTTTTTTCAAGAAATTATATGTTCTTTCGGANACATNTTTANCGTNGTGTGTATNATCTCGTTTTNCTAAATCAGTTGTTCGAACCATATATGCATAATCTGGCTCATCAAGTAACTTGAATACATTTGCAATACTCTCATAACTTCCGTTTGCATGGAAATCAGTAAGTACACTAAGTTCGTCCCGTATAGTAGAGTGAGAAATGCTTTTTATTTTTTTATATGCCGATAAGTATTTTTTTTGAAAGAATTCACTGTCAAATCTGTATTTTTCATTATCAATACTGATCTCTGATAAAAATATTTTACTGCATTCCAGCCCGTCCATTAAAGTATTATATTTTGTTTCATTGAAAGGTTCAATGGACGGGCTTACTGAAAAAAACTTAAACCTTCCTTTTTAGCAAATTCAGCAAAAGCTTCAGCAATACCGTCTTCTGTCAAGCCATCATGATTATACAAATCGTGATCAACAATCATATGTCCATGCTTATCAAGAATGATATGTCCATGATCGTCCGATCTGACAAGCTTTTCACCTGAATTATCTTTACTGGGCTTTTTCATAGTTGCAAAGAAAATAGGATAATCTTCTTTTCTTGGGCAAAGCTCATCGTCCCATTTCTGAACAAACAAAACAGAAGTCTTTGTTCCGGTATGCGGCTTAAAGACATTTCCATGAAGTCCAACCACTGCAAGGATACGACAATTCTCGGTTATGAAATCACGTATGTACTTATCACTTGAATTGTTAAATCTACCCTGTGGAAGAACAATAGCCATTCGTCCACCGGGCTTCAGGAAACAGAGATTACGTTCAATAAACAGAATATCTCTGCCAACTTTCGTTTGATACTTGCCTTTAGCATTCTTTCCTAACTCATATTTGGAAATAATTCGGCTTTCTTTAATGTCTCCAGCAAATGGAGGATTCGCCATTACAATATCAAACTGGAAATCACGATTTTCGTCTTTCTTGGTGCGAAGATTACGCAACCCCTTCCAGCCTTCGTAATATTTATCCTGCCATTCTTCCTGTTTAGTGACATCTTCCCATCTTTCGTAATCAAGAGTATTAAGATGCATTACATTTGTACGTCCATCTCCAGCTATCAGGTTTAGTGTTCTTGCAACACGTACAGCTTTTTCATCAAAGTCGATAGCAAAAACATTCTCCTGAACGTAATCTTCGCACTCCGCAGGCTTTTTTTCAGTCGTAAATAGATGACTCTGGGGGATACCTTTTTCTTCAAGTATCTTCTTCCATACATAAAAAATTGTATGGACAGGAAAACCGCATGAGCCTGCTGCTGTGTCGATCATCTTTTCATCCTTTGTAGGATTAAGCATTCTAACGCACATATCAATCACATATCTTGGGGTAAAGAACTGTCCTTTTTCGCCTTTTTGTGATTTGTTCATGAGGTATTCGAAGGCATCATCAACGACATCAAGATTTGAATTGAACAGTTTAACATCCTGCAAGGAAGAAACGCAGACGGAAAGATGCGATGATGTTAAGGTGATTTTTTCATCGGAAGAAAAAACACCCGGCCATTTTTTCTTTGCTTTTTCAAAGAGCTTTTGGATATTCGCCTTAAGATCATCATCGGTATCGCCATAGTTACGAAACTCTAATGTTCTTGAATGATCTCTGCCGCTTTCCATTTCATCGTATAATTTTGTATAAATGAGTTTAAAAACTTCCTCAAATACGTCCACACCTGCGTTTGCAAGAACTTCATCCTCCATTTCTTCGATGAGTCCTTTTAGAGATTTCTTTTCATTTACGAGCTTATCCTTTGCAACAAGATCATCAATAGTCCATNGTNCGGTAAGAATATCTNTGAGTTNTTGCNTTACATTTGGAATATTANGAATATCTNCAANGTAATTAGGATCTTTTCTATGATAATATGAAATAGATTGTCCATTAGTCCATACGCCCATAGTTGCACCAGTAGCATTGCAATACGAACGTAACTGTTCTTTTCCATCGGAAAGCTTTGGCTTTTTGACCTCTATAATGATATACTCGGAATTTGGATGACTCTTTTCAAATATAACAATATCAGCTCGCTTAACTTCTCTGCCAAAATGAATATGACGTTCAAGCTCCATTTGATTGAGAGAATAGCCATAATCGTGTACAAGGGAATAGATATAGAGCTGACGTACAGCTTCTTCAGGAGTAAGTTTTATATCTTTTTTTCTGACTTGACAATTTATGTATGGGAAATCTTTGCCTTTAACTTTCTTCATAAAAACTAATGCTTCAATTGCAGCTATAGCCTCATCAGAAAACAAACTCCCCTTATGAATGCTATCCTTAAATAAATCAGCAAGCTTATACATAATTATACCTCCGAACCTTTCTCATTGTGTTCATCTATGAAACGTTGTACTCTATCCATATATACCTGTAAACGCAGTTTAAACTCATCAGTTTCGTTATAATGATCATCTTTCCCTATGCGAGCAATAGGAAGAAACATGTTCCCATAAGAATAGAGCTTAGGAGCATAGTCACTTGTATCTGCGCATACTATCCTGTTATGATTCTTTCCTTGTTCATCTCCGAGTCGTAGCCTTACTTCTCTTAATGATAATTTCTTGAAGCCGTGTTCAAAGAAAAGAAAATTCATACTTCCTTTTCGGGCTTCTGATTCGTATGCCAAGCAGTCAGGCTCTTGGTCAGCTATTTCGTCAATGAGTTCTCTTTCACCTTTAGTTAGGTTCTCGTGTTTTTCAAGCTTTTTAAGTATTTTATTAAACTCCAATTGAGTACCGTCAATTATTTGCAGTTCTTTACGTGGATATACCGTTGGAATAAAACTGCTTCCATCATCATAAGCCCAAAACGTTAGTATGTTATTTCTTGACCCCCAGCGCTTTATTTCAGCTCGGCTTGTTTCCGAGCTATCAGCCCAATATGAAAGCTTTTGTCCTGGAAATAGATTTGAATAACGATTGTCGGTTCTGCTTAATCGTAGATTTCCTGCATGAAGCTCGCTAACTGTTTTTCTATACATACTTGGATTGAATTCGATGCATCTATAAAAATCAAATTCTCCTGTCATAACCATAGGCAAAGATCTATGTTTTAGAATAGATAGGTTGCCAGTATGATTTGTAAATTTCAATTCCACTATTATTCCTTTCCAGAAAATTCTTTGTTCAAAAGTTTTTTTATCAATTTGAAGTCTTTATTTGACGAAGANCATNNTCNTGCAATCTCTTTCGATTTGTAAATTNNAAATAGCAATGCTCCGTACATCAAATAAATCAAAATAGAAAAGGTCATTCCACTTAACGGATTTAGGGTACATTTCAATAGCAAATATTGGTGAGATAGGAATGTAATATGTGAGATCATCAGATGCTGCCGAAACATGGTCATTCTTGCCATGATTTATTGCTATTAACGGATTATCAGATGTCAGGAATGATAATTCCGTGTGATTGACTAAAATAGCCCATTTTTTATCATTGAACATATTAGCATAAAAATGGGCTAAATCAAAAGACAAAATTTGAGTGTTTTGTAGCCTCTTAAAGTCAGACTTGCCTTAATCAGGAATAGAACCACAAGGAACATGGGCTTTGAGTTGCTCATATATGTACTTGAACTGCTTGCGCAGTAAATTAGTCCGTTGAATTTACATAGCAAATTGAGCGCTTAAAGCCTGACGTTTTGAAAGAGGATAATCAACATAGCTTCCATTTCGTTCTTGTTTCTCAAACACTATAGAACCAATTAGTTCTTTTAGCAAATCTGATAAGTCTGTTTCTATTTTCTGAAAAAGAATTTCAAGGATTTTTTTATTCTCGCCTAATTCTAGTATATCATAATAATTGCTTTCAAAAAGAAAGTCTCCGGCACAACCGCATCCTGAAATTCCTTTTTCCTTTATATAGTAATATACACTACGCTTTCTGCCCTCATTACCATTTGCTCCGAAGTTAGCAATATAACAAGCTGGAACAATATGTTGTTTCGTATACTCTTNTCCCATATAACACCTCTTTTCACAGGTGAAAAAAATTAAGGATCATATTTTAAAACATTCGCTGTTTATTTTATTATTATAGCATGTTTCGAGCAAATAGTCAACAAAAAATAGTACATTATTCTACTATTCCGAAAAAAGTGCCTCCCGTTAACTGAGAAGCACTAATAAATATGAGTGGTATTATCTTATCGGTATGTACTGCTGTGGGTTTTGTGTTACTATTTGGAACGGGGATAGTCGTTGTTGCGCAACTATGACCTAAACAGCCCTGCACTGTCTTTACATCGACACCATTATTTATGAGAACGGAAGCGTTGAAATGTCGGAAGCTGTGANTGTTCACNAATCTCATNCCCGTCCTCTCNCAGAAACGCNCGAAGTATTTATACGGCTGACGCATTCCCATAGNACTNCCGTCTGTTTTTGTGAAAAGTCTGTCACACTCTACCCACTTCGTACCAAGTTTCATCTTGTAGCCGTTCTGCCAGTCCTGAAACTCTTTCAGCTTCTGCATAACTTCGGGCGGCAGCTTGATGAAACGGACACTGCTCTCCGTTTTTGGGGTATCTGTGTATATGCCTTTCTCTTTGGTGTATTCGGACGTTCTGACAACGCTGAGAAGATTGTTCTCCCAATCAATGTCTTTCCATTCAAGACCGAGCAGTTCACCACGGCGAAGTCCTGTAAAGGCTGCCAGAGTAAAGAAAATCGTGTACTTGTAGTTGGCTTCACTCTCATTCTCAAACAGTTCAAGCATCTGCTGAACCTCGTCCAGTGAATAAACTTCACGATCTTTCGCCTTTTTGGACGGTAAAACAACNTTCTTACAGGGNTTATTGGTCAGAACCTGCNTNCTCACAGCATAGTCAAATATTGAGGAAATAAATGATATGTAATTCCTGACCGTTTTCGGAGCATACGGCGGAAGCTCTTTCCCCTTGCTATCATAACGCNTCTCTCCCGCGAGGTCAACTNTGAAGGTCTGTATCGTGCGTGTTGTTATCTTATCCATACGAAGATGACCGAGAGCCTTGTAGACCTTCTTTTCGCAGTTATGATAACAACGTACTGTCTGNGTTTTGAGCTTNGTATCAGCNTACTGCTTAAACNATTCCTCAGCAAATTNCTNAAACTTNATCNCTTTGCTCTGAAAGCCATTATTNCNGGCTTCCTCAAACATCNCAGCCTGACGGTTANGCTCTTNCNCGATCTGTTTAGGTGTCATTCCTTNNTCGGNNGTCCATNTCTTGNTCTTAGTGACCTGATTTCCCGATGTATCATATCCGCAGGAAACTCTTATCTGATAGGAGTTCCCACGTTTTCTTATTGTAGCCATAAATCGTTCCCTTTCTTTACGATATAGATTTTATGGCATACTCCTGTCATTATAATCTTAGCGCATATTTCTATGTATGTCAAGTGTTTCAGAAGTATGCCATACCTTTTCGTCTTTTATTCTAACTCTGAACCTCTTGTTTTGTTGAATTTAAACCGGGCAAAATCGTCCGACAGCCCACAAGCAGAGATAAATGCCATTGCTTTACGGAGTTTTTCACGGTCGGAGATTTGCTGCGTCTGCTTATTCAGCTTCTCACGGGAGAAATAACGCTTTTCTTCCTCTTTCTTCTTGTAGCCTGCAAGCTCCGAAGCCGTAGCATCGTACTTGGCTTTAAGTTTGTTACGCTCTTGAACCGCCGTATCACGTTCAGATTTGAGTTTCTTGGTAGATTTCTCCATAGCCACATATTTCTTAGCCGTGTCATTCAGCTTGTCATAGTCCTCTTTGGACAACGTGACCTTTTTGCCGAACATGGATTCTTTGGCTTCGATACTCTCAATCTCAGATATCTTAACTTTCTTCCTGAAGAGTTTATCGACCTCGGCACGGGCTTCGTCACGTTCAGTGGTGAGCTGTTCCTTTTCGGCTTCAAGCTCCCTGATTTTATCCTTATGTTCGCCGTACTCCTGCACGGTATAACTGTACCCTCTGGACTTCTTCGGTTCGGATATTTCAATGCCGTGAGCCGTGCAAATCTGGTGCAGGACTTCCCACTCGGATAAACGCCATCGGTTGATCGCATTTGCACCCTTGCCGTGTCCCATTTCTTCGAGAGCTTTCGCCATTGCATTTCTGGTATCAAGACCGTTGCTGAAATGTCCTATGGGGATATAGTCGATGTGCAAATGAGGAGTTGCTTCATCGAGGTGCATCACAGCATTGAACACATAAAAATTCGGATTCCTTTCCTGAAATCCCTCCATATATTCACACAGACACTTGATTGCCGTTTCAGCATCGGGAGAGCCGACACCTGTATCGTCCTTTGTACCTATNTGCACCAAGTCCTCATAGAAGCTTTTTTGCTTGTTCGTTCCAGNGATAACACTCGCACTTGGCGGACGATTAAACAGGTGCTGAAAGTAGTCTAAAATCTTACGATCATTTCTTTTCTGACGAGCGTTGTATCTTTCTATCGCTGCACCGAAAAGTTGATCGTAAGTCTCGCCCAATTCCTGACGGATAAAAACGATGTTGTCAGTAGTCCGTGAGCTGTCAATATTTTTGGCAGAAAAATCTCTGTTGTTATGTGACAGGCTGCCTTTTCCCTGACACATCGAGATAGTCTTTGTATTCATATTCATGTCTCCTAAAATTTATATATCTGAACCCTCTGACGAGGGGATTGCTGACGCAAAGTCCTGACGGACGAATTGTTCCTGAACAATAAGTGTATCGCAGGAACAAACGGCTCGGAGAGCCGGAATTACTTGCGGAGCGCCGCCAGTAACCCCAAAGCACTTTCGACAGCCTAATCGGACTATCAAAAATGCTTATGGGGCTCTGCGAGGCTCAATCGGCTGGCGGAGCAGCCGAAATGTGGGTACGAGAATCAAAAATCCGCATTACTTTTTTAAAAATCAGCACCGTGCTATTACTCAAAATTGAGTAATAGCTTATGCCAGATTTGGCAGTTTGATTCTTTTCAAAATGGGGCAAGTTCCCTCAAAGCTGAATAACCAACACGGACAAAAATGTCCAAGTTCATTTAGTCGTTATCAGAATGGCGTCTCAATCATATCTCACACCGCCTTTCCGTTAAAGTACGCCACAAGGTCAGCTTTGTTGACAAGAATTTTACCACGCTTGCCCTCGCCTGTTCGGACGGACTTCACTTTACCCTGTGCAACGAGCTGACGAACCGTGTGTTCGGACAGACCGCCAATAAGCTCGGCGCTCTCCTTGATTGTGAGCATTTCCACCTTTTCAGGGGTAGGCTCTTTAGCCTTAGTCGAAACACTGACAGCACCGCTGTCAATGTTCTCCTGAAGAGCGATGAGCTCCTCGAAAATGTTGTCGATAATTGCCTTTGTTGTTTCATTCATTATAAAACATCTCTCTTTCTAAGTTTTATATTTATGGATTTTGGGATTTTTGCACCTTTTGCATCTCAAAAAGCCCAAAAGGTGCAAAATACAGATTTCCTTAACTGTAAATGTGGGGATTGACCACAATATCAGTTACAGTTTTATTGTTTGTTCCCTTACTGGTGACACGGCGAAGATACTTGTATTCTTCAAGCATATCTATCGTTTCAATAAAGTCCTGAGCGTTTTTGAACAAGGTGCATCTGCAAAAATGATGCAAATCATTCTGCCTGATTGTTTGAATACGCTTGGAACGTATCTTGTTCAGTACCCTTTCAGCCTTGACCGTGGCAATATCCACATCGCCTAAGCTGTAAGCATAGATAGCCTGATTTCGATAGTATTCTGCTATTTCAATAGAATTGCAGAACGTGTCGAGATTTACACGGATTTCAACAGGATTCTCGCCATTCAGCACACACTTCACGCAATGAATGATACCGCACAGCCTTAAAATCAAGCCGTGATACTTGCCGCCCCAATCCTTGCAGAAAGCCATATCAGTGAGAAGTTTCGGTTCGATATGTCCGTTGTAGTAATCAACGAACTCCTGATAAGCCCTACTATCAAAGTGCAGATACAGCTCCTTATCATCGTGGTAGGTGAANTNATAATTCAACAGCTNGTNNACCAATNNCTTGTAGTTCTCTGCTACTTCTTCGGGAACAGGCTGAGTATCATACCGCCGTGAGCCGATATTGCTTACAGGGAAACAATATACTAGACGAGCTATCAGACCGCTGTCACGGAAAGCCGTGTTGCTTATCATGCTGTCGAACACATAGGGCTGACAGGCAAGGCAAATGCTCATATACGGCTTTTTGAGAACTATACTCGCCCTGGTCGCTCTGTCGCTAATGTAGGTTTCGCCGTTCCAAGACTTCAAGAGCAAGTCAAGGTTAGGGATATTGTTGCTGTAACGACCGCTAAAATTACCGAGCATTCCGGCTTCGTCCGAAATCATCAGCAGAGTGCCGTTTTCTTCGAGCTGATTTACAAGCGATTCAGGGGTAATATCGTCCACAACAATCCTGCGGAAGTTGCTCGGAGGGATATTGCTCAGGTCAGTTTGAAGCTTGGCGATCTCATCGGCGGTCACGTNCTCTTNCTTTTCAAGAGATAACAGCTTNCCCTCTAAGAGCTTACGTTCTGNCTGNNCTTTAAAAATATCATGCTTGTTGTTCTCGTTCCAATCGTGGACGAACTGTATGTACGGTCGCTTCACCATTGAGATAACAGGTGACTTCTTGAAACTTGGTTCTGCCACGGTAAGTGCATCGAGTACCAGCGGCTCAGTGTGGTCACGCTTTGCCGACATTCGGTACACTCCCGAAAAGCAGTAACTCACCGCCGAGAGTATCGCCGTGCCTGCCATTGCTGGATCGGTGGAGGTGGTTGTAGCTATCGCCTGAACCATCTCCCTTAATATTGGTGGCAGAGCGTTCATAGGGAACGGCAGGAGATTTGTCCCGTCGGGACGTAATGGCGTGGGAGTTGCCCACTGGTTTTCATTGTTCAACGATTCATCATCGTCCTTTCATATAAGAATTATAAAAGCGCTTTATAATTATTGCAGAGTATTGATATCTTTATCTGCCGTAATAAACTTGAATATCTTTTGAAATATCTTCAAGTCTATGATAGAATTGTATCATAAGAAATTTGACATTTCAATATGTCAAGCGAAATTAAGACATTGTCAGGAGAAATTAAGACATGGCTAAGGATAATATTAATCAGGAGCTTACTCGTCACAATATAATTGAGCTGCGTAAAAAACACCAATATACGCAGGCTCAGGTCGCCGAAATGATAGGCGGTTCACGAACAACTTATAACGGCATAGAGAACGGTAAAGTTAAGATAACAGAGTATTATGTTCAAACACTTGCTGACATTTATCATGTTTCCTTTGAGAGCATAGCTGTATTTGCAAGCGGATATGACGAAGGCTTCTATCAGGGAATGAAAGCAAAGTTAAAGCTCGATGAAAGCCAGTTTGATTCGCAGAGTATGAAGGTCTATCACATGGGCAAGGAAATGCTTACGGGAAAAAAGTACACAAGCACCCTCTATCCCTCCTTGAAAGCTATGGGGTATACTATAGAAGTGGTGGATATGGAAGAACTTGATCCTGTGAATGTTCCGCCGGAAGTCAAGGATAATGTTCCCGACGGCAAGGTATTTGTCATCTCGAAAGGAAATAGGTGTATCGGATATATTGCTCCATGCGAATATTATACCTTCGAGCGCTTTTTGAATACAGCTATAAACGGGTACTTAGACGAAGTAAATGAGAGTTACAAAAAGGCTGAGAGAAATCCAAGTGATATGCGGATCTTGTACGAAAAGAAAGGAAGATTTGTCACTAAAAAGAAAACATATCCAAGAATATTTAAAGATTTATCTTCTGATGAAAGTGGAAAAAATATGAAATATTCTCGTCTTTTTAAGCAACGTCGTTCGCCGCAGGATATATATTCTGCCGACAAACAAATGAAGCAGCTCAAAAATGAGTTGAGGACACATGGCATTCAGGAAATGAACGATGACGATGACGAGTGAGGGGACTTTGAGTCCATTGGAATCAAAGTTGCTAAGAATATCTGTAAAACCATTGCATTTTTAGGCGAAATGTGGTATAATAAATAGAAATAATTGCAAGAGATACGGAGGCGACATAATGACCGAAAAGGAGCAGAAAAAGGCTGCGAAAGAATTTGCTCTGCGTTGGCAGGGCAAAGGCTATGAAAAGGGGCAGTCTCAGCAGTTCTGGATTGATTTACTTGTAAATGTTTACGGTGTGGACGATATTGCAGGATTCATCAGCTTTGAAGATCAGGTGCATTTAGACCACACTTCTTTTATAGACGGCTATATCAAGTCAACTCATGTTATGATAGAACAAAAATCGCTTGGCAAGGACTTACGCAAGGCTATTCGTCAATCGGACGGCTCTTTACTCAATCCGTTTCAACAGGCAAAACGCTATGTAACGGAACTGCCGTTATCTCAACACCCTCGTTGGATCGTCACTTGTAACTTTGATGAGTTCCTTGTCTACGATATGGAGAAACCGAACGGCGAGCCTGAGCAGATTCTCTTGAAAGACCTTGCAAAAGACTATTATCGTCTGCAATTCCTTGTTGATACAGAGAATGAGAATCTAAAAAAGGAAATGGAGATCTCTCTAAAAGCAGGCGATTTAGTAGGTAAGCTGTATGATGCTATTTTGAAACAATATAAAAATCCTGATAGTCCGGAAACGCTGAAAAGCCTTAATATGCTTTGCGTTCGTCTTGTATTCTGTCTGTATGCGGAGGACGCAGGGATTTTCGGACAGCATGAGAAGTTCGGACAGTATCTAAAACAATTTCAACCTAAAGATGTTCGCAAGGCTTTGATCGAGTTGTTCCAAGTCCTTGATACTAATACGGATGATCGTGACCCATATATGGATGAAGATTTAGCAGGATTTCCGTATGTAAACGGCGGTCTTTTTGCCGATGAGAATATAGAAATTCCCAGATTTACCGAGGAAATTGTTGATCTGCTCATCAATAAAGCAAGTGCAGGCTTTGATTGGTCTGAAATATCTCCGACTATATTCGGCGCAGTTTTTGAGAGTACGCTGAATCCCGAAACTCGCCGAAGCGGAGGCATGCACTACACGTCTATTGAGAATATTCATAAAGTCATTGACCCTCTATTTCTTGACGATCTGAAAGCTGAGTTTGCAGAAATTTGTGAAGTCAAGGTCGATAAAACAAGACGGAACAAGTTAGAGAATTTCCGCAGTAAACTTGCTTCTCTTACATTTCTTGATCCTGCTTGCGGCAGCGGAAATTTTCTCACGGAGACTTACATCAGCCTGCGCCGATTGGAAAATGAAGTTCTGAAAGAGATACATGGCGGTCAAATGCTGCTTGGCGGTGAGGGCGAATTCAACCCTATCAAGGTCGGTATCGGGCAGTTTTACGGTATTGAAATAAACGACTTTGCCGTGACGGTCGCTAAGACGGCTCTTTGGATTGCTGAAAGTCAGATGTTGCATGAAACCGAGGAAATTGTTGATCACTCTCTTGATTTCTTACCTCTGAAATCCTATGCCAATATCACAGAAGCAAACGCCCTCCGTATTGACTGGGAAAGTGTTGTTCCGAAAGAGAAGTTATCCTATATTATGGGTAATCCGCCATTTGTGGGTGCAAGACTTATGAGTCAGGAACAAAAGGACGATGTGTTCACGATTTTTGATGGAGTAAAAAATAACGGAAATCTGGACTATGTTTCATGTTGGTATAAGAAAGCTACTGATCTTATGACGGGAACTGCAATTAGAACAGCTCTCGTTTCTACCAATTCCATTACACAGGGGGAACAGGTGCCAATCCTTTGGAAAAGTCTGTTTGAATGTGGAGTACATATTGATTTTGCTCACAGNACNTTTNNNTGGGATAGTGAGGCAAGTATGAAAGCACACGTTCATTGTGTTATCGTTGGTTTTAGTGTTGCTCCGAATACAGCAGCTAAGCGACTTTTTGATAACGGTGCAGAGAAAATTGTCAAGAATATCAATGGTTATCTTGTTGAAGCTGATAACGTGATAATTGATAGTAGAACAAAGCCTATTTGTAATGTGCCTGAGATTGGTATTGGCAATAAANCGATTNNCGGANGATATTATCTTTTNACCNAAGAAGAAATGCTCGAATTTATAAAAAAAGAACCTAAATCACAAAAGTATTTCAAGAAGTGGTTAGGATCAAAAGAGTTTATCAATGGATTTTGCCGATACTGCTTATGGCTTGGTGATTGTACCCCGAAAGAACTAATGTCAATGTCCGAATGCTTGAAACGCGTTGAGGCAGTAAGGCAATTCCGGCTTGAAAGCAACAGTGCAGGCACAAGAAAACTCGCTGATAAGCCGACTCGTTTCCATGTTGAAAATATGCCGACAAACAACTATATTGTCGTTCCCGAGGTTTCCTCTGAGAAAAGAAGATACATTCCTTTAGGGTTTATGACTCCCGATATTATGTGTAGCAATCTCGTAAAGCTAATTCCTAATGCTACNTTGTATCATTTCGGNGTGCTGACTTCTAATGTACATATGGCTTGGATGANGNCTGTTGCANGCAGACTTAAAAGTGATTACCGNTATTCAAAGGATATTGTCTATAACAATTTTNCNTGGTGTACTNCAACCGATGAACAGCGTAAACCTATTGAAAAGACTGCACAAAATATCCTCGATGTTCGTGCAAAGTATTCCGATTGCAGCTTTGCCGATATGTATGGTGATAAGATGTATTTATTCACTGATCTTGTNACGGCTCATCAGCAGAATGATAAAGCAGTTATACAGGCTTATGGGTTTAATCTCAAAATGACGGAGAGCGAGTGCGTGGCGGAGTTGANGAGGATGTATCAGAAATTGATAGGAGGTAAATAATGAACGATAAAGAATTACAAAATATGTGGTACTATTTCTTGGATATTGAAAAAGAACTCGCTGATAGTTCCAGATATATTGAGCCTGACGGACAAGAGAACGTATACTCATTTGAATTCAGAAAAATTATCATACTTGCTTGTACGGAATGTGAAACAGCATTTAAGACATTATGCGAAGCAATAGATGATTCAAAGAAACGTGGATCTATGTTTGACTACAAAGATATAGTTTTATCAAAGTATCCAAAGATAGTTGAGGCGGAGGTTTATATTAGCAGGTGGCATAAAACTATAAAGCCATTTGCAGGTTGGGACAAAGGAAAGCTGTCTTGGTGGAGTGCGCATCAAAGCGTAAAACATGATAGAGGTTCTAATTTTTGTGAAGCAACTTATGAGAATGCAGTTTTTTCACTATCTGCCCTATATATTTTGATTATGTATTTATCAAATACACTTGGTATTTCCCTTATACAATATCATAGTAATTATATAGACAGCGAATACACGCCACCACGAATCTACTGTAAACCGAGTAAGAAATTACCTGATTTTTAAAATCAATTTAAGGAGAATTAACAATGAGCGACAATAATGAAAAGCCTGACAATTTACAGTTTGACTTCAATAAAATTGCCAATACAATTGAAACAACTTTAAAAATAATAAAGGAATCACCTGATACATTAAAACAAGCAGCTAACAATTTGAATAACGTCTTTGAGGCTATAGTTGAACTATCGAATATTGATATTGATGAATTCTGTACAAAACTAATAAATAAGGAAATAATAGTTGAAAACGAAGTTTTAGCATGGGGCAACATTGGTTGGTGTTTGTATGGATGTGCTTATGATGCTCCAGAATGTGTCGTTCCTATTTTGGGAGAAGTTTACAATGATAATGATAGCAGCAAACTTGATTCAGAAGTAATGTATTATCTGCAAGAATTTAATGCAATTAATAACAGCATCGAAAACATAAAACACAATTTGTCATCGGATGATACAAATAAATTAAATGAAGCACTTAATGATTTTGGTAATAAGAGGTATTATAACTGTGCTAATATGCTATGTGGCATTATTGATTCATTGAGTATTAAGCAATGCGCAAAAGACATTGAAGCAGGTATTATATGTAATACCCATGATGCTTCTCAGGGTTTTAACTCTTTCAGAAAGATTATTAAGAATCATTTCGAAGGTAAAATCCCTTCTCTATCTACTGATGACAGAGTGGTTGATAGACGTGTAGAATTGGAAAACCGATTCAAAGGTCATAAATTTAGTTTGTTTAATTACTATGAGATTTCAGCTTTATTTAATCTAATAATGTGTATGGTAATGCTTTTCTATAATACAGATTTTAAAGATTATAATAAAAACAAGCCTACGATTATTAATAGAAATTGGCTCGCACATGGTATGTATAATCTTGATGATATTACAGAAACAGATTGTATAAAATTAATACTTATACTTGATCAATTATCAAGGCTGTATATAAAGCTTAATAGTAGCAGGGAAGCTATGGAGGGAAAACAATGCCACGAGGAAAAAATATAAATCTCTTCCTTATGGACGGAGATGCAAGCGGACGTATCAAATGCACCCTCGCCAACTGGACAGGCGTTGCATACAAGATACCTCGCACCGAAATAGAAAAATGCAAGAACCGTGAAGATCTCAAATGGAGTGGAGTATATTTCCTTTTTGGCGTATCTGATGACACTGGAGAAAACATCGCTTACATAGGACAGGCAGGCATCAGGAAGAACGGCGAAGGAATTCTTTACCGCCTTATGGAGCATAAACGCAATCCAGATAAGGACTACTGGACGGAGGCTGTCGTGTTCACAACCTCCAATAACTCCTTCGGTCCGACCGAGATCAGCTATCTTGAAAACAAATTCTGCAATTTCGCTGTTGAAGCTAACCGATATATCGGCAAGAACGGAAACGATCCTTCCCCCGGACATATCACCGAGGAGAAAGAAAGCGAGCTGGAGGAGTTCGTAGACTATGCCAAGCTCATTATGGGAACACTTGGTCATAAGATATTCGTTCCATTAAACAAGGTTGTTCCTATTTCCGATAATACTGTCGATACTGCATCGGAGGAAATCGAACTGTTCTTTACTCGCACGATTAAGAAGATAAACTTTATCGTCGAAGCATCTGCCAAGCAGACAACTGAGGGATTTGTCGTACTAAAAGGAAGTAAGATTGCTCCAAGCAGCGGTGCTGATAACACAATTTCTCCTGGTAACCGCAAGAAGCGAGAGGAATGTAGGATAGAAAACAACATTCTACAAGAAGATGTGCTATTCAATAGCCCTTCGAGTGCAGCTGAGTTCGTTACAGGTAAAAGCTGTAATGGCTGGGTATCGTGGAAAACTAAAGATGGTAAGACGCTACATGATTTAGAGGAACAATCGTAATTACTTCTGTTAGGAGGGCTAATGAGTACAAGTATTAAGGTTATAAAGTTTACAAGTATCCTCTCTATTATTTTTTTAGTGATCACCTACTTGATTACTGTCAATATGGAGAGTGGTTTTATTCAGATAAACACGATTTGGATTTCAAATAGTTTTTTATTAACCGTTTTCGGTGGCGTTTTTGCCAGTATTTTGGTTGTGTTATTTTGTGAAATAAATAAATACATGATTAACAAGAGAGATACCGAAACGCAATTATTCTTCCAAGCAATGTATTTATATCAAGCATTATTCCTAATGCAGCATAATATACTTGATTATCAATCTCATCCGAGTGCTCAGATACCACCGAATTTGCTTGATAATACAACATATATGGTTAAATCTCAGGCATTATTTATTCGAGGGTTAGATTATACTACTTTCAAAAAGAATAATAAAATAGTAAACAAGCATAATTCTTTCAAAAAAGATACCTTTGCTAAATTTATTAAATTAGAAAATGGCATAAACCTTCTTCAATGTGCCATTCTGGAAGAAAGAATAGCAAACCACGAAAGCCGAAAAACTTATCCTGATTATATTACGTCATCAACTCCCAAAGTGGCAACTGTATTAGCTGAACAAATAAACATCATTATGCCTTTATTAGAAGAAATCAGTCTGTACTTAAAGACAATTGATGATAATTGTAAGAGTAGGTATAATTGGAACACACTTCATGATAATATTCAGAATAGTTATGTAACGCTATCTTGTTTAAATGACAAATAACGGCTGCACTCAAAGGCACAGCCGTCCAAACTCAAATATAAACCATACACTCAAATACAATCTCTCTTGCCATAACGATAAAGCAATTTTCAAGACCGAGCATCTTCTCAGCATTGCCACTGAGGACAGCTTTCTGATAACAGCTATCAGACTTCTTCCAACGCTCCACCTGGCGAGCGATTGCTTCACGAACTTTCAGTTCGAGATCATCAAGGTACTCAATAATTTTACCCTCATTGACGAGCCTGCGAAGCCTGTCGGGATATTTGCTGTCAGAATAATGAAGATGATACCTGATGTAGTCGGTATGGTAGGTCTTGCTATCCTCAGTCAGCGTGTCGGGGTTGAAGTATGTGACGGTCATGGTGTTTGTATCAAGTCTCCAGATTGGCACATTCTTCTTTTTCTGAGGATCGTATGCGGTCTGTTCGCTTTTATATCTGCTCATGATTTTGTCCTCCCTACTTGATAGGCTTTAACATTTCAAGGACAAGCTGTGCGCCTACCTTGAAACCCTTGCGGAACTCATTGCGGTTGGAGAGGTTGTGCAGATCAATGTCTGCCGACTGATATGTGTCAAGTATTTCCTTGCAGTCAGGAAATGCTTTCAGCAATTCTGCTTCTGCCTTGACAATCCTGTCCATAGCAGACTTGTATGTATCGTCAACATCTGCGATTTCAGTCAGGTGAAACAGATCGTAATCGTATAATTCATCAATTAAATTTTTCATTCTTGTACCTCCATTATGTAGTTGGTTTTTCTGATTAAAAAGAAAACAGGAGTACGCCATAATGAAGATTCTTGTCCTTTATTTGTCCTTTATTGTTACAAAAACATAGCAAATATTGGACTAAACGCATTTTTGTATATTCGTGTAATTTGGCGATTTTACGCCATTTCAGGCAAGTTAGCAAAAGTTAGAAGAACCATAGCGCAAATTTCAAGTCCTTCTGCCCCTGCTTATTGAAAAACCTGCAATTATAAGTTGCAGTTTTTTTTATATTATTATACCTTGAATAACGTGAGTTCGATGAAAAAAGATAGAAAAAACCGCCGAAATCTGTTATAATGAGAATAACTACAGACTCAAAAAAACAGAAAGGCGGTTTTTTCTATGGAACAAATAGCAATTTTTT
>WFLX010300989.1_pt1 | contig 27525 bp, 28 predicted proteins | sample 4967041 | NCBI WGS metagenome assembly WFLX01 (sample SAMN12857096, study PRJNA449069) | gut metagenome | isolation source: stool from male and female vole | host: Microtus ochrogaster | place: USA:Florida | collected 2017
TCTTACTTATTATCTTGTTTTGAACGGTATTACAAATGTGGAGAGAAAAAAATCTAAAGACGCAAACAATCTGACTATGATAGAATATGTACTCTTGAAGATAAGCAGATTATTAGCAGAAGATATGCTGATGTACTGCACGGGATTCGCAAATCAACGAATGAATTATCACACATAGATGATGACATATTCAGTGGCAAGGATGAAAACCTTGTTTATGTTANACTTGAGTCGAATTATNAAGCCTTTANNGCNATGGTTGNGNTACTATTGCCANATTATCAANCGATAAACTTCAGTATTACACCAAACTGTAAATTTGATAGTGCAAATAGGACATCTTCTAAAATTCGTANCACAAAANNTTCTATGACTTCCCTCGCNAGCNATTCTGTNGTAAAAAGTGGCAAGATAAAAANTCATAAAAAATAAAACAAACCAGTATGAGATTTTCCATTTTGATGTCGATAAGTACCTTTGATAAGTATTTCTACTGGATGCATACTTGGAGATAAAAATGACAATGTTTTCAAAAAATGATTATTCCATTACCGTTGTAGAGGGTGCTGAAATAAAAAATGATACGCCTTGTGATCTAAATCAAGGGGAGATAGAGCTCCCGTCTGATGTCAATCGCAGTTTATCGCTAACTAACGAAATATTAGGTAAGCACTGTCTTATGCTTGGCAGTATCGGAAGCGGAAAATCCAATCTCATGTTTCATCTCGTTGAGAAAATCAGATCACATATGACTGATGAAGACTGTATTGTGTTCTTTGATTCAAAGGGAGATTATTTAGAGAAATTTTGCTTTCCACAAGACATTATTATTGGAAACAGCGAATGGGTGCGAACAAAGTTTTTGGAGATGATTCAGCCAAGTAGGATACAGTTTTGGAATGTGTTTTCAGATTTAAGCACTAATACTTCGCTCTTGGAAATGATACGGGAAGTTAGCACATCCNNGTNNAAGAAGTCTATCGATAATGCTCAAAATCCTATTTTTCCAAGAGGAGCAAGAGATATGTTTGCTGCTNTANTATACTCTCTCATANAAAAGANTACGCTTAAAATAGGAAAGGGGCGCTACATAAATATTGATGGAAAGGAAGTTCTATTAGATAACTACTCTGTAAAAAAGTTCTTTGAGAGTTTTTCAATTGATAAGTTTGTTAAATTAATAGAAGGCGTAAATGAGGTAGAATGGGTAAAAACCTATATCTCATCGGGTGCAAAAACGAATACCACCCAGAGCTATCTAACCTATCTAAACGCTATTCCGCATGAAGTGTTTACTAATGACTTTGGTGAATCGGGAGCTTTTTCGATCAGGGACTTTGTAAATGGCGGCAAAAGAAAAGGCTTGTTTTTAGAATATGATATCGTTAATAGCAACACAATAGATGTTATTTATACTGTGCTGTTAGATATTGCGATGAAAGAAGCTCTTGGAAAGAAAAGAAAAGGAAATATCTATTTCATCCTGGATGAGTTTCCACTAATTCCTCAGTTAACATACTTCGACAATTTACTCAACTTCGGCAGACAGCTTGGAGTAAAGATGATTGCAGGTATTCAAAATGTAGGACAAGTTTATGCTAAATATGATTTGTACTTGGGGAACAGTATTTTAAGTGGTTTTTCTACCTATTTTTCTTTTAATTTATTTGATCAAAGCAGTCGCGATATTGTTAAACTGCGGCATGGCAAAAATAGCTCTATCTGTGCAGTCAAACGATATGGTGCAGAAGGCTATGATATAGAGGTTCAAGAATCAGATGTAATTCCTGACTGGAGATTAACTTCCTTAGAAAATGGTCAGTGTATTGTATCTATTCCTGGATTTGATCCATTTCAATTTAAATCTACGAAATTCAGAGCGAATGTGGCAGGAAAAATCAAAATTAAAAGAAAGTGAGGAATGTAAGCATGGCAAGATACTATCTTACATTTGGCTACCCTTTGATGGTAGCAGCATCTACAATCGTAGATGGCTATATAGTAGAAAACGGAGAAACAGGGAAACAAACATTACCCAATGACATTGCTGCAGTGTGGGCTAATTTGCTTTGCTGTGGTTTTTCAGATGATAAAACTGCAGTAGAGAAGCTGGCTGGGCGTGGTTTGCTGTATGCAGGTGCATCAAAAGAAGAGATTTTGATGCAATGCCGGTCACTATATCCAATCCGTCAGGGCATAGGATCAACTCTTCAGAATAAAGATAAAGAAGGAAAAGAAAATCTTTACTATTCAGTAAGACTTGGAAAAGAGAATTATACGCTGTCCGATTTTCAAAGAAGATTCTGGGTTGATTCTAATGGCAAAAAAACAGTTGGTCAGATTTTAGACAGTATCTGGAAGGAATCCAGTCATCTGAATACGGAAGAAATGGCAAATCAGATATTTATACTAATAAAATTCGGTCTGCTGTTCATTGAAAGGTAAATATTTTACAGAGATGTGGTGATACATATGGGTAGGATTGGAAATGCCATCGCTGGAGCTGTAGGAGCAGCAATCGTAACAACAAATTGCTTTTTTGCAGGTACTCATGACTCTCCTTCAACAATGGCAACAACAGCTAGTGAAGTAAACTCTAATGCACCTAGCAACAGTGTTGTCGAAACAGTGGAAGCCGCCCCAAGTTCGACAATAGATCTTTCGAGCTATTTATCTGATGTAAGTGAGGTTGTTGAAACGGCAGTAGAGGATCAGGCTGAGCAGCAAGAAATCCAAGACGATATTGAAACAGGTCATGAAGCAGAAGTGGGAGCTATGACTACAGGTGCTGCTCCTCCAAATGATAACAATGATGATAATGACGATGATATCAATGCCGATGACACTTCAGGTGATGGAACCAGCGGTTCTGATGACGATGGAGATGATTCTACTGATGGAGACGAGGATGGAGACTCTGATGGTGGAAATGATGGTGGAGATTCAGACGGAGGGGACTCTGATGGCGACAGCGACTGAGGTGATTGTATATGGCGATTAANATTANGTTATCCGATNGGTCTTCATCTAAGNATAGANTTAAGATACAGAAATGTGCCGGATTAATGCCTGTAATNTTTCATAANACAGCAACCGATGCAAGATTCAGAATATATCTAACATCAAACTTACTGTTGCGTGACATTTNTCACTTANTGATGGNCTTAGATATTATTATAGATCCTCCTGCACANTTTATATGGAAAATGTATTCTAACAATTCGGAGTTAGATAATAGTTTAACANTATATCAAAATCACATTTGCGAAGACTCTGAGATAGAAGTATCATGTGTTGCGACTCCCTATGGCACTAATATTGAAACAATAAACGTCAAGATTGTTAAGTGCATCGGCGGTGCAGATTGCGATATCGATGTACCTATAGATGCAACAGTGGAAGACGTTATTATAGGTTTAATTAATGAGGGGTTCCTAGACGCAGAAACAGCGCGTTCCGCATATTTTCCATGTGATGTTTCTATAATACCGAATTATGAAGAGATTAACTCATCAAGTACAATTATTATTAAGAAAGGATGATGTAAATGCCTAATATTTCATCTGGCGGAAGAACTAAACGCCTTGAACAAGATTTGAAGGATATGACAATCCTTGCAAGAAGATGCCCTGCTATCAAGTTCAAAACGTTGGATTCTGGAAATGCCCCGCAAAAGTATGAGGTATCTTTTTATCTTAGAACTATTATTGGTGTAAGAGCAGGGAAACCCATCTACCGAGAAGCTGATAAGCCTACAAAAGTAGTCATTGATCTCAGTGGATACCCTTTTGGTCNAATCAAAGCNAATTGTATAACAANGNCACAGCCATATCACCCCAACTGGTTTGAAGGCGGTGGCTGGTGTCAGATAACTGGAAATTCAAGAGTGAGTGACACATTGGCAGAACTCGTAATTCGTATGGCAAAGACTATTCAGTTTGTTCCCTCTGTAACAAACCCAGGGAGTGCAGCAAATGGTGCAGCGGCTGACTGGTGGGAGAAGAACCTGCGAAGGTTTGGATACTTTCCTTGTGATAATACTATTATTCCCGAAGCATTCCATTTAAAATCAGTTATTACAATACACAAGAAATAGGAGGTGGCATATGCNANCAANTAGTTCANGTGGACGCNATAAGCGCTTGGAACATGNCTACTATTGCATGAAGAAACTGAGCGAAATGTGTCCAGCAATTCAGTGGGAAGCCGTCGGCGGTGTNGTTCCTAATATCACAAAGTACAAGGTTACGTTTAAACTTCGTACCATTATTGGAACAGGATTGGGTGGAAAGCCTAGGTACAGAGGTAGTAGCACAGTAATAATAGACTTGAAGGATTATCCTTTTGGAAAACTCTCCACACAGATGGTTGAAGTGCCTAGACCCAATCATCCAAATTGGTATCAATCTGGAAGCTGGTGTCAGCGTGGGGGAGGCAGTGCAGTTGGAGAAGATCTGGTTACACTTGTGATTAGAATGGCCAAAACGATTCAATTCGATCCTACCGTAACGAGTTCCAAAGACTGGGCTGACCCCAAAGCGGCTCAGTGGTGGGATCAGAATAAGTCAAAAGGCTGGTTTCCGTGTGACACTACCAAGATTCCGGAAGCTTTCCAAATTGATGATGCAATGCAAAAGATTAAAATTCGCAGGCAATGAGCTATGATGTCCAGNTTTAGTAATACGNNTGAAANCGATACTAACATNGGAGCGCAGAATTATAANATGAAGGTGTCGCTTCATAATATCAAATAACAGGAGGAAAACTACAATGGAAGAAATTAATGTCAAGATTGTCAAGGGTATCGGCGGTGCAGATTGTGATATTGATGTGCCGATGGATGCAACAGTTGGGGATGTCATTGTCGGTCTCATCAATGAAGGCTTTTTGGATGCCGACACTCCGTCCGCTACCACCGTGCTCTACAATAAGGACGCAGATGGTGGCATCACCTCTGGTGTGAAGTACGATGACCGTAGCAAAACCGTTAAGGAGTATGGCTGGCAGAAGGGACAGACCCTCGTTGCGGTTTCCGAGGGTGTTGCTGGTTGAGAATTATTCTCAGATGAAGGAGTACGTTTTGAAAGTGAANCNCCANCCATCATGTGGGCAAAAGGTGGGTGGTGTGTTCGCTATCATCTTTCGAGATTATCACAATGTCATGGAATCATGTACGATTAATCACATGATGTGGAATTCTCGTGATTAATGATATATGATTACGATAAGCGAGGTGATACAAAGTGTCAAAGGGACGTTTCTATATTTGCGGCTTGGGAGAAATCTCTGTCAATGATGTAGAATTCTCGTATCTTCACGACTTAATGCGTAAAATTGCTGAGTGTGATGAATCGTTTTTTCAAGAAAACAAGAACAAACAGTTAGTAGCAACAAGAAGTGATGGTACAAATGAGGTTATTGGAGAGAGAGTGCCATTAAGGAATTTTATAGGTCGAGATTTGCAATTTGTCGAAGAACAAAAAGAAAAGCCACAAATACGTATAAGATGTCGTTCAGCAGAACAAATTAACTATATCGATGCAGAATTCCCTGAATTGTCCAATGCTCAATCATCATATAAGAATTCAGAAGTTTATGAGAGTACAAGAGATAAATTACTTCTTTCAACTGAAGCAGTTGAGGTTCTGCTTTCAACTATTGGTTGGGATTCGGAAACAGAAGCAAACATCATTGAACAAGCAGGGCTTCTAATTGGAAATCGTTATAAAGATCCATCCGGATTTATTTGGGGAAAGGTTACTCATATTATCCCGTTAAAGGATACGCAGTCAAGCAGAAGAGGCATCCTAATGACCGCTGATTCTTTCTATGAAGCTTCAAGTTGTGATTTTCCTGCANNGAAGATTNCTNAATATCCGAATGTTGAAATTATCGGTTGGTATCATACACATACTTTCAGCGATCAGCCGGTCTTTTCTGGAACAGATTATCAAACACAATCTACAACGTTTTCATCTAATAAGTCTTGGTTTGCCTTAGTGTTAAATACCCAGCAAAGAAGTTTTTCCGCATATTTTGACAGAAATGCAATTATGATAAAATCATTTTTTGAGTGTTCTGAAGAAATGATTAGTCAATGGACATTCGGGATAAATGAGCAATATTACGGATCCGAGCAGAAAGCTAGAATTAAAAAGGGTGCTTATGCAGCCGAGCAAGAAAAAGCTGAGCTAGAAAGAATACGAAAAGAATTAGAAGAACGCAAGATAAAGATAAACAAGCAATTAAGTAATATACATATTCAAGAGCAAAAAATAGAAAGAGAGAAAAGGAGTTTAGCTGAAGAACGAAAAAAGCTGGATATACAAAGGCGCGATTTGACAGGTCAAAGACAAGCTATTAATAGGCAACAGACAGAATTATATAGGCAACAGACTGAATTATCAAAAATGGAGAGAGAGTTAAAATCTCTTCAAGATATGCTAAAGAGAATCTTTCCTTTGGCCTATGAGCCGAATACTGGATTTTTGGGTTTAGGCAAATTATTTGGATTGGATTCAATACGAGAGAGAAGACCATCCTCATCTGCTACACATTCCACCGATTGTGCATTAGATGTATTTTATGATTCAAGAAAGCCTAGTGGCATGATGGCTTCGATAGCAGCTAAAGAAATGATGAAGTATGGTCAAGTTTTAAACGCAATTCGTCATATGGTAGAAGCTTTGACTCAATGCCATTATGATTATTATGCAGTAATTGACTTTATTCCACCAAATCAGCAATTTCTACTTCGGAGTATTATACCATCTCGTGAAATTCGTAATCTCCAGGATGGAAATGCTATTATATACGCATTAGATAGATATGATACAGTCAAAATCACACAGGTAACTAATGAACTGAATAGTTTCTTTCCAAATATTCAGTTATACGTTTACATAGAAGAAACGCAAGTACTATACAAGAAAAGTTAGTTTAATGGAGGGATGATATGGAAGTTTCAAGTATAAACTTAAACATCATTCGACTTAAGGATCAGCAGTGTACTCGATTGTCAGTATTAACAAACTGTACTTTAAAAAGCCTTGCAATTGAGTTGGAGAAAGCTGGATTAGTAGAAAATGCTCCTGGATTTGATAACTGGGTATTTTTAAACAAGTATAACGATGAGTGCTACCAGATTACAGATGAGGCAATTAATCAATTACCAATAAAAAATAATGGAACACTCTACATATTGGATTCTGTAGTTATGCCTAATGTAACAGCGAACTATCAAACCTTAGAGAATGAGTTAGAAAAACTTCGTCAGGAAAACCAGAGTTTACGAAAAGCGATAGATCTCTTAAGCAGGAATATGTAATCAGTGAGGAGTTGATGATATGTCAAATACAACAAGGATTAAAAGTGGTGCATCTGGAGACAACAGTAAGACTGNNCGACAGGAACTGANCGGCNGATGGCATCAANACATTGTAGAAAAAGCTACAGTNCTTGTTGTCGGAGCCGGNGCAATTGGNAATGAAGTGATTAAAAATCTTGCCCTGCTTGGCTTCTCAAGGGTATTTATCATTGATATGGATACTATCTCAACGTCCAATCTTAGCAGAACCGTACTCTTTTCAGCTGATGATTTAGGAAAATATAAGGCTGAGGTTGCTGCCGATAGATTTCGTGAAATGTCCGTTGCGCCAGATGAGAAAGTGGCTGTGGATTATTATGTTGGTGATCTTATCTCTGGTTTAGGTCAAGGCGTATTTAGGCGATGTGATATTATACTAGGTTGCCTTGATAATATTTACACACGTAGAAATGTAAATATGAGAGCTGCAATTTTGCAAAAGCCGTATTTAGATGCGGGTATAAGTAGCCTGTACTCTAATCTTAGCATTGTTCATTTCCCATATACTGCTTGCTTAGAATGCGGCATGGATAGCGATAGCATTCAGCAGGAATCTATTAAGCGTACATCATGTGACACATACAAATTCAAGGCGATTCAAGAACAGAAAGTGCCTACAACACAGGTTACATCTGCATTGATTTCCGCACTTATGTGTCAAGAAACTGTTAAAATTCTTCATGTGGATGATCCTGAGTCAATTATCGCAGAACAAAACGATACAAAATCAAAGAAATTCAAAATACAAACCCAAGCAACAGTTACTGGAAAGCAAGTACCCAAGTTGAAACCTAAGTATGGCTGCAAATACTACTTTGATGGAAATAACAACACATTTTCAACATTTCCGATAATAAAAAGAGCAAATTGTTTCTGCCAAGGAGATGACTACTTGACTTGGGCAATGTTAGATGATGTGCCAGGCAGCGATGTGGTTGAAACCAATTTTACAAATACATCAACGGTAAGAGATATTTTGAATTATATGTTTGAGAGAACGGGCGTAAAACACCAATTAGTATTAGATGTCAATCCTCTTGATACCGAAAGTGGTCATGTCGTTGTAAAACGGGTAAAGTGCAGAGGTACCACAGAGAATGGTAAGGTCATCCCATGTGATAAATGGGTAGATTTTGCAGGAAAACCTCGTTCACAAATCTATAAAGATGACTGCTTTTGTGAATTGCATATTAATTCCCAACATAAGTATCTTGGCGGCTCAACAATTGACGAGACTGTGTCAAGATTTTATGAAGGTATGGATGATGAGCGATTTCTCGATTACCCATTAAGTACTCTGGGATATCCTAAGCTCGCAATCTTGACAGTTGCTACACTTGATGAAGATGGCGCAACAACATTTATTGAGTTAACAGGTGACTTACATGATGTTATGCCTAACTTGAGTAAAGGAATATGAACACAGATGTAAAAAAGCATACGCTCTTACCGTCAGAGACAGCAGAACTAAAAGGGCGAAAAGATCTTTTAAGTTATGAAGAATTTGAATCAGGTATGACCGTAGTTGTATGCCGCAAATGTGAAACGCTACAGCTGGAGGATACTTGGTTCTCGAACCCACAAGGTCCAAGATGTGTAAAGTGTAATTGCATAGAATCCAAAAAGTTTGATTTGATAGATTTTATAAAAGCTTCACCTATACATATTCCTCCGCATAATAGAAAAAGTCATAATCGTAAGAGGATTTCAATCACACGATCTCGTAATGGCATTAGGAGAACGCTTAACAGTATTCTTCAAGCCATCAGAAGGTTTGATTTACTAGATAAGTTGCTCGACCTCAGTCAAGCTATAGTCATAGTTAGGTGCATTGCGATAATTTTTATTATTTTCGCAGGTTCTTCATCTGTCATTCTTCATTCACAATCAAAACTTTCAGTGGAAAAGATGGATGAAACAAGAATAAGTACTGTTGAAAATATCTCTATTTTAAATAATGACATTTTGGGTTCATCAAGTAAAATCAAAGGAACTATTATTGCAAACAATGAACACTTGCTTGATGAATCAAAGTCTGCATTTGCGTATACAAAATCTTCAAGGGATTACTTGAAACGGGAATTTGATGGTGTCAATTATCAAATAGGTGTATGGTTTGATTCTGTAATTGACTGGTTTGAAAATTTATAAAAAGGTGAAGATATGAAGACTGTATCAAAGGTAATATTTTGGATTTTTTTAGCTATTACTGCTATCTCATTAATTGCTTCGTTAATCCTTTGTGGAGACGAAGATGAAAGTAAAAATGCAAGAAAAACTGCGTTTTGGTCGATGGTTAGTGGCATTGTTTTGACATATATATCATGGATACTATGGAGTTTGTGAGGAATTATCATGGCACGAATAAAAATAAGAGCCCATGTTTATAATCCTTCGGGAGACACTGGACAACCGTCAAGAATACAAATCCGTCCTGGTTCTCAATTGTCGATTACTGGTCATACTTTACCGTATGCCGTGGATACTTCTAATGTTGCTTTTAGAAGAAACATCTATGATGTGAGAACAGTTGAGTGCTTTGATGGATATGTTGATAGCTCACAGTTAAGCAATCTTGTGATTTCAGGTGCTAGCGGTTTAATTGGAGAACCAAATAGTCAGAATCCGCAGCAAGGCGCTGATTATAAAATGAATATACTCTCAAAATATCTTAGGATAGTAGATAGTCGGGATAGTGCCGTTTTCATTCTTTCTGGACAAGGCTCCAACTCGGTTAGTGCATTTGATATTTTTCGTCCCCTTATCTGTACTCAAAACAATGCGTATTATACTCCATTACCGCTTAATGAGTATATTGATTTTTTGATTACTGAATATGATAAATATTGTGAAAACAGACGGATAAGTTACAACCCTGATATACTTAAAGCAATTATTAATATGATGGCTGTGGAAAATCGAGATATTAATAATATCTTTTCGACATCAGAGGAATTGCAAAGTACAATTGATTCAGCCCACAATCAAGGTATTATAACTGAATCATGTGCTACTCAATACAGACAAGTTGCTAGAAATAATATAGATGACTTTAGAAGTGCTAAAGGGTTCCTTTCACATTACTGTTCAATTCTTAAAGATATTTTGTATCCGAAGATTGGCAATTATTCTGGATATAATACACGCATTCTTAATTCGGGATATGCTTTTCAAGTCAAATTGAGAACGATGTCTTCGTCTTCTATGACAGATTCTGAGAATATTGAATATAACATGGCGATTTCACGCCTTTTGAAAACAGAATTTTCCTTAAATTTTAATTGCTCGAATTCACCTCAGCGTAAACTTATTGTTATTTTAGATCACCTTTCCTATGAACAAGCTGAATTGTTCGCTTGGATATGGAATAGTGATTCATCTTGGCTGAAACACCAAGAACAGATCTTTATCATTTGTTTACAAGAAGATTATCCTAAACAAATGATGCGTTGTACTGATTTTGATAGGAAAATCCAGAAATGGTATTATTTAAATCACAATGACGGAAGAGATTTAGAAGCATTACTAGGAGAAACCTTAGTTTTTAACACTTCAACTGCTCAGCATACAGACTATGGTGGCATTATTTCTGTAAATCGAATACTCAAAATTCCTACAGGTCAGGGAACACATACAGTGCCAGCGTATAGACCTAGACACTCAAGAACTTTTTTTCAAGAATTATCGCCAGGTGAAGGCTTATTAAAAATAAGGGGGCAGGAAAAAGGTCATCAATTCAGATGTATGTACGATGCTTAAATAGAGATAGGATGATGAGGCATGAAGAAGGAGAAATATTATTTAATTATTATAATCGCTTTGAATTATCTAATCTGGCTTTTGCTTACAGCCGGTATGATTTCAATAGAAGCATATCTGATTTCATCAGTCGCATATGTAATTTATATAATAGGAATGGTTATGATAGGTGATCAGATTTTAGCACGAATTCTAAAAACTAAAGATTTCAATGAAGCTGACGATTTGTACAATGTACTTAATTACAGTTGTAACAATTATCAGCAAAAGTGTCTGGAGTCACCTAAAAAATTGAAATACTATTTCTTTGAATATGATAAGCCAATAGCATTTGCTTTCGGAAACTCTTCAATTTTTGTATCATCATCTATACTTCAAATTAGGCATAGTCAGCAGTCGCAAATATGTACACAGGCTGCTGCAGAGACAGATTCCTTGAGAGGATTAGCAAATTTAGTAGTCATTTTTGGAAATCCTATTATTGTAGGCGTATTTATGTTTATACTAATAGGTAAGTGGCTTATTTATTTACAACTCCAAATCTTGAAAATAATGATTGTGCTAATGATTGTAATCTTTGAATGGTGTATTGGATTGATAACTAATGTTTTCTTCGGAAGATCATCTGGATCATCGATATCCGCATTATGGTTATTAAGATTTGGTTCTTTATTCTCAGCTGACAAGATTAGCGATGCAATCTATTTAATAATGTGTAGCTTTCTGTCATCAATTTTATATGTCCTTTCTTTTGGGCAAATCGCATTAGTTCGCCAATTTGATCATTCAACTGATAGATTGTTATCCAAAATGTGGATGCGTAATGAACTAGAAGGTTTTCTAAATACAGATTATTCTGAGTTATCTCCCGAACAGCCTAATCTAGTTTCTGATAGATTAAAGCTATTATGTCATATCGTTGAAGCACGTCTTGATTCTCAGAAAAGGATTGAAAAACTGAGTGATTACTACACACCTGAACCACAGCATAGAATAAGAATTCGTCATAATGACGATAATAGGCAACCAACACGAATTCGAATTCATAGAAGAGAAAACGGAGGTCATCATGAAGATTAAGGTTAATATTCACCAGCCAAAAGAAAAGTTCATCCGCCGTCCATATGTTGCAAGCGATTACTGCCCATTATCTCATAAGGAATTATCCTATTCTGTAAAAAAGCACAGCCTAAACGCAAAATGCGATAATTACAAAACAGCCAATTCAGCCTATCTTCTCTATATTTTAAAGGATGCCGCTGATGCTATTCTTAGTTTTATAGAATGGGATAAACACACCGAACATAATCATACAGAAGTATGCGGCTTTATGATTGGACACCACTACTACGATGAAAGCAAAGATATTAACTATACCGAGGTAGAGTCAATTATTACTGCACCTACTGATATGAGTACTGAAGTATACTTGCAGCTTTCTACTGACTCTATGTTTGCAATTGAGCAAGCACTAGATGCGTATAATGCTGAACATGAAACTGATTGTAAATTTGTTGGATGGTTTCATACACACCCTAATTCACTTCCAGTTTTTATGTCAAGTACAGACCTTATCACCCAAACTCGTTACTTTTCGGATGATTTAGGGTATGCAATTGTACTTAATCCCCATAAACTGTATTGGAAAGCTTTTCGTTCTGCCTCATGTGCTGATGTAAAGTGCATGATGGTCAGCAAAACAGTTTCTTATGATACGGTAATTAGCCCAAAAACAAAATTTGTAACCACAGGACAGGAAACTGAAGTTCAGCAGGCTGTTGCTGAACCGCCGAAAAAACAGGAAGATGACTTAGGTTCAAACTCCAATAATGAGGAGTGATTTGGCATGAATTTCAAAATTGAAAAAGGAATTGCACCGCAAACCCCAAAAATCAGAATTGAAAAGGGTATCGCACCATCGCCTCAGCCGACACAAAGAGTTCATATCACACATCAACCTAGAATTGTATTGCCACCTGGGCATCCACCATTGACACCCCAACAACAGGCTTCACATGATAGATTAAAAGCTAAATGGGCTGAAAAGCGTTGTTCATTACCACATACTTGTCCTTTATGTCGTCGTGAAATTGAGAATTCTGTATATGAAGCATCATCATCTGATTGTGAATTTCACTGCAGTTGGCCTGACTGTGAATACGAATGGAGGTAAGTAGATATGGATAAGGGCTCATACATCGAATCAAAGTATATTAATGCATATTGTCAATCTAAGAAATATATGCATTATGTAATTCGTGTTGATCACTACACTAATGGATGGTATATGGTTTCAGGATTCCTTTCAGCGGCGGATGCTGTTCAAAAGAAGCATAAAACGATCTTTGATAAGTATCGCAACAGGGAGAATGCAAAAGTTACTCAGCAAGATGATTTCAAAGTTGAAGAAGAGGTTAATTTTGACGGCGGCATTTTTTCTGATGATTCGTATTCGTGTCCGTACTGTAGAAATACCGACATAGTAAAATGTGGTCAATGTGGTCGAGTTTGTTGCAACCAAAATGGTTCAACGTTCTTTAGATGTCTGTGTGGGCATTCAGGAGAGATTTCCGGAAAGATTAAATCGCTTAGAATCATTAATAACGGTGCAGAAAAGATGAAGAAAAAATGAGAATTAAGATTACAAGCAGTCACTTACTAATAGACAAATTGATAGAATCTATTGCTTCTCGACAAACATATATTCAGTTTGCATCACAATCTGATGCGATGCAAGCACAAAGATTTTTTAGTANNNCAGNATTAATAACAATGNTGAAGTGCGGNGATATATANCGAAAGAGCGACAAAACANACCNATTTGTCTTGGCGCTCTTTTCNATTTCTAAAATNTCTTATGCAGCATTGGAAATAAGAATAGAATATGGATTTCATATTCAAGCCCCATCCGTAATCATTAATGGAGCATCTCCAAATGGTATTAAGGCATTTGAACGAGCTGTTTATTATATGAATCCATGTGTTGGTGTGCTTGATTTTACTCATCCACCTAAAAACTACTATATTCAGTTGGCGAATTGGAGAAATAGCAACAAATTTCACGGAGATTATTTCAGACACAACTGCACATATAAAAGTTCAATTAAAACACACGGTTCAAATGGGGTAAGAATAACCCTCTCTACCCTTCAATTTCAATTCAGAACTATTTTTCAAAATGAACAACTATTCCGTAGAGAGGTGGCAAGTGCCACATCAAAGACAATTTATAGATGCACTTCTGATTATGAAAAGATCAAGGCAATATATCGATATATTGTAGATCATGTTGTTTATGACTATTCGTTTTCTAATTATTCTGCATATCATGCACTAATTGAGAAGAGAGCAGTATGTGAAGGCGTGGCACTATTATTCTATTCAATGATTAGGCATACAGAAATCCCAGTTAGAATCATTTATGGATATGGGAAGAATGATAAGCATTGTTGGAATATTGTGATGTTAGATAATAAATGGTATAACATAGATGCGACTTGGGATTTAGGTAAACCGGAGTTTCTGTGGCAATATTTTTTAAAGGGAGCATCGGATTTCTCAAATCATACCATTGACAGTAATCTTAAACAAGAAATAAATAGAGATCATATAATAATTTCTTCTGATAATTATCATAGAAATATTAATAGGATTTTTAGAATACTATAAATGAGCATTTTCAGCGACTTGCACAAAAATATGTTGTAATTTCACATGATAAGCCTGTTTTTAATTGCAGAGAGCATAATCGGTTGGGATTGTTGTGCAAAATGACGGTGCATGCTCATTTATAGTAGAATATAAATACATACGCATTTTGTAGTTAACACCGCACAAAGATTGTTGTGCATATGTGTCGTGAAAATTTTCGTCAGATTACATAAATTTGATACAGTAATGCCGACGTATTGTAGGGGGATTTGCACGATATGACGAAAATTTCCTAGCAGATGGATAACAAGTGTATTAGTCGTGCTTTGTGCGGTGTTGCCTGTAATAAATTTGCTATAGTATTGTGTAGAGGAGACTTATTATGAATGAAATAAATGTAAAGATAGTAAACGGTTATAGCGGAGAAGATTGTAACGTTGATATACCTCTTCAAGCAACGCTTAATGAAGTAATTACACAGCTTATTGATTGTGGCTTTCTTCTTAAAGATTCGCCAAACAAACATAATGTTTTATATAATAAAGATGTTGATGGTGGTATTAATGCTTGTAATGCATATAGAGACCGTGAATGTACAATCGAAAGTATAGGTTGGAATAACGGGCAAGTTTTTATCGCTATGTATGAAACTCGTATTTTCAAAACGACAGATGAAAATAATCTTGTTACCAGAGTAGATGCATTAACTGAAAAAGTGATAAAAATAGAAGATTCTGTAAATGAGATTAACAACGCAATTAGAGCTGTTACTGATAATAGTTTTCCATTTCGTAATCGTATCTTTAGTAGAATTGTAGAACCTGAAAATACTGATACGATAATATTTGGCGGTTTAAAGTGGTATATTCTATCATATAAAGATAATGTTGCACTTCTTCTATGTCAACATTGCATCGGAAAGCATAAATTTATCTCATCTAGTCGAAAATCATTACTTTCATGGAAAGAGAGCTATATTAGAAAATTATTGAATGAGGATTTTTGGGATAAGACATTTAACGCAGAAGAAAAGAATATGATAGTAGAGCACGAGAATGATAGAGACCTTTTGGATAAAGTTTTCATTTTAAGTGTAGATGAGTATCATGAATTGAAAAATATAATTGATAAATTGCCACTTGAAGGTGAGTGGTGGTTACGTCCGAATGCTGCAGTTTTTAGCTTTGATAAAACTTATTTTTATTGCGGTAAATATGGAACGGTATTTTATGAGCATGATTATGATGAGTATTACTATGTTAGACCAGCAATATATATAAAAATACCAAACAATATTGAAACTTAATAAATTAGAAAGGAAGATAATATCCATCTTAAAATTGAGAGTAGCAATGTAACAATTACGATTGAAAATCAATACAAGAAACAAAAATGTGCAATGAAATTCAATAAATCTTTAACTGTTGAAACTGTTATTGAAATGTTGCTACAAGAAAAATTTATAAATAAAATACCTCAAGATTTTTGATGGATGTTATTATCGCGGTTTACAATTATGAAAGGAGAATGTAATAATGCTTTCTTTAAACAGCAATATTTCGCTAAATCTTAAAAATGCTGTAACTGGTGAAGAAATAACGAGACTATTTAATGAAGATACCGTAATAAATGATATTTTAAGCACCCTCTATAAAGACGGTAACTATCAAATCTTGTGGACTTCATTCAGGAGATGAATTAACTTTTGAATGTTTAGAATGTATTAATGTTAAAATAGTCAAAGGATATAGCGGTGCTGATTGTGAAATTGATGTGCCGTTGGATGCAACAATAGGTGAGGTTATAGACGCTCTCGTTAGGATAGAATTTTTAGAAGCAGATGCTCTACATGTCCCCGTCGTGTTCTACTGCGGGGGGCATATGACGGAAATGATCTGAAGTATAATAATCGTAGCAAGACTATTAAGGAATATGGTTGGAAAAATGGACAGACTTTCGTTGCTATTTATGAGGCACAATCCGTTTGAAATTTCAAAAAATAGAATTAAAAGAATTGATTTGATTGTCACTTATATTGTTATTGAGATGATGAGAGGAGCATATAGTTATGAGTTTAAAAATTGAAAGCAGCAATATTACACTAATGATTATAAATGCTGCGACAGGTCAGAAAACAAATAAGATGTTCAAGAAAGATGCCTCAATAGGCGAAGTCTATGGTTTGCTGCAAAAGGAAAAATTTCTTATTACACTTCCTGCTCACTTTAATTGGAAGTGCTATTACAATGATTGTATTTTAGGACTTGCAGATAATATAGATACAAATGGACTTAATTCAGGAGATACGATAGTCTTTCGATGCCAAGAATATGAGGTTTGTGAGGAAATCTCCGTTAAGATTGTCAAGGGCATCGGCGGTGCAGATTGTGATATCGATGTGCCAATAGATGCAACTGTTGGTGATGTTATCGTTGGTCTCATCGATGAGGGTTTTTTGGACACAGATACACCGTCCACAACCAATGTACTCTATGATAGGGATGCAGAAATCTCATTTGGTGTGAAGTACGATGACCGAAGCAAGACTGTCAAGGAGTACGGGTGGCAGAATGGGCAGACTCTCGTTGCTGTTTCTGAGGGTGTTGCAAAGCCTATTATTTATCTATACCCACCAGAATCTACAGAAGTTATCGTTAAAATTAAAAACAGTGAGCTTATTACGGTTTCATATCCGCCATATGTTAAAAGTGGTTGGCGGTTAATAGCTCATCCTAATGGCACGATTATGGATTATGATAATAAAGAGTATTCATATCTGTTTTGGGAAGCTACTGGAAACACACATTATATAATACAGCAAGGATATGTAGTACATCGTGACGATTTAGTAGATTTCTTAAGGGAAAAGTTGACTATGTTCGGACTTATTCCTAGAGAGTACAATGAATTCATTGTGTACTGGTATCCGATTCTTTGCAAAAACGAATATAACTCTATCTGTTTCTTTTGTGAAGAGTACGAACGTGATTTTGAGCTTTCTATAGAACCCAAGCCTGACGAGATACTTAGGGTATTCATGATTTATCAAAAAGCAGACATGAATACTGTATTAGAGCCGCCCAAAGAACCTAACCCGATTAGTCGAAACGGTTTCACTGTTATCGAATGGGGTGGGCAGTTACAAAAGTAATTTGCTTACAAGTCAATTTTGTAGGAGGTTAAACGAATAAGAATTAATACTCGCCGTTATTGCAAATTTTTCATTTTCAGGGACAGTGTGCTTACCGTTTGAATCTCACATAATAAGAAAACGATAGCTTTCAAATACTAAAAAATGCACCCTTTTCAAGCAGAAAGGGTGCATTGTATCAAAATTGCAGTCTTTAGCCAGTCACGGAGGCTGGATTCTAACCCTTATATAGATTTTTCCCAGAACCTACTGACTTGTTTCCACGGACAAGAAAACGAACATTTTCACACCTTGATTTGTTTCCTTTTACAAGACAGGCTCGAATACTTTGTGTAAATCAGTACCGAGTGTATCTCCGAGACACACTTGATTTGTTTCCGAGGACAGTCAGAAAGTCATAATCTCAACTGACATAAAAACTATGTAACAGAAAAAGTGCCGTAAAATCGGCACTTTTCTTATATCTACTTTTCCAATCTTGACATCAAAACCACGCACTCAACGTGTTTTGTGCGTGGAAACAAGTCCGCACCACAGACTTTTTCTATTTTATATCCCAGTTCCGAAAAAAGCTTTGCGTCTCTTGCAGCGGTAGCGGGATTACATGAAATCATAACAATTTTTTCGGGTGAAGTATAAACAATAGTCTGAATTGTTTCTGGTGAACAGCCTTTTCGTGGAGGGTCGATAATAATGATATCGGGATATATAACAAGTTCTTTAAATACTTTTCCTGCATCTCCGCAGTGAAATTCAGCATTTGTGATACCGTTATCAAGAGCGTTCTGACGAGCGTTTTCCACTGCTTCGGGTATTACTTCGATTCCTATAATTTTTTTTGCCTTTTCAGCCATAGAAAGACCGATAGTGCCAGCTCCACAGTACAAATCCACAATAATGTTATTTTCGGACGGTTCAGCAAATTCAAGAGCTTTTCTGTAAATTTTTTCTGCCTGAACAGTGTTTACCTGATAGAATGAAAGCGGTGAAATTTCAATTTTGTTTCCACACATAGTGTCATGAATTGTATCATTGCCATAAAGCGTAACACATTTTTTTCCGAGAATAATGTTAGTTCTGTCTGGATTTATATTCATTACAATACTCTTAACGTCCGGAAATTTTTGACTTATAATTCTGCATACAGGCATAAGCTGTCTTGAAATATCTTTCCTTACTACAAAACACAGCATTATCTCACCGGAGTACGTACCTTGTCTGATATATATATGACGCATGATTCCAGTATTTGTTTCTTCGGAGTAAACTGATAATTTTTTTGAATTTATATATTCAAGTACTGTTTCAAGAATTNCCGAAAAGATTTNCGGCTGTAGCATACAGTCAACCACCGGAATTACCCTGTGACTTCTTTCGGCATAGAATCCGCATACCGCTTTTCCGTTGACAGAAGTCAGCGGATACTGTGCCTTATTGCGATACTCACATATTTTTTCAGCGTTTATAAATTCTTCAAATTCAGGATTTAGACCGCCTATACGTCTGAAAGCGTTTTCCACTACATTTGCTTTTATTTTACATTCGGCTTGATAATTTATATGTCGGAACGTACAGCCACCGCACTGCTTGTAAACCAAACAGTCTGCCTTGATTCTGTCAGGAGAAGGTTCTGTAATTTTGCTGATAATTCCGTAAGCGTAATTTTTCAGAACCTTTACTATTTTAATTTCCGCAATGTCTCCCACTGCCGTATCAGGCACAAAGACCGCCATTCCGTTTACCCTGCATACGCCGTTTCCGTCTGATGTTATGTCAGTTATTTCAGCATTCACGAATTGATTTTTTTCAAGCATTCAGTTATCTCCTTTTTCTTGGTCATAAGTTGTTCAAAGGTTCTTATATACTCATACGGAAACTTATAATTATGTATACGTGAAATTTTTCCGTCCGGATATACCAGTTTTGTAGATGCCGCACAACCTGCTCCGAGTATAGTCTGAGTTTCGTCCATAATAAATATATTATAGTAACTTTCACAGCCTTTTTTTGNNTANCCTACATTTNCGNGATTNNCTATTGTATTNTTCTGNCTGTATAGATAATAAGGCATATAACCGTTTTCCATAAGTTTCTGAACGCTGTAGTCAACCATTTCAAAAACCGAAATATTCTCGTTTTTCTGTACATTCTGTCCGAAAAGATTCGCAGCACGTTTTATAGTAAGTGTATGTACAGTTATATTTTCAGGAGAAAGTTCGGTTACCGTGTCAAGAGTATTTTTAAAACTTGCTGTAGTTTCCGTAGGGAGTCCGGCTATAAGGTCGGTGTTTATATTTCTGAAACCTGTTTTTCTTGCAAGTTCAAACGCCTTGAAAAATTCATTTCCCGTATGCTGTCTGCCTATTATTTTAAGAACTTCATCATTTAATGTCTGAGTATTTATTGAAATTCTTTCCGCACCGAGTTCTTTAATTATATGAAGTTTTTCAGTCGTAATGGTGTCGGGTCTGCCTGCCTCAAAACTGTATTCACGTATTTTACTGAGGTCAAAATTATCCTGCACACATTCCATAACAGTTTTTATATCATCTGCCGAAATTGATGTAGGAGTTCCACCACCAAAGTATATAGTATCTATTTCAGTACCTGTTTCTTTTACGATATTTCCGATTATTTCAAGTTCCCTGCATAATGCCTGTACATATTCGGGAATAAGTTTCACAGCCGTTTCCATAGAGTGCGAAACGAATGAACAGTAACTGCATCTTGTCGGGCAGAACGGTATTGAGATATAAAGACTTGCGGCTTTGCGGTTGATTTTTTCAAGTATCGGAATCTGATTTACTGCTGTATTATATGCAAGGTTAAGTTTTTGCGGTGATATTTCGTATTTTTCCGTGAGAATATTCTGAATCTCACTGAAATTCTTACCCTGATTTATGAGTTCCACCACTTTTTTAACCGGTCTTATGCCCGTCATAAGTCCCCACGGAGAAATAATATCAAGATTTTCGCTTAAAATATGGTAAATCAGACGGCAGAGTTCGTGTTCGACGGTTTTTGTGTCAGTACTGTATATATTATTTTCAGAATGATATTTAACGCCGTTTATTTTTACATCAGTATAAATTTCAGAACCGTTCACACCTGCAATTATACATGATTCCACATTTGCATCTTTTATATTATCTGAAAATGCAAATCTCAATGCAGGAAAGAACGTTTTCAGCGTTGCTTCTATTTCGTATTTAAAAGAATTGCCGATTAAAATAACCGGCATTTTAATATTATTATTCATATTATCCTCTGAATCTCCTGAAATACGGATTTGAATTTCTTTCGTATTCAAGTTCTGTTTTATCGTCATGTCCGGGGAAAACTCTGTAATTTCCATCAAGATTATATATTTTTTCAAGTGATGAAACCATAAGTTCCGGACTACTTCCGGGAAAAGTCGTTCTGCCGATTGAACAGCAGAACAGAGTGTCTCCGGAAAAAATCACGTCGTCGCATATGTAGCACACACTTCCCATTGAATGACCGGGAGTGTGAAGAACACGGAAATTAAAGTTGCCGTCAGTGATAATACTTCCGTCTTTTACTTCTGTATAATTTGTCACAGGACTAAATGGCATACACGAAATTAACGAGGCAAGGGACAACGCCTCACTTCCGAGCATTCCGGCATCATCGGAATGAATGTATACCTCTGCTCCTGTATTTTCGGCAACTTCCGCAACACCGCCGATATGGTCAAAATGTCCGTGTGTGAGCAGAATTTTACTGAGCCTGAGTTTTCTCATTTTAAGAAATTCAAGAAACAGTCTCGACTGTCCACCTATATCAACAGCAATGCACTGATTCGGAGCGGTTTCCGCTATATAGCAGTTTGCACGGAGTTCACCGAGCTGAAGTGTATGTATATTCATAGTTCCCTCCTTAGATTGACGAGCGGTCAACGGATATAACACCCTTTATTTTTCTGAGTTTGTCGAAAAGATGCTTTAACTGTTCGGTACTTGAAATAACTATTGTGCTTTCAAACAATGCGTTGCCGTTCTTGAGAACTCTTGACGCTGAATGAACTATAGGCACTCTTGCTTCAAGCAGAACTGCCGATATATCAAAGACAAGTCCCACACGGTCGGTTGCAGTAACTTCAAAACTTGTCTGTAACTGTGAATCACTGTTTTCCGACCACTGAATATCACACCAGCGGTCAAGTTCCTCCGGATTGTTGCGATTCACAGCAGCTTTATAGTTGGTGCATTTTGTAGTGTGTACGGAAATTCCGAAACCTCTTGTTATATATCCTACTATGTCATCACCCGGCAGCGGATTACAGCACTGTGCAAATTTTACTGCCAAATCATCAACCTTGTCAAGAATAATGCTGTTCTTTGATGACGTTTTAGGTTTTACCAGTGGTACTACAGACTGTTCTTCCTCTGTGTTTACATAAAGTTTCTTGTATTTATCTTCAAGTCTCTGAATTATTTTTGAAAGCGAAATACCGCCGTAGCCTATAGAGGCATAAAAATCGTCAAGTGTTTCGCAGTTATGACGTTTAAAGTCGTCCGAAAGAAAAGCATAATATTCAGTTTCCGGAAGATTTATTCTGTGGCGTTTGAACTCACGTTCAAGCTGAGTTTTTCCCTCAATAATATTTTCCTCACGTTTCTCTTTCTTGAACCATGAGCGTATTTTTGAGCGTGCCTCATTTGTTGTGACTATATTCAGCCATGCACGGTTAGGACCTTTGGCACTGTCCTTGCTTGTTATGATTTCGCAAATCTGACCTGTCTGAAGTTTATAATCAAGAGGAACAATTTTTCCGTCAACTTTTGCACCGACCGTCTTATGTCCTATTTCCGTATGAATGCGGTATGCAAAGTCAATGACTGTTGAATCTACCGGCAGTGATACAGACATTCCCTTAGGTGTCATAACTACGATATCTTCGGGAGCAAGGTCTGTTTTGATGATTGAAACGATTTCTTCAACATCGTCAGAAGTCTGCTGCATTTCAATGACTTTGCGAANNCANGCAAGANGCTGTTCCATCTTGTCCTTNCCCTGAACGCCTTCTTTATACTTNCAGTGTGCAGCAATACCATATTCAGCAGTTTCGTGCATATCCCATGTTCTTATTTGAACCTCAAAGGGTATACCCTCTTTTCCGAGTACGGTTGTATGAAGCGACTGGTACATATTTTCCTTTGGATTTGATATATAGTCCTTGACACGAGCCGGTATGGGTGTGAACATATCATGTATTAATCCGAATACACTGTAACATTCCTGCTCAGTTGAAACTATTATGCGGACAGCATACTTGTCATATATTTCATCAATGCTTTTTCCTTTAAGAAAAACTTTTTTATAGATTCCGTATATGCTCTTTATACGACCATCGACTACCGGTGGTTCGGAAAACAAATCCGACGAACACAAACGCTGTGATATACGGCTTTTTATTGTTTCTATAAAAGCTTCACGTTCTTCTTTCTTGCTTTCAAGAATACCTTCTATTTCAGAATATGCGAACGGGTCAAGGTAGTGGAATGACAAATCCTCAAGTTCTTCTTTAACAGCTCTTATGCCCAGACGGTGAGCGATAGGTGCATAAATATTCATGGTTTCAAGTGCGGTATTTCTCTGCTTGTATGTCGGACGGTATTTCAGTGTACGCATATTGTGAAGCCTGTCGCAGAGTTTTATTATCATAACTCTTATATCCTGTGACATAGCAAGAAGAATTTTACGGATATTCTCCGCACGCTGTTCTTCCTTGTTGAAACTTGGTATTTTGCCGAGCTTTGTAACTCCGTCAACAAGCATTGCAACGTCCTGACCGAATCTTTTTTTAAGGTCGTCAAGGGTAGCGGGGGTATCTTCAACAACGTCATGCAGGAGGGCGGCACATATTGTATCTGTATCCATTCCGAGTTCAAGCAGGANATANGCAACGGCAAGGGGGTGTATAATATAGTCCTGNCCCGATGAACGTTTTTGTCCCNCATGTGCTTTTGCGGCAAACNGATATNCAGAAANAATTTTACTGAGGTCATACTGNTTGTCGTCAGNCAGAANCTTCTGAATAAGCATTTCGATTGTGAAATCGTCGTCATAATCGGGAATATTTTTGAGATATCCCAAAGACATTTCATTACTTTCGGGGACGGACATTTCTGTTTCAGCTTTTTTTGAATCCATAATAATTCTCCTTTCTTAAATGGTAATTTTTTTCTTCAGGGAAATAATAACGGGTGCGGAATCAAGGTCGTATTTTTTACTTACAGGCACCCTTTTTATAATGGTATCAGAAGATGAAACGGTAATAAGTCTGAGCTGTCTGAAAGATTCAACTGCAACTGAAAACTTACAGTAATTCATTTCTGAACTCAATTGCATATAAAGTTTATCAGAGTTTATTCCTGCATCAAGGATATGTTTGTATATTTTTACCGATTCGTCACGGGACGGCAGCATAATCCGGTAATATTTTTCCGGAAGTTCTTCTTTTCTCATGAACGCCTCAAACGCATTGAGTGCGGCAAAATACTTATTCTGTTCAANTCTGTGCGGACGTATATCATTTACAATTATACTTACCGTTGTATTTCCTCTGAATTCGTTTGTTTCAAGTGTTACAATCATATCACATATGTCATTTTTCNCGACAATAAGTGNANACGGTTCAGTGAAAAAANCNAGTGCTTCTGCTTTGACATTACCGAAATTTATACGGAGTTTTGAATGTTTTCCATTGGAAACAGGAAGAATTTCAGTGATTTGAGCATTTCCGATATAGAACAGCGGTTTTTCATTTTCAAAACCATATGGTTCAAGTACTTTCAGTCCGTCTACATTCTGTACACTGATTTCGTCCGGCAAAATTTCCGTATCTGCCGTAACTGTAAATACAGGCATTATCCTATGATTTTCAAGAGCGTAATTTTCAATAAGACTGTGAAATTCGTCTTTCATACCGTTCTTTATAGTAAATCCGCCTGCACCGAGATGTCCGCCGAATTTTTCAAGTGTTCCGGAAGCATATGACAACGCACCGAAAACCGAAAATGTCCCGAAAGAACGAGCAGAACCTCTTATTTCGCCGTTGTGTTCTGACGCTATGAAACACGGTTTTCCGAAACGTTCCATAATACGTGACGCAACAATTCCCACAACACCATGATGCCAGTCTTTTCCACAGATAAAAATCACTCTTTCACGTACAATATCAGGATTTTCGTCAATCATGCTGTAAATTTCACTGATAATTTCATTTTCGGACTTTTTTCTTTCGTTGTTAAGCCGGTCAAGTTCCTGAGCCATAGAAAGAGCCTCGTCGTAATCTTCGCACAAAAACAGTTCAGCGGCGGTTTTCGGAGAGCCGAAACGTCCTGATGCGTTTATTCTCGGAGCTATTCCAAACCCTATTGAACGGGAATTTATAGGTTTTCCGTCAATTTTAGCGACTTCTTTCAGTGCGATAAGCGACGGACGTTCAGTATTATTGATTAGTTCCATTCCATAAGAAACAAGGAAACGGTTTTCACCTGTAAGACTTACAATATCGGCAACTGTTGCTATTGCCGCAAGGTCGCCGAACTGTTCAAGAGCCATCGTGCAGTCACCGTCGTCAATAGCAGCGATAAGTTTCAGTGCAACGCCTGCACCACACAGATATTTGAAAGGTGAAAAACAGTCATGTCTGTGAGGGTCTACAACCGCTTCGGCACGTGGAAGCGTTTCACCCTGCTGATGATGGTCTGTCACAACAAGTTTCATACCGAGAGAATATATGTATTCGGATTCAGCGACTGCGGATATGCCGTTGTCAACGGTTACTATAAGCTTTGTCCCCTGTTCCGAAATTTTTTCTATCGCCTTGTTATTCAGACCGTACCCCTCTGAACGTTCGGGAATATAATATATAACGTCAGCCCCTGTTTCAAGAAGATATGAATATAAGATAACTGTTGACATAATGCCGTCACAGTCATAATCGCCGTACACACAAATACGTTCATTGTTGTCAATAGCACTGTTTATGGTGTCAGCGGCTTCTTTCATATCTTTTATAAGAAAAGGGTCAGAAAGTTCTTTTAGTTCAAGGTTGTCCATGACCGAATCAGGAGAGGAATAACCCTTTGAAGCAAGAACGGAGGCTGTCAGTGAACTTATTCCACATTCTGTCGTTAATTTCTGTACAATATTTCTGTCAGGTCTTACAATAGTCCAGTTTTTCATATAAAACCTCCTGATAAAAAGGTAGATGAGTATATTATATCATTATTCAGCATTTTTTTCAATAGTATGGACACAAAAATTTTCAGAAAAATTGTTCTTGCTCTTTTTTACACACTATGGTACAATATAGCGGAAAGGATATATATATTAAGAAAAGGAAAAAACTGTCTGTTGACAAACTGTGAAATATATGGTAACATAATGTTCACAGAATGTTTACAATTTAAACCGCACAAAAGCGTTTTCCAAACGTCAAATATAATGAAGGGAGGTTTATATGTGTCAATTGATTTACGTAATCAATACGATAAAATATATAGATATTGCTATCTGCGTGTTCACAGCCGTGAAATCGCAGAGGATTTGACACAGGAAACCTTCCTTCGTTTTCTGGAAAAACCGCAGTATCACAATAAAAACAAGGATTTGCAGTACTTATACACTATTGCCGGAAATCTTTGTATAGATGAATATCGTAAAAAACCAACCGAGGAATTGCCGGAAGATTTGCCCGACAATACCTATAATGAAGAAAAAGTTTTAACAAGTATAGCTTTGAGCGGGGCATTGAAAAAACTTTCCGACGATGACAGAGAGATAATTCTTCTGCGTTATGTAAATGAGGAATCCGTCGGAGTTATAAGCAAGCTGTACAATATATCAAGATTTGCACTTAACCGCAGAATAAAGCGTATTCTTGAATTTCTGCGGACAGAGTTTGAAAAGGAGGATTTGAAGTGAATAAAAAGTCTAAAAAGACTTTGGAAAACGCCTTTAATATTCCTGAACCAAATCAGAAAGACAGTTTTTTCAATAAACTTGACATAAAGCCTGAAAGAAAATTTTCGTCCCTTATACCGGTATATTTGCCGACGGCGATAGTTGCAGTCATGGTTATAGGCGTATGGGGTGGTATAAAAAATCTGCCCCACTTTCAACAGCCCGACAATATAGATACAGTCAGTTCAGCAGAAACAACTTCTGTTAATAATAACACTAATGATTTTATTCAGACATCGCTTTCTTATGTCAGCGGTTCTGAAAAACAAACCCAGACTACAACAGCGTTTCAGACAAATAATGCAGATACGACTAAAAACGAAAAAAGCACATATGTCACCACAACGTCCGAAAAAGTTGCGGAAAATACCACGACAAAAAATAACAGCAATGAATCCTCCGAAAGTTCCCCGTCTGAAAATGATTCTGAAAGCACTACAGAATCACCACGCACTGCCAAAACTACTTCAACTACACGCACTACTTCAACCAAACGCACCACTACAACCAATACTACAAGAGAAGCGAACTCTGTCACAACAACTTCCCGTTCCACCAATACTACCGCAACACATGAGGACGGAAATTCTATCTCCCCCAC
>WFLX010000502.1_pt1 | contig 27493 bp, 21 predicted proteins | sample 4967041 | NCBI WGS metagenome assembly WFLX01 (sample SAMN12857096, study PRJNA449069) | gut metagenome | isolation source: stool from male and female vole | host: Microtus ochrogaster | place: USA:Florida | collected 2017
TGTATAATATGTATGATTTGCAACTAATTAGGCGCCACATTGGATTTCATTTTTTGAAGTGTATAGCCGTAGCAACAGCTGTTTTATTGCCCTCGTATGTCTCGGCGGGCAAGAGCATATTTGGAACTGTTGTAGGTTCGGAAAAGAAACAGGCAGTTGTTATTAATGATTGCGCGGACAACTCCCATTATTATGGCGATAACGATATCCAGAGGTTGTCGTATCTTTGCGTGCGGGCCTTTTTATCTGTGCTCTCGCAGGACNCGTATGACCCTCAAAANGTTCTCGTACGGCCAAACACACCGNNTACATATATCTTCGNAANATACACAGAATGGTCAAAGGAACGCGTAGAGCAAGAAAGAAAAAAGNCTGAANCNTGGTTCAATGAATATCCATTTATCCTTGACNAAACAGATAATGAGAATGAATATTTGCAACGTGGGTATCTTGTAATCACTTATGAATGCGAATTGCACGGAGTAGAAATGAGAATAAGGTTAGGNGCCGAATATATAACCCCTGACCTGTCTCAAATTGCCGAGCAAGCAGTTGATTATGATTTTCATATTGCCTATACAGAAGATGCTTGTGACAACGCCGACTTTAAGGAAGCCCTGAAAGACTTCAAGGAATATATAAAGGATGATATCGGCGACTTGGTAGACAATGACGGTATTCTTTTGGAGGGTTACGAAGACGAATTGGGGTGGAAACTATGCGACATCGAAATCTTTAAACCAACCTTCAAGAAAGTGACATCAGAACAGTAGTGGCCCCGATACATAGGGTTCGGAGTAAGAGGTAGCGTGGTGTTCGATGCCTCTGGAGTTGCGTTGCGAAAAATTTGCATTTGTGACGGGTTTGTATTATATTTGTGGAGTCATTTCTTCCCTAAGCCATGAAAACCGCCGGACTTTTGCCCAATAGGAAAGCTCCCCTGAAATTGGGAGCCCATAGGACTATTGCTGTAGATATTGTAAATAGAAGTCGGGTTATTATATGCCTCCTTCTCATTTCTATCTTTGCCATTGATGGTGCATCCCAAACAGTCGTTTTCGATGTTGCGAATCAGCCCGTCGATTATTCAAAACTCACCAAGCATCCCGGAGTGTTCCTTGTCGAAGTTATTGATGTCAATAAGAGATATCAGTATTGCAAGTGTATTCTTAACGGCAAGGAAATATATGTAGAGCCCAACACCACCCTATCTCCTGAGGATGAAGATTGCTATATGCCTATAGAAAGCGGAAAGTGCTATCTGATGGCGTTGGCCTTTTATCACGAAGAAATAACTCTTCTCCCTGTTGATTTTTATGATTTTAATGTAATAGTAAAAACTAAAAATGGTTTCGTAAATGGCTTTGACCTTGCAAAGCGATTGCCCAAACCCTTTATTGCCATGAATATGTCGGGGATTTCTATCCGCCCGATTCGTAAGGATGATATGAATACCATCAAAAAGCCTNTTGAGTTTNTTTTTCATCCCGGTATTCCGTCCTTGAACAACTTTGATTCCCTTGGGATTTTACCTTGACAAAAAAAGATTATAAAAAGTATGAATCATNGCGAANGAAACAGGACAAAGCCCAAAAGAAAGCTAAGAAGCAATAAACCACGATAGGCAGTTTTAACTCCTATGCAATGTTTTGTAAAAAGTTTCGTATGCATTTATGTTATCGCCTATAGGATATTAGCTATGCCTAAGACATTTAGATATTTTTTGATTGGGTTGTTCAGTGTTTTTTTGATCTATACCTATTATAATATTTTACAGGTGGGATCTTATTGTAATACAGTGAAATATGACTTCAAAATGACTTCTGATGAACTCATTTATCGCATAAAGATGCTGAAGGGGAATAATGCTGAATATGATGTATGGCAAACCGGACAAAACGGTAAGCGTAGCAATATAGACGGAACCTCATTGCATTATTATACATTTTACTTCAATATAACGGTTGATGTTCGTAGAGCCATCGTTATGACATTGGTTAATCCCCGCCATAATTTCCCTGCAAAATTGGAGTTTAATGGAATAACATATAGCCCAAATTTAGGAAGTTGGAAAGATATGGGAGAATTAAAAGGCACGGAGCGCAAGCTTGTTGAGGGTGCGTTCAAGGAGCAGGTGGTAGACCGAATCCGAAGCAATCGTTGACAAATCGCGCTTATCGCCTTGTCGTGGTAATAAATTTGGCTCTATTATTATTAATTGCTATATTTGTGCAAACGTTTTGACGCAATGCCATGAAGACTCGCTCGCCAATCATCGCAATTCTTATCGCGCTGCTCACTTCGATAACGGTGTGGGCACAGCAGTCTGCGACCGATTCGGTGGATGTGGTGTTAACCCGGTGTAGTTTTGGGTTAGATGACACAAGCAAAGTAGTTCCGATTTATAAATTTAAGGACGACGTGGTAGGCGAATTTATGAATCGCTTTTGCGACTCGCTGGTGGTTGGCTACAGAGTGGGCAAGCACTTTAAAATGATTAACTATGCAGAGGCTCTTCCTCGTGTAAAGAGGAATAAGTTGGATTCGATTCAGCGCAATTTCACTATTGTGAAAACGACGTCCCTTGACCACACTAAAATTACCGCTTGTAAAGCAATTATAGAGACCAATGGGGGAACCTATGGATTTATGGATTCAACTTCGGACCATTGGTTGGAGACGATGCATTTAGTCAAAACCAACCGAAAAGCAATGATAAAAACGGAGGAAGACAAATCAGAATTTAAAATAGCAATGCTTGACGGGGAGTACTACACCAGGGCTTTAATTAACATCTTCCCCAATGGTTGGGTAGACGTATTGTTAATTGAATATGACGCCCCGCAAGGCGAGCACTGGGATAGAGTGAAACGAAGTTTTGTGTGGATAGACCTTTTCTATGAGGAGCACGGTTACCCCGCTGTTAGGAACTATAAGTTCTCTCCTACTGAATATATAATACGATGAGAATCTGCGTTAAGTTTTTGATTGCAAGCACGCTGAAAATTGCAGTAGCCGGAATGGGGAGTGGTCAGCCACCCTCGGAAGCAGGGTTTGCAGAGCGGCTGTTGGACTCGATAACTCCAATTGAGTATCTTTTTGATGAAAATTTTGAAAATAGAGTGAGCAGATATTTGGCTGATGAGAAGTCACGCGACTCGGTTATGTTAAATTTGTGGGCAACAGTACATATCTTGATGGCTTTTCAACCCCTTGATGACAATATTTTCGCCTTTATAAAAACCAAACAAGGAGAATTATTGGAAATAATGAACGTCGAACAAAAACGTAATTAGCAGCAAAATATTAAAAGATATATGGAAATACGAAATAAATGCCTNNTGATGNTCGTAATCANCCTTGTTCATTCGCTCACGCTGATGGCCGGGAAGAGTGAGGNTTTTGCTCCGTTTGCAGATCTGGAACAAACCGATAGTCTGCAAAGAAGNATNATAAATGACTGTGAGCATAATTCCCATTATTATGGAGATGACGATAACCAGCGCTTGTGNTACCTTTGCATCAGGGCATTTATAGCCGGTATAAAGCAAAATTCAGATACAAAGAGGCAGTTCGTAGTTTTTCGGATTCCAACCTNTAAGCCTATAATTTCATTTTCGGGAGACGACTCTAAAGAAATCCGAAATCGGCGGATAAAGGATGCTCAGGATTGGGTGAAGGCTTATGATTTTGAGGATTATAGGCNGTATANAACCGCAGATTTTATNAAACTTATCAAGCAAAACAAAATTCTAATACTCTATAGCAGCCTTTTTGACGGAGTTAACTTAAGAATAACAGTAATNGGGTTAGCAAAGGTCAACGCGAAGGAAGTNTGTGTGGCAGAGTGCGATTACGAATTTGAATTGGGGGTTGTGACACACGATTGTGATTATGCGACTCGTACGGAAGCGATTAAGGACTATATTGCCACTTTGCTGAACAGAGCTGATTTTATAATTAATGTCAAGGATGGATCCATTTTTGGGTGGACGGATAGAAACACAATAAACTGGCAGTTATCAGATATTTCTTATGACGATGGCGATGATACATCCGATATAGAGGATTTAGAAGATACCATCGAGTCCATCATTTTCTAAAATTGCTTTTTCCTATTCCGCCTCAAATTTAGATTACTCACTCACAGAAGCAAGACTCTGAAGCCCAAGATTGAGGTGAGAGACGCCGGGGGTNATGCTTTGAGAGGGGTTTGTGGGCTTTTTAGACTTTTTTGCGGGAATTATAATGTGAAATTCAATTTTTTTTGCGAATTTTGCATCTTGATTGTGTAGCGTGCCAAAAGTGCGCCCTATTTTGACATATCATGCAGTTGACCGCATCCATAATAGCAAGCCATCTGGGAGGTACCGTTGAAGGCGACGGCTCTGTGGCCGTGAGCGACTTCGCCAAAATCGAAGCTGCCCGCCCGGGCACCATCACCTTCCTGGCCAACCCCAAATATACCCACCATATCTACACCACCGACGCCTCCGTGGTGCTGGTACGCCGCGACTTCGTGGCCGAGCAGCCCGTCCGCGCAACACTCATCCGCGTCGACGACCCCTATGCCGCTCTGGCTCAGCTTCTGAACCTGGCCGCTTCGCTGCTCAAACCCAACCCCGTGGGCATCGAGGAGCCGGTGCACATCGGCGAAGGTACGCAGGTGCCCGAAGGGGCTTACATCGGAGCATTCGCCTACATCGGCAAGGGCGTCAAGCTGGGGCGTAACGTCAAAATCTACCCTCAGGCTTATGTTGGNGACGGCNTCGAAATCGNCGACGATACAACCATCTACGCAGGCGCAAAGGTGTACTACGGTTGCCGGATCGGAGCCCGTTGCGTCATCCACGCAGGTGCCGTGATCGGTGCCGACGGTTTCGGTTTCGCCCCCGATGCCAACGGCGTGTACCATAAAATCGAACAGCTCGGAATCGTGCAGATTGACGACGACGTGGAAATCGGAGCCAACACCACGGTGGACCGCTCAACCATGGGCACCACCCACATCGCCCGCGGCGTCAAGCTGGACAACCTCATCCAGGTGGCCCACAACTGCCAGATTGGCCATGACACCGTCATCGCCGCCCAGGCCGGCATGGCAGGCTCCTCCAAGCTCGGAGCCAACTGCATGGTCGGCGGACAGGTAGGCATCGCAGGCCATATCGCCATCGGCGACCGAACAGCCATCGGCGCCCAGAGCGGCATCCCCAACAACGTCGCACCCGACAGCCGGCTCATGGGCTACCCCGCCGTTCCCATGGCCGACTTCGCCCGTAACGCCGTCTACATCAAGCGCCTGGGCGAACTGTTCAAGCGCGTCGGCAGCCTCGAAAAACTTCTCAACGATAAATAATAAACCACTTCACATATAATACAATGAAGCAACTAACACTGAATGGCGAATTCTCACTCTCCGGCAAGGGCCTCCACACCGGCGCACATGTGACTTCGACTTTCTGCCCCGCACCCGAAAATCATGGATATAAAATACAGCGCGTAGACCTCGAAGGTCAGCCCGTAATCGACGCGCTGGCCGAGAACATNGTTGGCACCCNGCGCGNAACNGTCATCGGNANAGGCGACGTGACCGTCNNCACCATCGAACANGCCATNNCAGCACTCTATGCCGCCGGCGTGGACAACTGCCTCGTGAAGGTCGACGGCCCCGAAATTCCCATCCTCGACGGAAGCGCAAAACCCTTCTTCGACGGCATCATGGAAGTGGGCACCACCGAGCAGAACGCCGACAAGGACTTCTACTACGTTAAGCACAAAGTTGAAGTGGTCGACGAGGCTAACGGCTCCAAGCTCATGATTCTGCCCGACGACGAATTCAGCGTCGACGTCAAGGTAAACTTCGAATCCACCGTACTCTCCAACCAGTACGCCACCCTCGACCACATGGCCGACTTCGGCGCCGAGGTAGCCCACGCCCGCACATTCGTCTTCGTTCGCGAAGTTGAGCAGCTCCTCAAGGAAGGCCTCATCAAGGGCGGTGACCTCGACAATGCAATCGTTATCTACGAGCATCCCAAGACTCAGGAAGAGCTGGACCACATCGCCGACATGATGGGCGTGCCTCACCACGATGCCAACGAGTTCGGCCTGATCAACTCCCGACCCCTGTTCGCTCCCAACGAGCCCGCCCGCCACAAGCTCATGGACCTCATAGGCGACATAGCCCTGATCGGCCGTCCCCTCAAGGGCCGCATCATCGCCACCCGTCCCGGCCACACAATCAACGCCCAGCTTGCCAAGAAACTCCGCAACGACATCCGCCGCAACGAAGTCCAGGCTCCCAACTACGACCCCAACGCAACCCCGCTGATGGACAACAACGCCATCCGCCGCGCCTTGCCCCACCGCTACCCCTTCCTGCTGGTGGACAAAGTCATCGACAAGGGTGCCCAGTACATCGTCGGCATCAAGAACGTAACCACAAACGAGCCCTTCTTCCAGGGCCACTTCCCCCAGGAACCCGTCGTGCCCGGCGTACTCCTTGTTGAGGCAATGGCCCAGACCGGTGGCCTGCTCGTGCTCAGCACCGTCGAGGACCCCGAGCGTTACTCCACTTACTTCATGAAAATCGACAACGTGAAGTTCCGCCAGAAGGTCGTTCCCGGCGACACGCTCATCTTCCACGTGTCCTTCATGACCCCTCTCCGCCGCGGCATGGCAGTGATGAAAGGCATCGCCTTCGTTGGCGAAAAGGTTGTGTGCGAGTGCGAATTCATGGCCCAGATTATCAAGAACAAATAATCGCAGGCCCACCCAGGTCAAAGGTAAGTAACCTTATAACCATTTAACCCTTTAACCAGAAAGAAATGTCACAACCTCTGGCGTACATCCACCCTGATGCCAAAATCGGAGCCGGTGTCACCATAGAGCCGTTCGCCGTCATCGACGGCAACGTGGAAATCGGCGACGGCACCTTCATCGGTGCCCACGCCGTNATCCGCGACGGCGCCCGCATNGGCCGCAACTGCCGCATCTTCCCCGGCGCGGTCATTGCCGGCATTCCCCAGGACCTCAAGTTCCGGGGCGAGGACACCGTGGCCGTTATCGGCGACAACACCACCCTGCGCGAGTGCGTTACCGTCAACCGCGGCACAGCCTCCAAGGGTCACACCCTGGTGGGCTCCGATTGCCTCATCATGGCCTACAGCCACATCGCCCACGACTGCGAAGTGGGCAACGGCGTCATTATCAGCAACGCATCCCAACNTGCAGGCGAGGTAATCGTGGACGATTTCGCCGTTATCGGCGGCGGAAGNCTAATCCACCAGTTCTGCCANATCGGCTCGTACATCATGATGCAGGGCGGCGCGCTGGTCAACAAGGACATACCCCCGTTTGTCCTCGCAGCCCGCGAACCCATTTCCTACACCGGCGTAAACGTCATCGGCATGAAGCGCCGCGGTTTCACCAACGAGCAAATCGCCGAAACGCAGGAGATCTACCGTCTGCTCTACAAGGACGGCCTGAACATCACCGAGGCCGTGGCAAACATAGAATCCGTCATGCCGCCCACACCTATCCGCGACATGATTCTCAACTTCATCAAGGGTGCCACCCGCGGCATCCTCCGAGGCTAAAAAACGCATGGCCGGAGGGCCTGTCGCTCGTGTTCGTATCTAAAGCACGAGAGGAAAGTCCGGGCAACACAGAGCACCATACTGTCTAACGGACAGCCGTCAGTAATGGCAGAGTAATGTGACAGAGAACAACCGCCTCCCCCGGGAGGTAAGGGTGAAAAGGTGAGGTAAGAGCTCACCGGGCGCGTCAGCGATGGCGCGTGCCGCACATCTTATGGGTTGCAAGGTCAAGTATACCGGCATTTAAGGGTTGCTCGCCCATTGCCGAGGGGTAGACTGCTTACGGCGCTCCCGCGCCAGATAAATGACAGGCGGGCGGCGGAGGTTCCTCCGGGAAAACGCCGCACCCACATAACCCGGCTTATACTCCGACCATGCTTTTTATTTTTNTATGTGTCAAATTGACATATTGACAGACTGACAATTACCATACCATGGCAGCAAAAAACGAATGGTTCACCATCCCCACCACCGACGACGCCGGCAACACCATCATCGTCACCGGCCGGGTTGATGTGGACAAATTCCGCTCCCGCGAGCGCAATAACATCCGCGTGGAGGTAACCCTTCCCTATACCCCCGCCGGACCCCTCGGTTTCCCCGACGAAGCTACCGCCAAAACCATGGAGGAAATCACCGACGCCTTCCAGGCTGCCCTCAAGGGTAAAANCACCGCCATCCTCACCGGCATCTACNCCGGCGCCGNCCAGCGCAACTGGGTCTTCTACACCTTCAGCACCGACGTTTTCAACTCCTTCCTCAACCGCGCCCTGGCCGACTTCCCCCTGCTGCCGCTCCAAATCTACGCCGAAAACGACCCCTCCTGGGCCGAGTACGACGAAATGCGCGCCGCCTGCGCCACCGACGACGGCACCATAATCACCGACGCCACCGACATCCTCGAATGAAACGCTAACAAAACATTTGCCCCGGAAGCTCTCTCCCGGGGCATTAATTTTGTCAGTGTGCAAGGAGCTTGCTCCTTGGTTATCGGACTTTCTCTTGTAGGGTGGAGGCCAGGGCGCGGGCACATTGGATGCCGTCGATGGCAGCCGAGACGATGCCACCGGCATATCCGGCACCCTCGCCGCAAGGGTAGAGGCCGCCAATCTCAACGTGTTCCATAGTTGAAGGGTCGCGCGGAATGCGGACGGGCGACGACGTGCGCGTTTCGGCTCCGATAAGCACCGCCTCGTTGGTCAGAAAACCCCGTTGCTTCTGCCCGAACACCTTGAAACCCTCCTGCAGGCGGTGGGCGATGGGGTAGGGGAGCAGCTTGTCCACCCGCCGCGCAATGAGGCCCGGAGGATAGGACGAAGCCGGCAGCGACGTCGATTCCCGCCCCTCCACGAAGTCGGCCATGCGCTGGGCCGGTGCCTGCTGGGTATGCCCGGCGCTTTCGAAGTAAGCCTGCTCGATGCCCTCCTGAAAGCGCATCATCTTCAGGGCCTTATCGCCGGATTCAGGGTCGGGAACGTCCTCGGGTAGCACTTCCACCACCATCCCCGAATTGGCCCAGCGCGTACCGCGGTTGGCCGGCGACATGCCGTTGACCACCAGCTGGCCCGGAGCACTCGCCGCCGGGATGATATACCCGCCGGGGCACATGCAGAAGGAGTACACGGCGCGGTCGTCTACCCGCGTGAGCATCGAATACTCCGCCGCGGGCAGGTATTTGCCACGGCCTTCCTTGGAGTGATACTGCAGTTGGTCAATTAGCTTCTGCGGATGTTCGAGGCGGACGCCCACAGCAATTCCCTTGGGCTCCAGACGAATACCCGAAGCCGACAGCGACTCGTACACATCGCGCGCCGAGTGGCCCGTGGCCAGGATGACCGGCCCACGGAAATCCTCGCCGTCGGCGGTGCGCACGCCCGTCACATTCCCGGAAGCGTCGCGGAGCAGGGCAGTGACCTTGGTGTTGAAATGCACCTCACCGCCGCAGCCGGTAATGGTCTGCCTCATGGCCTTGATGACCTTAGGCAGTACGTCCGTGCCGATATGCGGGTGGGCGTCCACCAGGATTGCATCCTGGGCGCCGTGCTGGTGGAAGATACCTAATACTTTGTCCACCGGCCCGCGCTTCTTGCTGCGGGTGTAGAGCTTGCCGTCGGAGTACGCCCCCGCACCTCCCTCGCCGAAGCAGTAGTTGGACTCGGGGTTGACCACCCCTTGGCGGTTGATTGCCACCATATCGGCCCGCCGGCTGTCCACATCCTTGCCGCGCTCAAGCACTATGGGTTTGATGCCGGCCTCTATGAGTTCCAGAGCGGCGAAAAGTCCGCCCGGACCGGCTCCGACCACAATGGCCTGCGGAGCATCAGCCGGCAGGGGGCGGTAGTCGATTACCGGGGGCGCCACGGCGCTCTCGTCAATGGCGTCGACGTGCACCTTCACCGTCAGGTTCACCATCACGCGGCGCTGGCGCGCGTCGATGGAGCGGCGTGTGATGTCCGCGCGCTTGATGCGGCTCTCGGGCAACCGGAGCTGGCGTGCGCACTCCTTGGCCAGCAACTCAGGCGTGGCAGCCGTGCGCGGATCTGTGCGGAGTGTCAGGGTTTCAATCATGACTCAAAGCGGCTTGGTTAAGGCGCCGGGCAATGCGGCGGTTCATGAACAGGGCCGTGGCGAAAGCCAGGAGGGCGGCCAGGAAATCGCTGGTGCAGATGGAGTACCACACCCCGTCCACGCCCATGCGCGGAGGCAGGATCGCCAGCAGGGGCACCAGGAAGATGAGCTGGCGGGTCAGCGACAGGAATATCGAGAGTCCCGGCTTGCCGATGCTCTGGAAGTAGTTCTGAATCACTATCTGCGCGCCAATGAGCGGGTAGGCCATGAAGAAGATGCGGAATCCGTAGCGCGCAATGTCGATCATACCGCGGTCGGTGGTGAACATGCCGCTGATGGCATCGGGGAAAAGTTCGGTGCANAGGAAGCCCACAGTCGCCACAAGAGTGCCCAGGCCGATGCCTATTTTCAGCGTCTTCTTCACACGCGGCCAGTTGGCGGCGCCGAAGTTGAAGCCAAGGATGGGCTGCATACCCTGGGTGATGCCGAAAATAATCATCACGAAGAACATCGTTGTGCGGTTGATGATGCCGTATGCACCCACGGCGAGGTTACCGTCGGCCCCGGCATAAGTCAGCAGAGCCTTGTTCAGGAACACCACCACGAAGCAGGAGGTGCAGTTCATCAGGAAGGGCGAGAGGCCGATGGCGTATATGCGGCGCAACAGCCGCAACGACAGTTTCCAGCCGTCGCGCTGGAAGTGGATGTAGCTGTTCTTATTCATGAAGTGGCTCACCACCCAAATCAGGCCGGCTGTCTGGCCGCAGAGCGTGGCGCAGGCCGCTCCCGCGATGCCCCAGTGGAACACGAAGATGAANAGCGGCGCGCACACCACATTGACGCCCACCGACAGCAGGGCCGATATCATGGCCTTCTTCGGGTAGCCGGTGGCGCGCATGAGGTTGTTCAGACCCAGGAAAACATAGGAAATGGGCGTGCCGTAGAGGATTATGCGCATGAATTCGGTGGCATACCCGAGCGTTTCGGGCGTGGCGCCGAAAAATATCAGAATCGGTTCAAGAAAATGCAGACCCAGCACCATGATAACCACGGAGTGAATCAGGCAGAACACAGCCACGTTGCCCACCACATCGGCGGCGCGCTTGATGTTTCGCTGACCCAGGAAGATGGAGCTGATGGTGGCCCCGCCGGAGGCTATGAGCACGCAGAAGGCCACCACCAGGTTCATCAGCGGGAAGGTGATGGCCAGACCGGTGATGGCCATGGCGCCGACGCCACGCCCGATGAAGATGCTGTCCACGATGTTGTAAAGCGACGTGGCCAGGCTGGCGATGATGGCCGGCAACGAGTACTGAATCAGCAGTTGGCCGATAGTGGCTGTGCCAAGGGCGTTGGGGGTGGAGGCAGAGGTGTTAGTGCTCATTATCTTGAGGCGTTAGTTTTAGGCTTGGGTCAGGTGGGCGCAGTGCCGACATAAAAAAGAAAGCCACGCTTTCGCGCGGCTTGTTTGTTGCGGGGGCAGGACTCGAACCTACGACCTTTGGGTTATGAGCCCAACGAGCTACCACTGCTCCACCCCGCGATGTTTTCGTGGTGCAAAATTACAACCATTTTCCGCCAAATGCAAGAGATTAACAAACTTTAACTTTGTAAAAGTGCTTTTTGGTTGGTGCAAAAAAATCTCCGGGCCTGAAGAAAGAGGCCCGGAGATGATGTTTATTGTTCGATTACCGGTTGTTGCGATGAGGCAACTATCTGGGTGACAATCTTTTGCTCAGTGGGGTCGAAACCAACCAGGATTTCATCGCCCAGCGAGATGGATGAGCTCAGAAGCAGCTCGGCCAACTCGTCCTCGAGGTACTTCTGGATGGCTCGCTTGAGCGGACGGGCGCCGAAGTTGACGTCGCAGCCCTTGGAGGCGATGAAGTTCTTGGCGTCGTCGCTCAGGGTGATGGTATAGCCCAGGTCGGCCATACGCTTGTAGAAGCCCTTGAGCTCGATGTCGATAATCTTGAAGATGGACTCCTTGTCCAGCGGCTCGAAGATAATCACATCGTCGATACGGTTGAGGAACTCGGGAGCGAATGCCTTGTTGAGCGCCTTGGCCAGCACCGAGTGGCTGTACTCGCGGTCCACCTCCTTGGTGTTGAAGCCGACACCTGAGCCGAACTCCTTGAGCTGACGCGTGCCGATGTTCGAGGTCATGATGATGATGGTGTTCTTGAAGTCGATGCGGCGGCCGAGNCTGTCGGTCAGCCGGCCTTCGTCCATCACCTGCAGCAGNAGGTTGAACACNTCGGGGTGNGCNTTNTCGATTTCGTCNAGCAGNACNACGGAGTAGGGGNGNCGNCGCACNTTNTCGGTGAGCTGNCCNCCCTCCTCATAACCNACGTATCCCGGAGGCGCNCCGANNAGGCGCGACACGCTGAATTTCTCCATGTACTCGCTCATGTCGATGCGGATGAGGGTATCGGCCGAGTCGAAGAGGTACTCGGCGAGCTTCTTGGCCAGGTGAGTCTTGCCCACACCCGTCGGGCCCAGGAACATGAACGTACCGATGGGCTTGTTGGGGTCTTTGAGACCAAGACGGTTGCGCTGGATGGCTTTGACTATCTTGGTGATGGCGGGGTCCTGACCGATGATGGCGCTCTTCAGCGTCGGCTCCATCTCCAGCAGGCGGATGCCTTCGGCCTGGGCGATGCGCTGAACGGGAACACCGGTCATCATGGCCACAACTTCGGCCANCTTCNCGGCGNNGACAGNCTCGCGGTTCTGCTTCANGTCCTTTTCCCATNCGGCACNANGCGCATCGAGCTTGGNCTGCAGCTCNTTTGCNTGGTTGCGCAGGCGCGTTGCCTCGGCGAAGTCGCGGCGGTGGGCCGCTTCGGTTTTGCGGGTGTTGAGGTCGGCGAGCTCGTTCTCCATTTGGTCGATGTCCTCAGGGATTACGATGTTGGTAACCTTCACGCGCGAACCGGCTTCGTCCAGGGCATCGATTGCCTTGTCGGGGAAGTTGCGGTCGGTGATGTAGCGGTCGGTGAGTTTCACGCATGCCTCCAGAGCCTCAGGGGTATAATTCACCCCGTGGTGGTCCTCATATTTTTCCTTGATGTTGTTCAGGATAATGAGGGTCTCCTCGGCCGAGGTAGGCTCAACCATCACCTTTTGGAAACGGCGCTCCAGGGCACCGTCCTTTTCGATGTTGACGCGGTACTCGTCCAGCGTCGTTGCGCCGATGCACTGGATTTCGCCGCGGGCCAGGGCAGGCTTGAGCATGTTGGCTGCATCCATGGAGCCTTGAGCATTGCCGGCGCCCACGATGGTGTGGATTTCGTCGATGAACAGAATCACGTCCGTGTTCTTGCTCAGCTCGTTCAGGATAGCCTTGATGCGCTCCTCAAACTCGCCGCGGAACTTGGTTCCGGCCACAAGAGAGGCCATGTCCAGCGAAATCACGCGCTTGTCGAAGAGAATCCGGCTTACGCGGCGCTGAACAATGCGCAGGGCCAGGCCTTCGACAATGGCGCTCTTGCCCACACCCGGCTCGCCGATGAGCACAGGGTTGTTCTTCTTTCGGCGGCTCAGAATCTGGGCCAGACGCTCAATTTCGACCTCACGGCCTACGACGGGGTCCAGACGGCCCTCGCGCGCGGCGCGTGTCATGTCGTTGCCGAACTTGTCCAGCATCGGCGTGTCATTACGCTGCCCCCGGCGCTGAGCGTTGCTCTTGGGTGCGCTTTCGGAGCGACCATCGCTCTCGCCGCCCCCGGTGGAGGCGGTGGCGGTGGGCTCGTCATAGTCGCCGGCGGATTCGGTGTCGGCGGCCTGCATACCTTCGGCGTCGGCCATGGCCTGGCGGCGAAGGTCCTCATAGCGCACGCCGGCGTCGATAAACGGGGCGATGAGCGCCATTTCGCGGGCTTCCTTGCTGTGGAAGAGCGACAGCAGCAGGTGCTCGACATCTACCGACGGCGCCTTCAGATAGCGCGCCTCGATGATGGCAAGCTTGATGATGAGNGTCACCACGCGGTTGTAGTAGTCCGCTCCGCGGTCGTAGCNGGCCGGAAGCTCGAACAGGGCCTCGTCCAACTCGCTGCGGAGACGCTCCAGGCGGTCGGTACCCACAAGCCGCTCCAGCAGCTCGTACGACTTAAGCCCGGGGGTAGCCAGCTCCAGGAGCAGGTGCTCCGGCATGATGGCCTGGTTGTTGTGGTTTGAACATTGTGTGCGCAGCCGGTCAATCAAAGCTCGGGCTGCTTCAGTGTATTTCTGGTTATTTTCCATATTCTAATCCGGAATTTGCCTTTGGTAACAGGAGTAGTGCAATTATCGTGCCAAAAGCATATATATAACGTATGACAAGCCCAAATATTTGGTATGCCCCTCAAATTTTCTCGTTTATACCCCCGGCGCATCAAACACACCTTTAATATATCATCATCCGCAGAGCCCCGGAGGCCACCTGAAAAATAACTCCGCCACAGCCTGAACAAAATTTGCTGCGGTTTTGCGGCTATTCAAAAATTTTTTCGTACCTTTGTGTGATTATTTGCGCCCCTGCGCAGGCCCCCTCTCAAGCCTCCGGGTCGCCGAACATAGACCATAAGAACATGTCTGATCAAGACCGCATTTTTAAAGTCAATATTGAAAACCAGATGAAGACCTCCTACATCGACTATTCAATGTCGGTGATAGTGTCTCGTGCCCTCCCCGACGTGCGCGACGGTATGAAGCCCGTCCACCGTCGCGTGCTCTTCGGCATGAACGAGATGGGCAATACAAGNAATAAACCGCNCAAGAAAGCGGCAANCTGCGTTGGCGAANNTATGGGTAAATNCCACCCCCANGGNGACTCGTCCATCTACGGCACCGTGGTCCGCATGGCCCAGTGGTGGTCGCTGCGTCACACCCTCGTCGACGGCCACGGCAACTTCGGCTCCATCGACGGCGACGGCCCCGCCGCTATGCGTTACACCGAGGTACGCCTCGAAAAGCTCGGCGAAGAGATGCTTCGCGACATCGACGCAGAAACCGTTGACTTCCAGCCCACTTACGACAACGAGCGTCAGGAACCCACCGTGCTTCCGACCCGCTTCCCCAACCTGCTGNTNAACGGCGCAAGCGGCATCGNCGTGGNTATGGCCACCAACATGCCTCCTCACAACCTNAAGGNATCCATCGAAGCGTCAATCGCACTGCTCGATAACCCGGAAATTACCATTCCGGAGCTGATGAAAATCATCCCAGCACCCGACTTCCCCACCGGCGGCACCATCTACGGCTACGACGGCGTCAAGGAAGCATACGAAACCGGCCGCGGCCGAATCGTAATCCGCGCCAAGGCCGACACCGAGACCCGCAAGGATCACGAACTCATCGTAATCTCCGAAATTCCCTACGGCGTAAACCGCGCCGAACTCATCAAGAGCATCGCCCAGCTGGTAATCGACAAGAAAATCGACGGCATCGCAAACGTCAACGACGNATCCGACCGCCGCNGCATGCGAATCGTCGTGACCCTCAAGTCCGACGCCAACAGCGGCGTAATCCTCAACAAGCTCTACAAAATGACCGCTATGGAGAGCTCCTTCAGCGTCAACAACGTGGCCCTCGTTCACGGTCGCCCCAAGACGCTCAACCTCAAGGAGATACTCCAGGCCTTCGTGGACCATCGACGTGACGTCGTTACCCGCCGAACCAAATTCGAACTCCGCAAGGCCCGCGAGCGTGCCCACATCCTCGAAGGCCTGCTCNTGGCGGTGCAGAACANCGACGANGTGGTNGAAATCANCAANACCTNCGCAACCTCCGAANTGGCCCGTCAGCGCCTGAGCGAACGATTCGGCCTCTCCGAACCCCAGACGCAGGCCATCATCGACATGCGCCTCGGTGCACTCACCAACCTGGCCGTTGAACGCCTCCAGAAGGACATCGACGACATTCACGAACGCATCAAGGAACTCGAACTCATCCTTGCCGACGACAACGTGCTCCGCGAACTCATCAAGTCCGAGCTCCGCGAAATCGAAGAAAAGTACGGCGACGCCCGTCGTACCAAAATCGACTACGCCGCCCGCTCAACCTCCGCCGAGGAGTACTTCGACGACGAGGACATGGTCATCACCATTTCCCACATGGGCTACATCANGACCACCCCGCTGGCGGAATTCCGCGCCCAGAANCGNGGCGGCGTAGNCTCACGTGGCACCAAGNCCCGCGANCAGGACTTCATCGAGCATATCTACACCGCAAACATGCGCTCCACCATGCTCTTCTTCACCGACAAGGGCCTCGTGTACAAACTCCACGTCTACGAGCTCCCCAAGGCCGAGAAGAACAACAAGGGCCGCGCGCTCCAGAACCTGCTCAACATCGAGCCCGGCGACAGCGTACGCGCATTCATCAGCTGCCGTCACCTCAACGACTCCGACTATACCTCGACCCACTACCTCGTATTTGCCACTGCCAACGGCCTGATTAAGAAGACCCTCCTGTCCGAGTACGCCCGCGTGCTGGCCAAGGGCAAGAAGGCCATCGTGCTACGCGAAGGCGACACCCTGGTGGGCGTCGAACTCACCGACGGCAACTGCGAAATCCTCATGGCCAACCGCCACGGACGCGCAATCCGCTTCAATGAGAACGAACTCCGTGCCATGGGCCGCGTCAGCGCCGGCGTNCGCGGTATGCGTATCGACGAGNACTCCGACGACGCCGTTATCGGACTCATAACCATGCCCGAAAACACCACCAACAACGTCATGGTTCTCTCCGAAAAAGGCTTCGGCAAGCGCTCCAGCCTCGAGGATTACCGTATCACCCGCCGAGGCGCCCGTGGTGTCAAAACAATGAACGTCACCGACAAAACCGGTGAACTTGTTGGCTTCCTCAGCGTTAACGATGAAAACGACCTCGTAATCATCAACCGCTCAGGCGTTGTGCNCCGCTTCCATGTGGCCGACATCCGNGTTATGGNCCGCTACACCCAGGGAGNGCGCATCATNAATCTGGCCAAGCGCAACNACGCAATCGCTTCCGTNTGTGTGGTCGACTCCGACCCCGAAACCGAAGTGGAACAGGTTGCTCCCGACGCTGAAGAGCTACCCGAGCTCGGCAATGAACCCGAATCCGACGACGCCGACTTTATCGAGGACACTATCTCCGAAGAGGAACTCAACGAGTCCACCGTACCCTACGAAGACAACGATAATTAATTTCAAATCACCATAAATCAGATGTTTATGAAAAAAATCCTTCTCAGCGCACTGCTCATCGGTGCAACTGTAGGTGCCTCCGCTCAGGTCGCCGTCCTCAAAGAGGCCGAGCGCGCCATGAAAGGTGGTAAGACCACCGAGGAAGTGGTCGCTGTAATCACCCCCGCTTTCACCGACCCCGAGACTGCCACCATGGCCCAGACTTGGTTCATCCCCGGTAAAGCCGCTTTCGAAGAATACAAGAAGTTGCTCGGCCTCAAGACCCTCGGTCAGCTCAAGGACGGTGACGACGTAAAGATGGGTAAACTCCTCATCGAAGGTTACGACTATTTCAACAAGGCCCTCCCCCTGGACCCCGTTACCGACGCAAAGGGTAAAGTGAAGACCAAATATACCAAGGACATCATCGGAACCCTCGCATCTTTCTTCACCGACTACTCCTCCGCCGGTGTAGACCTCTACAACGCTCAGGACTACAAGGGTGCATATAACGCCTGGAACATCTTCAACCAGATGGGCGAGAACCCCGACATCCGCGCCAAGCTCAACAACGTCCCCGCCGACACCATCTTCGGCGAAGTTTACTTCAACCAGGCAATCGCCGCATGGCAGGAAGAAATGCTTCCCGAAGCCCTCGCAGCCTTCAAGGCCGCTGAATCCAAGGGATATAACAAGAAGCAGCTCTACGACTACACCATCGCCGTTGCCACCAACCTCAAGGACGATGACTCCGTGCTCGAGTACGCCAAGAAAGGCCAGGAGCTCTACGGCAAGGAAGACGCAACCTACATGGGCCAGATCGTGAACTACTACCTCCAGAAAAAGGACTTCGACCAAGCCTTTGCAACCATCAACGAGGCAATCGCAGCCGACCCCTCCAACGCACAGTACTACGTTGTGCAGGGTATCCTCTACGAGAACCAGGAGAAGCCCCAGGAAGCAAAAGCTGCCTATGAGAAAGCCGTTGAACTCGACTCCGAAAACGCACAGGCCCTGGCTAACTACGGTCGTGCTATCTGCAACGAAGCTTACATCTACGCCGACCAGGCTCCTACCGTTCAGGCCGAATACGACGCTTACTATGCTTCCAAGATCCGTCCCGCATTCGAAAAGGCTGCCGAAATTCTCGAACGTGCCTATGAGCTGGACAACGAAAACATGGACACCCTCAAATACCTCGAGAACATCTACTACAACCTCCACGACGAAGCCAAACTTCAGGACGTGAAGAACCGTNTGNTCTGATTCTCAGACTAACATNATCCAACCNGAGCCCCGCCAACCGCGNGNCTCTGTTCGTATGNTCAAGCAGCCGCCGGCGCCATTCCGGCTCCTACACNAAATTTGTNTCNGGGTCCGNTTCAAAACCTCGCTCCAAATTTGGTTTTGCCAAAAAAATTTCGTATTTTTGTAGGTCAGATGGCTTGTCCATCATCCTCACGATAATAATTAAACGCCACATAAATCATGAAATTCAACATCTCGAGCAAGGTGTTCTATAACGCCACCGCCGCCGTCAGCAAGGTAATCAACTCCAAAAATACGATTACCATCCTCGACAACTTCCTCCTCCACCTCAAGGACGATGTCCTCACCATCACCGGCTCCGACCAGGAAAACGCCCTGACCGTCCGCGTGGAAGTATCCGGCTCCGAAGGCGAAGGCTCTTTCTGCCTGCCCGCACGCCGTCTTGTTGAACTTCTCAAAGAACTCCCCGACCAAGGCACACGCATTTCCGTCAACGAAGAAACACTTGAGGTCGAACTCAAATATTCCGCCGGCAACTATTCCTTCGTAGGCTTCCCCGGCGACCAGTACCCCGTCTTCGAACCCGCAAAAGGCGCCGAACCAATCGAATTCACCATCGCCGCCGAGCAGATTATCGCCGGCCTGGACAACACCATGTTCGCCGTCAGCAACGACGAGTACCGCCAGATTATGCAGGGCGTCCTGATGGACATCAAGCCCGAATCCATCACCTATGTGGCCACCGACACCCGCAAGCTCGTGCGCTACACCGACAGCCGTACAGCGCCCGGCGTCCAGGGCACTTGCGTAATCCCCGTTAAGCCCGCAAACATCATCAAGAACGTATTCGCCAAGGAAGAGTCCATCACCGTCACCATGAACTCCCGCAACGCAACCATCACCGGCGGAAACTTCACTTTCCAGTGCACCTTCCTCAACGGCAACTATCCCGACTATAACCGCGTTATCCCCAAAAACAATACACTCGAACTCACCGTCGACCGCATCAGCCTCCTCAACGCCGTCCGCCGCGTGAGCCTCTTCGTCGACTCCGACGGCGGCCTCGAAAAATTCCGCATCTCTCCCGACAAGATGCTCCTCAAGAGCAACGACCCCAGCATGTGCACCAGCGCCCGCGAACAGGTTCCCTGCGCATTCTCCGGCACCGAACTCACAATCGGCTTCAGCGCTCTCTACCTCCTGGAAATCCTCAACACTATCAAATCCACCGAAGTGTTCGTGCGCCTCGGCGACGCCGCTCGCCCCGGAATCTTCTGCCCCTCCGAACAGCCCGATAACACCGACCTGGTTATGCTTCTGATGCCCATGACCGTGGGCGACTTCTGATTATGAAACTACGCCTCACCCGTCCTCTCGTCTTTTTCGACCTCGAAACCACCGGCACAAACATCTCCCGCGACCGCATCGTCGAGATTTCGATAATCAAACTCATGCCTGATGGACAGCGGTCGGAGAAAACCCGCCTGCTCAACCCTGAGATGCCGATTCCCGCCGAAGCTACCGCCATCCACCATATCACCGACGAGATGGTGGCCGATAAGCCCACCTTCCGCGACGTCGCCCCTGGCATCCTGGCTTCAATCACCGGCTGCGACATCGCCGGCTTCAACAGCAACCGCTTCGACATACCCCTGCTCGACGCCGAATTTGAGCGCGTCGGCATTGACTTCGACCTCTCCAAGGCCCGTTTCATCGACGTTCAGACAATCTTCCACAAGAAAGAGCCACGCACCCTCGTGGCCGCTTATAAATACTACTGCAACGCCGACCTCGTCGGGGCTCACAGCGCCCTGGACGACACCCGTGCAACCCTCGAAGTTCTCCTGGCTCAGCTTGAACGCTACGACGACCTCCCGACCGAAGTCTCCGCCCTCTCCGACTACGCAACTCCCAACAAGAACGTCGACCTCCAGGGACGCCTGATCTACGACGACAAAAACCGCGAAATAATCAACTTCGGAAAGTACAAAGGTCAGGTGGCCGAAGAAGTCCTCGCCCGCGACCCCGGCTATTACAGCTGGATCATGCAGGGCGACTTCCCACGCAACACCAAGCAGGCCTTCACACGCATCAAACTCCGCGGACGGAATAAGTAACCCCCACTTAAAGCCTAAAGCCTAAAGCCTCAAACCTAAAGCCTCCCGCCTAAAGCCTCAAACCTAAACCTACCGCCTCCCATGCTTAAGGACAAGAACATAATCGTCGGCATATCCGGCGGCATCGCCGCTTATAAATCCGCCACGCTTATTCGCCTGTTGGTCAAAGCCGGCGCACAGGTGCAGGTGGTCATCACTCCCAACGGCAAAGAATTCATCACCCCGGTGACACTCTCGGCCCTCTCCGGACGACCCGTCATCAGCGAATTCTTCACCGCCAACACCGGCGAGTGGCANTCCCACGTCAGCCTCGGTCTATGGGCCGATGCAATGGTCGTCGCTCCCGCCACAGCCTCAACCCTGGCCAAAATGGCCACGGGGGTAGCCGATAACATGCTCATCACCACATACTTGTCCATCAAGGCGCCCGTCTTCGTAGCCCCCGCAATGGACCTNGACATGATGGCTCATCCGTCCACCGCCCGCAACCTCGAAACCCTCCGCCGCGACGGTGTAACAGTCATCGAACCGGCCGTCGGCGAGCTCGCAAGCCATCTCGTGGGCCGTGGCCGAATGGAAGAACCCGAAAACATCGTCAAGGCCCTCGACGACTTTTTCCGTCACAGAAGTTCCCTGGCCGGAAAGCATGTCATGATCACCGCCGGACCCACCTACGAGCGCATCGACCCCGTGCGTTTCATCGGCAACTTCTCCACCGGCAAGATGGGCTACGCCCTGGCCGAAGCAGCCGCATCACGCGGCGCAAGAGTCACCCTCATCTCCGGGCCCACGGCCCTTGGAGTCCATCACCCCGCCATCACCCGCATCGACGTCGAAAGCGCCCGCCAGATGCTCGAAGCTGCCCGCGGTGCTTTCGNCGACGCCGACATNGCCATCATGGCCGCTGCCGTTGCCGACTACGCACCCGCGCACCCCGCCGACCATAAAATCAAGCGCGAAAAAGCAGGAATCGACGCCATCGAACTCATCAAGAACCCCGACATCGCCGCAACCCTCGGCGCCGAGAAGCGACCCGGCCAGCTCCTGATCGGATTCGCCCTCGAAACCGACGACGCCATCGCAAACGCCGCCGACAAGCTCGCACGCAAAAAGCTCGACGCCATCGTGGTCAACTCCCTTGCCGACCCCGGCGCCGGGTTCGGGGTCGACACAAACCGGATTGCCATCTGCACCCCCGACGGCGCATGCGAGCAGTTCCCGCTCAAGAGCAAAGCCGACGTCGCAGCCGACATCCTCAACTTTATCGAAAAGCTCAAATGAAAATCCACTCTCTCCTCCGCTTGCCTATATATATAATGTGTATCATCCTTGGCGCGGCATCTGCCTCCGCCCAGGAGCTCAACTGCACCGTCACCGTAAACGCCGACCAGGTGGAAGGCACCAACAAAAGCGTCTTCGAAACCCTCCAGGCCGCAATCAGTGACTATATGAACACAACCGTGTTCTCCAACGCACAGTTCTCCAACAACGAGAAAATCGACTGCACACTCTTTTTCACAATCAAGGAGTACGACGGCGAAATAATGACCGGCGACCTCCAGGTACAGTCCACACGCCCGGTCTACAACAGCGCCTACACAACAACCCTCCTCAACTTCAAGGACTCCAAAATCGACTTCTCCTACCGCGAAAACGACCCCCTGGTGTTCAGCGTCAACAACATGGAGTCGCAGCTCACGGCCATCCTCAACTTCTACGCCTACCTCTTCCTCGCCCTCGACTTCGACTCCTTCTCACCCCAGGGAGGCACGCCCTATTTCGAGCGCCTGTCATCCATCGTCCAGATGGCACAGTCATCCGGCGAGGTCGGNTGGAAAGCTTTCGAGGACACCAAAAACCGCANCGCAGTCCTCAGCGTGTACACCGACCCTGCCANCGAGGCNATCCGACAGNTGAACTACGACTACCACCGCCAGGGATTCGACCAGATGCAGCTATCCGTCGACAAAGGGCGCGCTAAAGTCACCGAGTCCCTCAACGTTATAAAGGCTATTTACGACAAAGCCCCCATGTCGGTCGGACTCTCCATGTTCAAGGATGCCAAACTCGACGAACTCGTGAACCTCTACTCCAAAGCACCCGCCGAGGAACGCACCAAGGTTTTCAACCTCCTCGAACCCATCTTCCCGACCGAAAACACACGCCTTCAAGAAATTAAGAACGGTTCCGAAAACAAATGATTAAGTCGTTACATATATCCAACTACGCCCTGATTGACGAAATCGACATCGACTTCGCCCCCGGCTTCAACATCATCACCGGCGAAACCGGCGCGGGCAAATCCATCATCCTCGGCGCCCTCACCCTCCTGCTCGGCGGACGTGCCGACCTCAAGGCCGTGCGCGACGACAGCCGTAAGTCGGTCATCGAAGCCGTTTTCGACATCAAAGGCGCCGATGCCGTCGATGCCCTCCTGCGCGAAAACGAAATCGACCCACTCGGCTCGTCGGAGTGCATCCTGCGTCGCGAACTATCTCCCGGCGGCCGCTCCCGGGCTTTCATCAACGACTCTCCCGTCACACTCGACATCCTCCGGGCCGTCGCCGTGCGTCTGGTCGACATCCACTCCCAGCACCAGAACCTACTCCTCGCTTCCCCCGAATATCAACTCGAAATCATCGACAACCTCGCCGACAACGGCCCTCTCCTCAAAGAATATGCCGCCGCTTTCGCAGCCTACCGCGAGGCACTCAAAAAGTACACCGCCACTCGCGACCTCATCCGCCGCAATCAGGACGACGCCGACTTCATAGCCTACCAATACTCCAAACTCGACGAAATGAACCTCCTCCCCGGCGAGCACGAAAGCCTCGAGCAGGAGCGCGAAATCCTTGAAAATGTGGGGAATATCAAGGAAACCCTCGCCGGTGCAATCGAACCTCTCGTCAGCGGTCAGATCAATGCCCTCGACCTCCTCTACGACGCACTCTCGGCCCTGCAGAACATGGCAGATTCCATGGCCGACAGCCACCCCGACGTCGACTTCAAGAGCCTCTCCGAACGCCTCGAAACCGCACGCATCGAACTGGCCGACATCGCCGACACTCTCACCGACTACGACGATACTATCGCCGACGACCCCCGGCGCCTCGAAGAAGTTGAAAACCGGCTATCCGACCTCTATTCCCTTGAGCGCAAGCATAATGTCGAAAACGCCGACCAGCTCATCGAACTCCGCGACCGCCTTCAGTCACAGATCGAAGCACTCGAAAACTCCGAGGAAGTCCTCGCCGAACTCGAAACAGCCGCAAAACGTGCCAAAAAAGCAGCCTTGAACGTCGCAGTGAAAATTTCCGAACGCCGAATCGCAACTGCCAACGAGTTCGCATCCGAACTCCGCCGAATCGCTTCTCCGCTGGGAATGTCCAACCTCCGCTGCGAAATCTCATTCACCAAAGGCAAGCTCGGCCCCCTCGGTTTCGACCAGATTCAGTTCCTGTTCGCCTTCAACAAAAATCAGGCCCTGATGCCCGTCGGTGCCACAGCCTCCGGAGGCGAAATATCCCGCCTGATGCTCACCGTCAAGACAATAATCGCCGAGCGGATGGCCCTACCCACCATCATCTTCGACGAAGTCGACTCCGGCGTTTCCGGCGACGTGGCCGGCCGTATGGCCGAAATGATGGCTTCTATCGGCCGCAAAATTCAGGTCATCACCATCACCCACCTCCCCGGAGTCGCCGCTATGGGCATCCGACACTTCAAGGTTTACAAGCAGGATAACGAAACATCCACCACAACACGCATCCGGCCCCTTAACGAAGAAGAGCGCGTCGGCGAAATCGCACTCATGATTTCCGGTTCCGACTCCGAACCCGCTGCACTCGCAAACGCACGCGCGCTCCTTGCTAAAGCACAGTCTTTCAACTCAATCTGACCAAATCTCTATGGAACCCGGCGACTACATCTTCGGCCTTCACCCCGTCATCGAAGCCATCCAGGCAGGACGGACCATCGACAAAATATTCCTCAAAAAAGACCTCCACGGCGACCTTGCAATCCGCCTGTCACACCTGGCCAAGGACCACGACATTCCCGTCCAGCGCGTGCCCGTCGAGCGCCTCAACAAAATCACCCGCAAGAACCATCAGGGCGTAATCGCCCAAACATCCGCCGTGGCCTATCATCGCCTCGGCGACATCGTGCCCCAGTTGTTTGAGGACGGCGTCCTGCCCTTTATCCTCGTCCTCGACGGCCTCACCGACGTGCGCAACTTCGGCGCAATCGCACGTACCGCCGAGTGCTGCGGCGTTAACGCTATCGTCATACCCGTCCGCGGTAGCGTCAGCGTCGGTGCCGACGCCGTCAAAACTTCCGCCGGAGCACTTCTCCACGTGCCCGTCTGCCGCGAAAACTCCCTCGCCGGAGCCGTGCGCTACCTCAAGGACAGCGGCTATCAGATTGTTTGCGCCACAGAAAAATCGTCCGAGAACTACACCACCGCTGACTATACAACCCCCGTCGCTCTCGTCATGGGCGCCGAGGACATCGGCATTTCTCCCGAAATCCTTCGCCTGGCCGACACCCGTGCCGCCATACCAATGTTCGGCAACATCGGCTCGCTCAACGTCAGCGTCGCAGCCGGTGTCATGATGTACGAAGTTGTCCGTCAGCGGCTTGCCGACAATCTCGAAATAATCTGATGCGACCGACCCTCGCCTTTGTGGTAGAGCGTTTCAACCACTTCAACCGTCTCATCTTCAAACCAGCCCTCCCGCCCATCACCCTCAAGGTCGGCAACGGTCGCCGTGCACTCGGCTCATTCAAATATCCCCTCAACTATCCCCCTACAAAGGAGCGGGGCAGGGGAGAGTGCTCCATAACCATAAGTCAGGCCTACGACCGCCCTCAGGCCGAAATCGAAGACGTCATCATCCACGAAATGATTCACTACTGCGTGTGGCTCAACCACGTAGTCGAACCATCCCACGGCCCCGAATTCCGCCGCCTCATGGACGCCATCAACCGTGCATATGGCCGTAGCATCACCATCACCGAGCATCTCGACGACCAAACGCGCCAAACCGACACCCGGGCACGCATCCACTGCATCGTCGCAACCACAATGCCCGACGGCAGCAAAGCATTCGCCTGCTTCGCCAAAACCGCCGCAGGCCAAATCAAACGCACACTCGAAGCCAACGGATTCAAACTAAGCTGGTACGTATCCACCGACCCCTTCTTCAACCGCTACCCAACCGTCCGCACCCCCAAACTCTTCCCCATCTCCGACGCCGACTTCACCACCCACATCCTCCCCTCCCACCCCNTNNCCTAAAAGAAGGGTAACCCGCGCCTGTTTCCCCCCCTAACTCGCTGTCCGGCAACGTGGTAGGGACGCTCGTTCTGAGCGTCCTAAAGTGCGAAAGTTAGCCCNCACTGGGAGGGGTGGTCTCCAGACCGCCCAGAGATTGCAGGGGGTATGGAGGTGCCGAGCTCCCGCTCGCCACAATGGTCCTCCAAGAGCAAAAGCGTCCGAAGGCAGTCGCATGCGTTATGGAGGTAGCGCGCTCCCGCTCGCCACAATCGCTCGGCCGCAGGCCGCCCATTGTGCCCGAACGCAGTGAGGGTATAGAGGAGGTCCCCTTCAAGGAGCTTGCTCCTTGAAGTCAAAGAGCCCGCCAATAGCCCGGGGGCCATGAATTTTGTTTTTCGTGCAAGGAGCTTGCTCCTTGAAGTCCGTGCGAACAAGCAGAATCCCCGCGGCAAAAGCAAAACACCCCGCCCAAAAGCAGGGCAGGGTGAATCCCGGGTGCGCATGGCGGGACTCGAACCCGCACGACAATCGTCATTAGATCCTAAGTCTAACGCGGCTACCAATTACGCCACACGCGCATTTCGTCTGCAAAGATAAGCCAAATTTAACCAACAGCCAAAAAAATCCCCATTTTTCTACACTTACTCCCCGCGAACCTTGCATAATCCGCAAAAAATTCGTATCTTTGCGCCTGATTTATGCCAGCCCAAAAGGTGTGGCCCTTTTCTAATGTTCAAGATATGATAAATATCACCTTTCCCGACAACACCGTCAAGGAATTTGAAGCCGGAGTAACCCCCCTTCAGATTGCCCAAGCCATATCCCCTCGCCTCGCTCGTGAAGTCCTCGCCGCAAGCGTAAACGACCAAGAGTGGGACCTTACACGACCCATAAGCGAAGACGCCGCAATCAAACTCTTCAAATGGGAAGACCCCGAAGGAAAACACGCCTTCTGGCACTCATCCGCACACCTGCTCGCCGAAGCACTCCAGCAGCTGTACCCCGGCGTGAAATTCGGCATCGGACCCGCCATCGAAAACGGCTTCTACTACGACATCGACCCCGGTGAACACACCATCACCGACGCCGACTTCCCCAAAATCGAAGCCAAAATGCTCGAACTCGCAAAGCAGGCCCAGGAAATCAAACGTCAGGACATCTCCAAAGCCGACGCCCTCAAAATGTTCGGCGACCGAGGCGAAACCTACAAATGCGAACTCATCTCCGAGCTCGAAGACGGCCACATCACAACCTACACCCAGGGCGACTTCACCGACCTCTGCCGCGGACCACACATCCCCGACACAGCGCCCATCAAAGCCGCAAAAATAATGTCCCTCGCCGGCGCATACTGGCGCGGCGACGAAAAACGCAACCAGCTCGTTCGCGTCTACGGAATCACATTCCCCAAAAAGAGCATGCTCGACGAATACCTCGCACTGCTCGAAGAAGCCAAAAAACGCGACCACCGCAAGCTCGGCAAAGAAATGGAACTCTTCGCATTCTCCCCTA
>WFLX010076582.1_pt1 | contig 27436 bp, 22 predicted proteins | sample 4967041 | NCBI WGS metagenome assembly WFLX01 (sample SAMN12857096, study PRJNA449069) | gut metagenome | isolation source: stool from male and female vole | host: Microtus ochrogaster | place: USA:Florida | collected 2017
TTTGGCGATACGCGCAACATTCCTGCCAACCTGACCGAAAGCGTGGATGCCGAGCGACTTGTCTTTGAGCTCCGAGCCGGAGGTTCCGTCAAACATATTGCGCGCAGCCATTATAGCCATTCCGAATACGAGTTCGGCAACTGCATTCGAGTTCTGTCCGGGAGTGTTTTCCACGCAAATTCCTGCTGCGGTTGCCGCCGCGAGGTCGATATTGTCATATCCCGCACCGGCGCGAACAATCACTTTTAGCTGTTTTGATGCAGCGATTACTTCGGCGTCGATTTTGTCGCTGCGCACAATGAGCGCGTCTGCATCGGCAACAGCGGCAAGTAGCTGCGCCTTGTCGGTATATTTCTCAAGCAGCTCAAGTGTGTAGCCTGCATCCTCGATTACCTTGCGGATGGATTCTACTGCAACAGCGGCAAATGGTTTTTCTGTGGCAACTAAAACTTTCATTGCGGTGGGATTAGTGTTTGAGTTCAAATTCTTTCATTGCTTCGATGAGCACATTCACGCTCTCCATGGGCAGAGCATTGTAAAGCGATGCACGGAAGCCGCCTACGCTGCGGTGTCCCTTGATGCCGACAATGCCTTTGGTTGTAGCGAAGTCGATGAAGTCTTTTTCAAGCTCCTTGTATTCGGGCTTCATAACGAAAGTGACGTTCATGATTGAGCGGTCCTCCGGGTCGGTTACTGTGCCGACAAACATCTTTGAGGAGTCAATGGCGTCATAAAGTTTTGCCGCCTTGGCAAGATCCATTTTCTCAAGTTCAGCAACGCCGCCGAGCAGCTTGTAGTAGCGGAGGGTCTGGAGCGCGGAGAAAATCGGGAGCACCGGGGGAGTATTGAACATGGTGTCCTTCTTGATATGCGTGCGGTAGTCGAGCATAGTGGGGATAGGACGCTCAACTCTGCCGAGGGCGTCCTCGCGCACGATAACTATTGTCACTCCGGCAGGAGCAAGGTTTTTCTGCGCGCCTGCATAGATGAGGTCATATTTCGACACATCGACGGGGCGTGAGAAGATGTCGCTTGACATATCGGCAACGAGCGGCACTGCAACATCGGGATCCTTGCGGATTTCTGTGCCGTAAATGGTATTGTTAGTGGTGTAGTGGAAATAGTCCGCATCGGCGGGAACGGTATAATCTTTGGGGATGAAAGTGAAGTTCGCATCCTTGGAAGAAGCTACAACGTCCACTTCCCCGAATATCTTAGCCTCTTTGATAGCGTTAACAGCCCATGTGCCGGTTTCAAGGTAAGCGGCTTTCTTGCGGAGCAGGTTGAATGGCACCATGCAGAACTGCAGGCTTGCGCCGCCGCCGAGGAAAAGCACTGAATAGCCCTGGGGCACATCGAGGAGCTCCTTGACAAGAGCGCGTGCCTCTTCAATCACAGCAACGAACTCTTTGCTGCGGTGTGACACTTCGAGGATTGACAATCCTGTTCCTGCAAAGTCTATGATTGCGTCTGCGGTGTTCTTGATGGTGTACTCGCTGAGTATCGAAGGACCGGCATAAAAATTATGTTTCTTCATTTAGGTTGAATTTAAGGGGTTATATCTGCAAAGTTAGCATTATTTCGCAGAGAGGTAAGGTTTAATAATAAAAAAATTGTGGATATGGCTAAAAATAGCTTAAAGTGGCGTATGCCGGTTAAACTTTGGCGCTACCCTTTTGTCATTATACCAGACGTCTGAAAAAACAATGAATTAGAAACAAACTTATAAATAGAAAGAAATGAATCTCAAAGCAATTTTAATAGCAGCATCAGCATTAGTGCTTTCAGCAAGCGCAGTATCAGCGCAGAACAACAGAGGTCAGCGTGGCACCGCCGCAAAGGACTCTACTTGCACAGTCAAGAAAGGCGAGTGCGGCAAACAGGCTCCCTGCCTTTTTGACAACCTTAACCTCACCGATGCGCAGAAGGCAAAAATCCAGGCTCTTAAGGACAACCAGAAGAAGGTGAAGGACGCGCAGAAGAAAGAGCGCGGCGAGCGCATGGAAAAAGCGCAGGCTGAGCGCAACAACGCACGCAAGGATTATCTCGCAAACCTCAAGACAANCCTCACCCCCGAGCAGTATNTGCAGTTCCTTGAAAACAACTACCTCGCTGCAGGCAGACACGGTGGCAAGGATGTGAAACCCNGTGACCGTCGTGGCGNCAAGGACATGAAAGGCATGAGGCATGGTGACCACAAAGGCGGAAAAGACATGAAGCCCGGCATGAGAGGCGACCGCAAGGGAGCACCTGCCGCTAAAGCAGACAAGAAGTAATTACGCATAATAATCAAGTAGAGAATAAGCCGCGCTTTCGATTGAAGGCGCGGCTTATTTGTATGTTTCCTGTTATTTTCAGTCAAGCATCAGTGTNATGTAGGGGCNTTCACTCGGGAAATCAAGTATGTCGCCGATTTTTGCGCTGCTGAACACCATCTTGTTCAAAGTGTNCGCGTCAATGTCGAAATCGAGCCGGTGTGAAAAGGTGTCATCTATTGTGCAAAGCCCATCTTTTATAATATATGTGTGGGAATTATAGGTGAGAAGATGGTCGGTAACCTTGATTTTCAAATCGAGCTTCGGGTGCGCTGCGGCAATTACGCCGAGGCATAACGGGGTGTTTATGATTCTTGCCATTCCACGGCTATAAGGTTTGCGCCCGTTGCTGTCCGCAGGAGTGTACACGCTCACAGGCATGTCCGGATATTCGTTGCGGAACACCGCCAGCACGGCGTTGCGTGAGTCTTCATCGCGCCCCAATAGCTCCTTGACAAGCAGCCTGCCGTCTGCGGGAGCCGCGCAGCCGATCGCAACCACAGCATCATCGGGGTCTTTCAGCGCAACAAATGAGCCGTTGTCGTGCGTAAGGTCGTCAAGTATGTTCAGGAAATCGCGTTGCGAGTGCAGCACTGTGCATTTGCGCTGCATTTCAAACCGGTGGAACGCTTCATATACCTCAGGAAGATACGGGTCATCCACCTGCGTGTATTGCCCTGTGGCTGTAAACGCGTGCAGCGAGGTGAACCGCTGGGGGTCGTAATAATATACGGTAGAGAAATCGAATCGGTCGTAATAAAAATATAGCCAGTCGTGCGCGGGAATCAGCGAACAGGTCATGTAGCCCCTTTCGAGCGCGGTGTTCAGTGCTGTCACCATCAGTTCGCTCATATATCCGTTTCCTCTTGCGGCACGCCTGGTTGCGGCGCCATAAATATATCCGGTAGTGACTTCTGCGCCCTGAAACAGCATGGAGTAGGGTTGGAGCAGCAGGCTGCTCACAATCTTGCCACCTTTTTCAAGCGTGAGTGCATCCGATTCGCGGTACACCCTGCTGAAAAACATTTCAACAAACTCTTTCGTATCGTCAAAGCACTCTGTCCAGATTCTTTTAATCTCTTCCTTGCGGTTCATCATCTGATAATTTGTTTTTTCTGATATAACGTGCTGTGCCCCGCATGGGTTTGCGGGGCACAGTCATGGCATCAACATTTCTGCATATTAACCCTGGTGTGCGGGACGCAGAAGGTCGTTTACAGTCTTTACGGGGTTGAATGTTTCAACCGGCACTTCAACGAAAGCTGTGTTCCAGTCACTCATAGCGCCGTTCCATAACCCTGGAAGTTCAAGCGCTTTGAGTTCTTTGCCGTGGCTTGACTTGGAGGAGATAAAGCCTGTGGCGGGATCGGTGTGAGCGAGAAGGTTGTAGTTTTCGCCGTGGCGGTTCTTTATGTAGCAGACAAGGTCAACGGGGTTGAAGTGTGTAGCCGATTTCATCTTAGCCACATATTCTTCATTTCCCGGGTCAATCTGATGGCTTTCAAGAATCTGGAGCGATGCAGAGCCGTCGGGATTTACAGCGATGAACGGACCGCCACCGGGTTCGCCCTCGTTGCGCACCATGCCGCATACTCTCAGGGGACGGTCGAGCTTGTCGTGGAGGTAAACCGCACGGTGGGTAACATCCATTTTTGTGAAATTCGGGTCGCGTAGACCGAGCTTGTCGCGGAGGAATACAAACATTTCATCAAGTTTTGCCTCGTTGTATTCGCCTTTTGCAAGAAGGTCGAGGTAGTGGACGATGGTGTCATGCAGCTCCATCATGTAGCCTGCAATAACCTCTTTGTATTTGACTGTGGGCTCGCGGCGGCTATCAGGCACGACGTTGTCGATGTTTTTGATGAATACCACAGCAGCTTCCATGTCGTTGAGGTTGTCGATGAGCGCGCCATGTCCTCCGGGCCGGAAAAGCAGTTTGCCATCTTCGCGGAAAGGTGTGTTGTCAGGATTTGCGGCAACTGTGTCGGTGCTCGGTTTCTGCTCGCTGAGGCTCACATTGAACTTAACGCCTGTGCGCTTCTCTGTTTCGGGAAGCACCTCGGCGAGTTTTTCCTCAAACAGCTTGCGGTGGTTTGCCGATACAGTGAAGTGGAGGTTTACCATGCCGTTTGTAGCGGCTGTCTGCGCTCCTTCTGTGAGCTGCTCCTCCAGCGGAGTACGGCTTCCGGTTTCGTAGGAGTGGAATTTGAGGAGTCCTTTAGGCAGACCTCCGTAGTTCATGCCTTCCGGCTTGATGAGCGCTGCAATGACTTTTTTCTGCTGCTTGGCAGAGATAAGGTCTTTAGCAGAAGCATTGTAGAGCTTCTTGCAGGTGTCATCGAGCTCTTTCGCGAAGGGGAGTTTGTCAAATGACGCGAGAAGGACGTCTACCGGAGANCCTTCCGGAGCAACCTNAACATCACCGTCAACAAATTCAAACAAAGCCTTGAACATGCGCGAAGCAGCACCGCTTGCCGGAACGAATTTGCACACATCGCCTCCGTCAGCGAGGTATTTGCGCCAGCGCAGGCGCGCTTTCTCCTCCTGCTCGGGAGTGAGCACGGTTATTCCTTTGCCGGGACGAGCCGCATCAAGTATTGTGAGAAACGGGAATCCTTTTGCGAACCGGTCAAGCATAGCGTTAAGCTGCTCCTCGGTAATGCCTTTAGCCTCCAGNGTGAGGACATNTTCTNGCTGTAACATATCTGANTTTGGTATTAGTAGATTTNANTGGCTCAAATATAAGAATAATATCGCTAATGACGAATTTTGCGCCCCGAAATTTGTTATGAAAGGATATACTTTTATGGCTATTCAATATGACGTGTCACAGCCGCGACTTCTCCGAAGCCGCAGTCTTTGAGGAGGTGCCTTGTCCTCAGGCTGCGCGCATTGCGCTTGCCTGAGGTTTCGCATGGCGGCGTGCCTGCGGCACTTGCACTTTTCCTAAATGATTCTTAAAAGCGGGGCGGATGGAGCGGTATTGGAAGAATGTTTGTACTTTTACGATGCAAAAAAGAGTGCTTTCGGGCGAACAATATTTTTTGTGCAACATTTATACTTATAACTATTATATTTATGAGTAATTTGCCGGTAAGGGTAGTTTTGCGCTAAACGGCATAAATTTGTGACAGAGTGGACAATCAAGTGGACAATAAGGACGGTGGCAACGCAACGAAGGTCGGCAAGAAGTCTTCGGGTTGGCGTAAGGTACTGAAATGGGTGCTTATACCTGTCGGTATCCTTGTGCTGCTTGTGGTTGCAGTGATAGGCGTAGGCGTTTGGATGCTAAGTTCCGAGGAGCTTACTCCCATGGTAAGCAAATATTCGAGCAAGTACCTTGACGCGGATGTTACGGCAAAGAAGGTGGAGCTTAGTTTCTGGTCCACTTTCCCCAAAGTATCTCTTGAGGTTGACGGTCTCACAGTGGTGAGCCACTCGCTGCGCGGTGTGCCGGACAGCATCCGTGCCCAGCTGCCTGCAAATGCTGACACGCTGCTTACATTGAACCGTTTTGCCGGAGGAGTGAATGTGTGGGCTCTTATGGGCGGCACTGTAATGCTTTACGATGTGGTTTTCAAAGAGCCGGACGTGAATATTGTTCAGGTAAATGATTCAGTGGCGAATTACCTTATTGTGCCTCCTTCCAGAAATGATTCTTCTGAAACGGCAATGCCTTACCTTACGCTTGACAAGTTTGCAATTGAAGGTGGCGCGCCTGTGAGATACTTCTCGCTTGCCGATTCCATTGACATTACCGCCAGGATTAGTGACGCCACTCTGGGTGGAGCGGAAGCACCGGTATATTCAGTGGATATTGACGGTTTCGGCGGTGGAGAGATAATGCCCGGGATTGAACTGGGCAAGATGTCTTTTGGCGTGGACGGTCGCATTGACTGGAACCAGCGCAAGCCGAAGCATATCGCGTTGAAGGATTTTAAGGTGAGCGCCAATAATGTAGGCGTAAAGATAAACACTACCGTCAATTTCGAGAGCAGTCCGGTAATTGAGAGCCTTGACATTGAAGGCAAGGATATCAGCATCAGCGATGTGGTTGCGCTCGTGCCTGAGCAGTACCGTGGAGGGCTTGCCGGCATAGATTCTGATGTGAAGCTGAGCCTGTCGGCAAAGCTCCTGCAACCTTATGATGTAAACTCCAAGGAGTTGCCGGGCTTGAGCGGCAACATCAGCATTCCCGGCGGATACCTTAATTATGACAGGATGGCGTTGCGCTCGCTTCTTGCGGATATAGACGCTGTTTTGCCGGCAGGGAATATGGAGGAGGCGGTTGTTACCGTAAATAAGCTTTCCGTGGAGGGAAGAAGCCTCAGTTTCAACCTTGAAGGCATGGTTAGGAACCTTACCAAGGACGCTGAGGTGGAAGGAAGCTTCAACGGGCAGCTAAACACGGCAATGCTCCCGCAGGCTTTGTGGCGCAAGCTGAAATGGCGCGCAAACGGGGTTATTGACGGTGATGCAACCCTCCGGTTCCGATTGACAGATTTCAACCCGAAACAATTCCATAAAGTAAATGCGAAAGGCAATCTGAATCTGCGCAATTTCAGTTTCCTTACCGATGACAGGAGCCTTGCGCTTGTGACACGAAAGATGGGCATGTCCTTCGGCACAGATGCAAAGGTGAGCATAGCCGATACCCTGCGCGCCGACTCTTTGCTGAAAATCAGCCTTAGTGCCGATACCCTCGCTTTTAAAGGGGAGGGGATTGCGCTCAGTGTTGCCGATGCCAATTTCGTGGTTGCGGCTCGTAATGTTGCCGGCAGCATGGACACTTCAAGGATAAATCCTATAGGAATAGCAATGAGGGCTGCGAGGATGAAACTTACCGCTGACAGCGATTCAATAAACCTGCGGTTGCGTGACGCTGCGGTGAAAGCTACCTTGCAGCGGTTCGGCAATTCTGCTAAAGCTCCGCTGCTTACCCTCGGGATTTCCGCAGAGAGGGCGCGTTACCGTGACGCGGTGAATATGCTTTCGCTTACCGGCGCATCTGCCAATCTCAGCCTTCACCCGGTTGCCCGTCCCTATGTCAGCCGTGACTCCGCAAGCCGTGCAAGAATCCGTGAGCGCGTGAGGCGCAATGACAGCATAGCTGCGGCAAGCGGCAAGGAGAACATGGATTTCGGCATCGACCGGAGCCTTGCCTCCTGGCTGCGCAAATGGAAAGCCGGAGGTGATGTCAAGGCTCGCCGTGGCAGGCTTGTGACACCATATTTCCCGGTAAGGAACACGCTGCGCAATCTTGACATGAGTTTCTCTACGGACAGTATCATCATCCGTAATACCGGTTATACCCTCGGCACGAGTGATTTCGTTATCAACGGAAGCATAACCAATATATCCCGTGCGCTCACATCGCGCAGGGGCGCACCGCTCAACATCAATTTCGATATCAAGAGCGACACCATTAATATTAATGAGATTTATGAGGCGGTGACCGCCGGGTCGACATTTGCAGAAAGGCTCAAAAAAGGTCAGGTCAAGCTTGTGGATACCGATGACGATGAGGCAAGGCAGGCGGCAATCAAGAAGGAGACTGACGGCTACGGTCAGCCGGCATTCGTTGTTCCGAGCAACATAAATGCCCAGCTGAAGATTGACGCAAGTGAAGTGCTTTACGCGGATATCTGGTTCCAGAAGCTCACAGGCAACATTGCTATCCGCGACGGCGCCCTGCATCTTGACAGGCTTGCCGGATACACGCCTATCGGCTCCATGGACATGACTGCGCTCTATTCAGCTCCTACAAAGAAAGATGTCCATTTTGCAGCCGNAATGGTTGTGNGCAGNCTGCATCTCAAGGANTTCCTGCGCCTGATTCCGGAAATTGACAGTGTGCTGCCGCTTCTCCGCGAGGTCAACGGCATAATTACCGCTGACGTGGCGATGAATACCGACATAGATTNANTGATGAACCTTAAGTTCAATACATTCAATCTTGTACTCAAACTTACGGGCGACAGCCTACAGCTTGTTGACAACGNNACCTTCCGTAAGATGACCANANGGCTCATGCTTAAGAGGAAGGACGGCAACACGATTAACAATATGCAGGTAGAGCTGATGATCAAGGATACAAAGCTGGATGTCTTCCCGTTTGTGTTCGATTTCAACCGCTATCGCATAGGTGTGAGCGGTCACAACACGCTTGACATGGATCTGGACTACCATATCGCCGTGCTTAAATCGCCGATACCGTTCAAATTCGGAATCAATATCAAAGGTAAGCCCGGGCATTTCAAAATCCGCTTCGGTAGGGCTAACTTTGATGAAAACAAGATTGCTTTCAGCCATCAGCTGACAGACACCCTGCGGATGAACCTTGTCAATGAAATACGCGAAGTGTTCCAGTTCGGCGCAAAGACCGGCAAGCGCACCAAGCTGATTCTTGAGAATCCTAAGGAATATGCGGGCGAATTCATGGTTGCGGACACTCTTACCCATGAGGATTCCGTGATTTTCATCCNAGGCGGCGCTATAGACGGACCAGNCGTGCCTCCGTTNCCCATGGATGACAATCNTGTCAAGGACAAGAAACATAAAAAGAAAAGGCACTGANGTTTGACGCACAGATAGAGCGCTTTATGAAGCGCCACAATTATATAGCACTTGAACCGCGCGCCGCCCTGATTGACATGGACGGCACGCTTTATGATTCTATGCCCCGCCATGCCCAGGCATGGATGCGCATGGTCGGGGAAATCNGCATAAAAGCTACCCCGGAGGAGTTTTTCATGTANGAAGNNCGCANCGGCGCTTCAACCATAAACCTGCTTTTNAACCGGGAATTCGGGCGTGATGCAANTGAGGATGAGGTCAAGGAGCTGTATCATCGCAAAACGGTGTACTTCAGCGAGCTGCCCGATGTTAATCNTATGCCGNGAGCGCAACGCCTGNTTGATTTCCTTGAAAAGGTTGGCATGAAGCGCGTGCTTGTCACCGGATCCGGTCAGAGCTCACTGATAAACCGGCTCAATGATGATTTTCCCGGTGCGTTTGCCGGGGATATGCGCATCACGGCGCGTGATGTCCGCCAGGGCAAGCCCGCTCCTGAGCCATACTTCGCGGCAATGGATAAGGCTGGCGTAACCCCGGCGCAGAGCATAGTGATAGAAAATGCCCCTCTCGGAGTTGAAGCGGGTGATGCCGCAGGTGCATTTACCATCGGGGTGACCACCGGTCCGGTTCCCGGTGCCGCGCTTGCCGAAGCCGGTGCCGCAATCGTTTTTCCCGATATGAATACCNTTGCCGACCAGATGCCGATNNTGCTCTACGCCTTAGGCACCCATAGGCGTAATCTTAATTGACCATTAAAGTTTGAACCAATGTTATCATCACAATCCCAAAAACTTATATTTACCAATTCTGTAGCAGAAGCAATCGACGGATGGGTTGCGGAAGCCAAACCCACAAAACTGTTCGTGGTTGCAGACAGCAACACCGCGTCTTTATGCCTCCCTCTTGTAGTGGACAAGAGCAAGGCGCTTGCCGACGCACGGGTGATAGTTGTGCCGGCGGGTGAGGAGCACAAGAACATTGAATCGCTTGCATATATCTGGAGCGAGCTATGCAATGGCGGGGCTACCCGTAGCGCTGCTGTGGTAAATCTGGGTGGAGGAGTGGTTACTGACATGGGAGGCTTTGCCGCGGCAACCTTCAAGCGAGGAATCCGCTTCATAAACGTGCCTACGACATTGCTTGCCGCTGTCGACGCGGCTGTCGGCGGCAAGACCGGCATTGACTTCAACGGATTCAAGAATGAGATAGGCGCTTTCTGCAATGCAGATGCAGTGGTGATTTCCACATTGTTCTTTGACACACTCCCGCCGAGCGAGCGTCTTAGCGGTTTCGCGGAAATGATAAAGCATTCCCTCATTGCCGGCGGGGATGCATATCGCAGGCTCACAAGCGGCTGGGGAATGGCAGTGGACAGCGACGGGTTTCTCGGGCTGCTGAAAGAAAGCGTGCTTGTGAAGAAAGGCGTTGTGGAGCAGGACCCGACAGAAAAAGGGTTGCGCAAGGCTCTAAACCTCGGGCACACCGCGGGGCACGCTTTTGAGTCATGGGCGTTGGAGCAGGGCAAACCGGTGCCTCACGGCTATGCTGTTGCGTGGGGGCTTGTGGTTGATATGGTGCTGTCGCATCTCCGCCTCGGATTCCCGTCTGATGTGCTGCGTGGCATAACTGCGTTTATTGAAGAGAATTACGGGCGAATTGCAATTGATTGCGGCGACTATGATTCGCTGATAGAGATCATGCGCCATGATAAGAAGAACGCCGGGGACGGCACAATCAGTTTCACCCTCCTTAAGGCTCCCGGCGAGGTGGATGTGAACTGCACCGCAACTCCCCAGGAGATAGCTGCGGCGCTGGATATATTCCGTGACCTGATGCATATTTGATATTGAGGCAATTTTTGTAATTTTGCCGTTGCAATGAAAAAAGCCATCACATTTTTTGCAGCGGCGCTTGCCGCGGTATCTGTATTTGCCGGGGAGGCGGCTGACACAGCAAAAGTAAACTATCGCCCGAATTTCCACGGAACCGTAAGGTCGCGGTTTGAGTATGCCACTGACGGCGGGGAATACCGCTTCCAGGTGCGCAACGCCCGCTTCTCAATTAACGGGAATATATGCCGTGAAATCAGCTACTTTGTAAATACAGACCTGTGCGACCGGGGCAAGATGAAAATTCTTGACGCCTGGGCGAGGGCTGAATTTGTTCCGCACCTCAGCCTGCAGGCAGGGCAGTTCAGGATGCCATTCGGTGTTGACCCTTTCCGAGCACCACACCAGTATTATTTTGCAAACCGCTCCTTTATCGGCAAGCAGATGTGCAATTACCGTGCAGTGGGCGCGATGCTCATTTATGATTTTGCCGCATTGCCTCTCAAGCTGGAGGCGGGCGCATTCAATCCGTACTCTATCGGCGACCACACCGGCTGGGGAAAGAAACTTGCAGGCGCGGGAAAAGCCACACTCGGGCTCGGGGAGTTCACCATTAGCGCAGGCGCTTCAACTATCCGTCCTTCCGGAATCAGGGCTAACCTCACCGGGGCTTCACTGAGCTGGAGCCACAGCAGGTGGATTGTGGAGGGGGAATATATGCACAAGCACTATGTTCACGGCGCATACAAGAATGCGCATGCCTACAGCGTGTTCACCAATTATTATATGCCTGTCAACGCAGGAATATTCAACCGGCTGTCTTTTCAAGGGCGATTCGACGGAATAACCGACCATTCAAACTGTGCGCCGGATAATGAGGGAGTGCTGAAAGTGACCGATAATGCGCGAAACCGAATCACTGCGGGAGCAACCCTCACCTGCATGAAGATGAAAAATATGTACTTTGACTTCAGGGTGGACTACGAAAAGAACTTTTACCGCCATGATTTCAAGCCCACGCCTGAGTACGGCGATAAGATTGTTGCCGAAATCGTCCTCCGTTTCTGAATCCTCAATGGTTGAGGAGATAATCGACCCACTGGTCTATGCCTGTGGATTTTGTGGCTGAAGTCTCAAAGAAAACCAATCCCGGGCTCACTTTAAGGGCGTTTGCCTTGAGCCGCTCAATGTCGCAGTCAACATAAGGGAGCAAATCAACCTTGTTGATGATGCATATCTGGCTTCCGCTGAACATATAAGGGTATTTCAGCGGCTTGTCGTCCNCNTCGGTTACGCTTATCACTACNACCCTTATCTTTNCGCCGAGGTCNAACATTNCCNGGCAGACAAGGTTGCCTANATTCTCGATAAACAGTATCGANCCCTGCTCCGGGTTTAAGTCCTCAATCGCGTGGCATACCATGTGGGCGTCTAAATGGCACCCGTTTGCGGTGTTGATTTGTACTGCGGGAACCCCTTGGGCGGTTATGCGCCTCGCATCGTTGTCGGTGTGCTGGTCCCCTTCAATTACCGCTACCGGGCGTCTCCCTGCAATAGCTCTGACAGTGGCTTCGAGCAACGATGTTTTCCCGGAGCCCGGCGATGATACTATATTGTATGCGTCAATGGAGCGTGCCGCAAGGAATCCTCTTGCATAGGCTGCATGGCGGTTGTTTTCTCCGAGGATATCCTGCTCAAGGCTGACGGTCACTTGCCCGTCGCCGTTGTCGTGGTGGTGATGATGGTGGTGGCTGTCGCCGCAGCCGCAAGTCGTGCACATGGTCCGCTACTTTGAAGATTGTTTGAGTTGGATGCCGGATGTATTGCTGCGTCTCTTAGGGTTGGCGGGGAACCATCCTTTTTCCACGCGTTTCTCCTGGTCGAAAATCTCCTTTATCGTCCAGAAAGATGAGAAGGCGGTCACTCCCAGAAGTGTTGACCAGAGTGCCGACTCGACAATCATTGAAACTGCGCAGCAGGCAATGCCGAGAATCAGGAACCACCACCAGCAGCGGGTGCCGAAATAGTAATGGCACTTTATCACGACCGGGTGGAAAAGACCGATAATCAGAAATGTGCACAGTCCTGTGAAAAGACCTATAAAATGGTATTGCGAAAGAATATCTATTATGCTCATGGCTATTTATGTTTCCGAAATTCATTACCAGCCGCCGGACGCGCCTCCGCCTCCGGTCATTCCGCCTCCGAAGCTTCCTCCTGAAAAACCGCCTCCGAAGCCGCCTCCACCGCCGGGAATTACTATAACCGGGGCAACCGGAAGCTTGGCGATGTCGTAAGGGATATTTGAATTTCTCCGGCAGTTAAGGCATGAATACACTTTTACCCCGCGTCCCTTTGCGGCAGTTGTAGGCTGCACAAGCACCCTGTCCGCGGTCAGGTAGCTTGCCCTTGCGCCGCACTGCGGGCACACTGAATATGTGGAGTTTTCATTTATAAACGGAATTATGTCTTTCTCGCCGCAGTTGTCGCACAGCCACACATCATAGTCTACCGAATTGATTTTTTCTTCGGTGTCCTGGGCGGGAGTGAGGTAGTCGTTGTCGTGCTGTTCGTCAAGTTTGTGCATCTCATGGGCGCAGTTGGGGCATTTGCGCGGTGCATTGCGCACCCGCTTCATTTTCCATGAAAGCAGGAGATAGGCAAGCAGAGGCAACCCCAGTCCGAGGCAACCGAGCATCAGCACAGGCACCTTGAAGCTCTTTAGCTTGAAGAAGCGGCTTGCAGGGTCAAGTTTCCTCGTGGTGTACAGCGCATATAGCACCAGGAAAAACGCTATGGCAAACAATGAGCAGCAAGTGCAGGCTATAATCCTCCACAAATCGCCGAAAACCTCCTCGTCGGTAGCATGATTTGCGTCATTGGCATACTTCGAGCGAACCTCTGCGGCGGCATCGGGGTCGGTAAGATAAGTGGCAACCGCATTCACCGCAGCGATAGTTCCGGCATCATAGTCACCTTCGCGGTAGTGCGGAGCCATCTGGTTTCGTATGATCCTGCCTAAGACAGCATCAGGGAGCACCCCCTCCATGCCGTAACCGGTGCGCATGGACGCTTTGCGGTCACCTTTGCTTATTAATATAAGGAGTCCGTTGTCATTGTCCTTTTTGCCGATGCCCCATTTTTCAAACAGTTTAGTGGCGTAATCGTCAATATCGCTGGAATCAGTCTCATCAATGGCAACCACCGCCACTTCGGCAGAAGTCTGCGCCCATACAGAAGCAAGGATGGAGTCGAGCCTCGCCACCGCAGCGGCGCTCAGCACCCCGTCCGGGTTTGACACATACCTACGGGCGTCTGCCACATGGACATTAGGCACCTCGTCAACACTTCGCGCCATGCCGGTCAATGCGAGCAGCATAGGCAGCAATATGAAAAATAGTCGCTTCATAGCTGCAAATATACGCAAATACCCCGAATATCCCTCTCTTGGAAGTGCTAATTGTAGCAACTGCAACGCTCCTGCGGAGCTTGCATGGCACCTTTTAATATCGGGGTGCACTTGTGCGCCCAGTCAAAAGCGGCTCACCGACGTATCTCCACCGCATGATGGGCATGGGAATGATGATTTTTTTGGTTGGATGTTTGCATATATCAAAACGGTATTGTAATTTTGCGGCATATTAATCCATTAAAAAAACAAACACACCTATGACACACACCAATTCTATCTCATTTGATCTTGCATGGTATTCAATTCTCAGCCAATACTCGGCATCTGTGCGCCGTACTGTCTGCGATGCTGTCCTCAATTTTGCACTTACCGGCGAAATCCCTGTTTTAAAGGGTATTGCAAAAATTGCATTCCAGTTTATATCCCATGAAATTTCCAAACAGCTTGGCAGGGAGAAAATAGGGAGTATCCAGGTTCCGGTTCCTGCGGCACCCGCTGTTGATGCTCCGGATGAGGATGCAAAAGATGTGGCGGAAATACAACAGGATGAGGTGATTTCAACTGCAGAAGGCGATGAAACTCCTGCCGCAGTGCAAGCTCAAGCTGAGGAGGATATGCTCCCTGAATCTGACCCGGAGCGCACGGAGCCGGAAATGTCTTATGCCGCGGATGATGCCGCCAAGGATACTGCACCCTCGGTTGCGTTGCCGGTAGGGAAATGCTACAGTGTCCCTGCGTCCCCGGCTCGGAAGGCACGGGGATCTGTTTCACGCAACCGCATTTCATCCGGAAAAATCACCTGCACCCGCAAGGGCTCCAAAATACTTTTCCGCCGTCACTGACGCTTAGTTAGGAAAAATAATGGGACGCGGTAGGTGGAGTTAGCGGTTTGTTAGTTATCTTTGCATTTGAATGATGAATCGTGCAGATATAGATAGCNCCGTAGCCNTGCTGCGCCGTGGTGGAGTGATTGTCTACCCCACTGATACAGTATGGGGTATCGGTTGCGATGCCACAAACAGCNAAGCCGNGCGCCGCGTGNTTNAAATCAAGCGGCGTGCCGATGCAAAGGCTCTTATCAGCCTGGTGAGCGATGTGGCTATGCTTGAGCGGTGGGTGGATGATATCCCGGAAGTGGCATACGAGTTGGTCGATGCCGCGGTAAATCCCCTCACAGTGGTGTATGACCACCCGCACGGGCTTGCTCCGGAACTCCTTGCCGAGGACGGGAGCGCGGCAATCCGCGTGTGCGATGACCCATTTTGCCGTGCTTTGTGCCGCGGGCTGCGCAAGCCGCTTGTCAGCACGAGCGCGAATGTGAGCGGCAAACGCACTCCGAAGTGTTTCAGTGAAATAAGCGAAGAGATTCTTGGTGCGGCAGACTATGTGGCGCAGACCTGCAGGGATGATGCCGGAGGCGGTCGACCGTCAAGTGTTGTGAAATTGTCCTCGGGAGGGCTCATCAATATAATAAGGAAGTAGGATGAGTGGGGCAGGCAAGACGCTGAAAGAGAGGATGCATGATGTTTTCATGAGTTTTTTGCTGTGGCGTGAGAAGCACATCACGGAGAAGACTTTTGTNGTNATCCTTTCCCTTATCGTGGGCATTCTCGGCGGGTTCGCCGCCTTGATACTCAAAAGCCTNATTCATCTGATTTCATCNCTCCTCACCTCGCATCTCGCTATAAATGAGGGCAACTACCTGTACTTCATTTATCCGGTCCTCGGAATAATAATTACTGTGCTTTTCGTAAAATATGTGGTGAGGGACAACATTAGCCACGGTGTCACAAAGGTGCTTTACGCCATATCCCAGAACAAGAGCCGCTTGAAAAGGCACAATATGTATAGCTCGATGCTTGCGAGCTCCATAACCATAGGTTTTGGCGGCTCTGTCGGTGCCGAGGGCCCGATTGTCTATACCGGTGCCGCGATAGGCTCAAACCTTGGCTCCTGGATGCGTCTCCCGCCGAGGGTGCTCATGATTCTTGTAGGTTGTGGCGCGGCGGCAGGCATTGCGGGCATTTTCAAGGCTCCTATTGCAGGCATGCTGTTCACTCTGGAGGTNCTGATGATAGACCTGACCACTGTCAGCGTTATGCCGCTGCTGATATCCTCTATCACCGGTGCCACCATCGCATACGTTTTCACCGGCTATGACGTTGAGTTTTTCTTTATCCAGAGCGAGCCGTTTGTAACCAGCCGCATACCTTTCGTTATTCTCCTGGGAGTGTTCACCGGACTGGTGTCGCTTTACTTTACCCGCGTGATGAATATGATGGAGAATTATTTCGGCTCTATAAAGAACCGGTTCACGAAAATATGTATCGGCGGAGCGATTCTTTCCTCGCTCATATTCATTTTCCCGCCTCTCTACGGCGAAGGCTATGGCGCGATTGTCAGCCTGCTCGGGGGGGATGTCGGGGGAATACTCAACAGTTCGATGTTTTATGCCGACCGTGAAAATGTGTGGTTCATCCTTGTTTTTGTCGGGCTTATTATCCTCACAAAAGTATTCGCTACCTCGGCGACAAACGGTGCGGGAGGTGTAGGCGGCACATTCGCCCCCTCGCTCTATGTCGGCTGCATGGCGGGCTTCTTTTTCGCCTCGCTGATAAATCACCTTTTCGGATTCGACCTTTCGGTGAAAAACTTCGCGCTCATGGGCATGANCGGAGTGATGAGCGGGGTAATNCATGCGCCCCTTATGGNTATCTTCCTCACGGCNGAGCTTACCGGCGGCTANGANNTNTTCCTGCCACTGCTGATAGTCAGCACACTGAGTTATGGTACCATTAAAATGTTTGAACCGTACAGCATCTACGCCATGCGTCTTGCCCAGCGCGGCGAGCTCCTCACCCACCATAAGGACAAGGCGGTGCTCACTCTGTTGAAGATTGACAATGTGATTGAAACCGACTTCATGACTGTGAAGCCGGAAATGAGCCTGAAAGAGATGGTCGAGGTCATATCGAAGAGCAACCGAAACCTGTTTCCGGTGATTGATGACAGCGGCAGGCTGCTCGGAGTGGTATTGCTTGATGAGATAAGGAACATAATGTTCCGTCCGGATCTTTACCGCAGGATGTTCGTGCGCACTTTCATGAGCAGCGCGCCCGCGAGCATAGAGGTTGGCAGCAGCATGGAGGCTGTGATGAAGACTTTTGACGACACAGGAGCATGGAACCTGCCTGTTGTTGAAAACGGCAGATATGTGGGGTTTGTGTCGAAGTCAAAGATATTCAACTCCTACCGCCGTGTGCTCCGCCACTATTCCGAAGATTAGTATTCGGTGTTGAAAGTGAGGGTGCGGGTTCCGTCAGGATTAACGGTGATATTCACATCTACAGTGTCGTCCGGCAATATGTCGGCGATTTTTTCCGGCCATTCGAGCAGGCACAATGCGCCGGAGTCGAAATAATCCTCCACTCCTATGTCAAATGCCTCCTCCATGTTTTCAATCCTGTAGAGGTCGAAATGGTAGATAAGCTCGGCGGTAGTGTCTGAGCGGTACTCGTTGATTATTGAAAATGTGGGTGAGCCTGCGAAATCATCTTCAACTCCGAGCTCTTTGCAGAGCGCAGCTATGAAAGTCGTTTTCCCTGCGCCCATCTCTCCGCTGAAGGCGTACACGGTGCGGTCATCCATCAGTGATGCGAATTCCTTTGCCGCACGTGGCAGGTCGTCGATTGATGCTATTGTAATTGTTTTTGTTGCCATATTCTTGTTATGAAGTTTGTTTCGGTGTGAGTGTCACTACTGGCACAAGCATCTCCTGGAGCGATATTCCGCCATGCTGGAAAGTGTCGCGGTAGTGCTGCGCGTAGCGGTTGAAATTTGTAGGGTAGGCGAAGAAATCACGCCCGCGGGCAAAGATATATGAGGAGGTGATGCCGGGTGACGGCAGCCCGTAGTCTGCCGCTTTCTTCACCTCAAGGACTTTGGACGGTTTTACCCCGAGGTTATGTCCTACCTTGTACCGGAGGTTAGGGTTTATATTGCGTTCTGCCGCCACTTTCACGGGATTGTCCACCCGGATTGTGCCATGGTCGGTGGTGAGCAGCACAGTGTCGCCGGTTCCGGAAATAGCCTTGAAGAGTTCGCCGAGGGGGGAGTGGCGAAACCATGACTCGGTGATTGAACGGTATGCGGCATCGGTGGAGGCGAGTTCGCGCACTGTTTTTGACTCGGTGCGGGCATGGCTGAGCATATCGATGAAGTTTACCACAACCACATTCATGCTGTTGCGCTTCATCTCAGGCAGCTTTGCAATCAGCCGGGAGCATCCGTCAGAGTCATTCAGCTTGGTGTAGGAGAAAAGGTAATCGCGTTTCATCCTTTGCATGAAAGAGGCTATCAGCGGGGTCTCGTTAAGGTTTTTGCCCTCCTCGCTGTCCTCGTCCACCCAAAGGTCAGGGAAATTCGCTGCAATCTGTGCCGGAAGCAGCCCTGAGAAAATTGCGTTGCGGCAATATTGCGTAGCTGTCGGCAGGATGGAGCAATAGAGGGCAGTGTCGATATTGAAATACTCGCCGAGCATGGTGCTTACGGTTATCCACTGGTCGTAGCGGAAATTGTCAATGACAACGAGCCATATCCTTTTCCTGCTGTCAAGAAGCGGCAAGGCACGCTCCTTCATCAGGCGGTGGCTCATCAGGGGCGCATTGCGGTCATCGGCGAGCCATGAGCTGTAATTGCGCTCTATGAATTTGGCGAATGCGAGATTGGCATCATTTATCTGGCTGGCAAGGATGTCGGCAGTATCCGCAGGCGCTCCCGGCGCTTCAAGTTCTATCTGCCAGAACACTAATTTGCGGTATAGTTCGCACCAGTCGGCAAATGACCCCGCGGAGTAGGTGAGGGTGGATATGCGGGCAAACTCGTCACGGTAGCTGGCAAGCGACCGGCGTGCAACAAGCATGTCCGAGTGGAGCGTTTTTTTTATTGACAGCAGGATTTGGTTGGGATTCACCGGCTTGATGAGGTAGTCGGCTATCTTGCTACCTATCGCCTGGTCCATCACATTCTCCTCCTCGCTTTTGGTAATCATGATTACCGGTATGTGCGGCATCGCTTCCTTTATCCGCGCCAGGGTTTCCAGTCCGGTGATTCCCGGCATGTTCTCGTCGAGTATCACAAGGTCGATATGCGTTTCTTTCGCAGCGCGAAGCGCGTCGGTACCGCTTGTGGCTGTCACAACATCATACCCTTTTGCCTTTAGGAAAAGGATATGCGGTTTGAGCAAATCAATCTCATCGTCCGCCCATAATATTTTCGGTGTAGCTTCGCTCATTGTCCTGTCTCGTTTTCCGTGCCGTACATTTCGTGTTCGTCCGGGTACTCCTCCGGCGCAAGAACCGCTTCATGCACTCCTCGGGTTGCCGCCTCTTCTGCAGCTTTAATGTATTGGTCAAGGGTAAGACCGTTGCGCAAAATTACTGCAAAATTCTCTTCTGACACTACAACAGGCACCACTTCCTTTGGCAAATCCGCTCCATTCGGTCCTTCAAGCATCGAGCGGTAGCGTGATACCTCGCTTATGTTGGCGAAACCTTTTATAAGCAGTATTCCCAGATTGCCGAATTCCAGCTGCTCAAGGTCGAAATCGCGTATGGTGAAGGTGTTGAAATTGAAGCGTGCCACGTCGTAGAGGACCTCATTTGCTTTCACGCTGTCAATCGGGTAGGTGAGCATGAGCAATTGCGGCATGTCGGGGTTCAGGTTCATCCTCACCGTGTCAGCGACCTGGGGCATTGCATCCGAAGTGTCATCGGCAAGCCTTACGGAGCGCACTATCCCGCTGCGGTTTGCAGCTCCGGAATGCAACTTGCGCCCTGCGGCAGCACCTTTTATGTAGTCAGAGGCGAGGGGAGTGACTTCGGCATCCGGATAACGCTCCACAAGGGTGCGCAGCTGTCCGGCAAATTCCTCTGCATTGCCCTCTGACACATTTGTAAGCGCCTCAAGGAAAAGGAACTTGGGCATAAGGGGGCTGAGCGGGTATTTCTCTTTTGCTTCGGCAACAGCTTTCCTCACCTCAGCGTTGCGGTTGTCGATGAAATCGGCATACGCCTGTTGGTACAGCTCCTCCTGCCGTGCGGGCATCGCCTTGAGGTTTTCAAGGTAGTCAGGGTCGGTCATTGCAGCGCCGACAGGCGATTCCGCAAAATCCGATATTATCAGCGCACGGTATTTTTCCGCTTCAGCAATGTTGCCTGTGAGCATATACATCAGGTACAGGTTATAATATGTGTCAAGGCGGCAAGTATTGTCAGGATATTGCGCTAAAAGCCTCAGCCACGGTTTTTCCGCCGCATTGTAATCCGCCAGTTTGTCCTTTAGTATCAGCCCGATATTGTACAGCCCCTCCTGGATAATTGCATGAGATGTTTTTTTCTGCTCCTCTGTCAGTGGAATGTCTTTGAGGTAGAACTGTGGATTGTGCGGGTCGTCTGTCCTGTCGGAAGCGCCGGAAGCGGCATTGTTCTCCTCGGATGGGATGTTTTCAGCATTTCCCTCCTCCGTGGTTTCATCGGAAATGGCGGCGAAATCGTTCTTGTTGCGGCGGCGCCAGTTATCTTCAAGTTTCCGTGCGCCCCACTTGCGGCGGAATTCGGTTGCTCCGGCGTTTCTGACATTCTGGTTATAGAAATACCATGAATTGTCATTGTTGAGGGTGAATGATGACGGTGCTTTGGCGCTTCCGGCGATGTTGCCTTGCGATTCATTCCGCACCATATCTTCCTCCTCCATCTGGCGGCGTTTCTGCTCCTCAGCCTCATCTTTTTCCTGCCTCACAAGCTCGGCGATAATGCGATTTATTACTTTAAGACGCTCCTCGTCGCTCATCCCTGCAAGGGCGAGGAGAGAATCCTGGAGATGCACGTTGCGCGAATAGCCAGCAAGTTCGTCAAGGACTTCCGACCTCAGTTTTATCCTGTCTATTCCCGGATATTCATCGCTAANCGCACTGGCGGCAGCGGCGTAGCACGGCTGCGCTTTATAGTATTCCCCTAAATCGAAGTAGAGTTCTCCAAGTGCAAGGTTTGCAATGGCAAGGTCTATGCCGTTGCGCACCGATTTAGCTACAGCGTTGTTGTATGCCTTCAAAGCTCCCGCGGTATCCCCTTTTGCAAGCAGCAGATTGCCCTCGGCATGGTAAATCTGGTCAAGGAACTCCTTGTTCCGTTCAAATCGTGCCATGCTCCGCATTGCTTTCAGCTCCTGCTCGACTTGTGCGCCGCTTGCGGTTGCACCCTGGCGGATGCGTGCATTGAAGCGGATGCGGTACGGCGTTGAGATGCCTGAGCTGACGCGCTTGTAGGCTTCGGACGCCCCGGCATTGTCGCCTGTGAGCTGCAACATCTGCCCGAGCAGGAAAGTGAGGCGCGTGCGCTGGATGCCTTTTGCGCTCTCAATCGCCGCGCGCAGCGGCGCAATCGCTTCGGTATAGTGACCGGAGGATATGTAAATGTCCGCGGAGGTGAAAGCATAGAGCCCTTTGAGGTTCGGGTCCGTGAGCTCTTTATCCTTTACCCTGTCGAGCACCGCGCGCGCTTCATTCAGCCAGCCTGCTGCGCAATAGCTCCTTGCCTGCCAGATGCGTGCCTCAGTTACTGTTGCCGGAAGCCACCCGAAATGTCGCGCAATGTACATGAACGTGGATGCCGCGCCGAGAAAATCACCGTTCATGTACTGGCTCCGTCCCATAAGCATCCATGCGTTGTGTATAAAAGGGTTATACTCCTCCCTTTTCAGCCATTCCCGGTATTCCGGGTTGCGGCTCTTGCCGGGAGTGCGTTTCGGTCTTTTCTTGATGGAGCGCAGCTGTATAGCNTTCTGCGCTTTCTCTATGGAGCGGGTGAATGAGCCGGANGGCTGTGGCGCCTTTGAATCGGAGCGCGCCTCGGCGGGATGCATAGGAATCAGCCGTGTGAAATCATCCTCATAGCTGTTTTCCATCTCTTTCAGTGTCTCCTTGTAGTGCTCGTCGCCGTTGAAATAAATATTGTAGCGGGTGATGAACGCCTGGTAGTTGCGTGTCGCGGCAGTATTCTTTTTCGGCGTGCATGACGCAAAAAGAATAAGTGAAATGGCGGCGGCAACTATCTGGAGGCAGTTGAATCTCACGGCTTTACTGCGTGGGCGCGTTTTGAATTACGGAGCGGCGGAACGGTGATGGACAGCACAAGGTATATTGCGCACATTCCAAGCACGATAAGCGCGGAGCAGGGCACATCTATCACTGTGCACAGCAGCAGCCCTCCCACGCAGCACAAAAGCGACACTCCGACCGATGTAAGCATGATTGAACCGAACCGGCGGCAGAAGAGCTCCGAAATCATCTGCGGCAAGGTGAGCATGGACATGAGGAGCATCACACCCACAAGGCGTATGGTAAGCACGATGCACACCGCAACAAGCACGGTCATAGTGTANTTTATCAGCTTGACGGGGAGGTGCATCACTGTNGCGAAGTCGCGGTCAAACGCGCAAAGCACTATCTTTTTATAGAACAGTGCGAAAAACGCTATGAGCACTGCGGTGAATATTCCGAAAGCCCAGAGGTCGCCGGACGCNATGGTGAGCACGTTGCCAAACAGGAATCCGTTCANCTCAGGCACATAGCCCGGCGTGAGGAANACGAACAGGATGCCGACAGCCATGCCAAGCGCCCACACAACGGCNGTTGCGCTGTCCTCCCTTATCCTTCCGCGGGTTGACATAAGCTCTACTCCCATTGATGANGCNATGGCGAATACCGCAGCCATGAAAATAGGGTTTATGCCGAAATAGTAGCCGAGNCCGAGTCCGCCGAAACAGGCGTGGGTGACTCCGCCGCTGATTGAAACCAGCCTGCGGGTAACAATATATGTGCCTATCATTGCGGATGCTACGCTTATGATAGCGAGTCCGGCAAGGGCGTTTATGAAAAACGGATAGTTGAAAAGGTCAAGCATTTGTCATTGTTTTAGCTGCGCGTGCTTCGCTGACAATCATTATCAGCTCGTCGCGCACCGGTGTCGGGAGGGTGATGCCTCTGAGGGTGCAGCTCCGCGCCCATCCGGCAATGTCATGCGGCAGAAGGGTGAGGAGCACATTCCTGAATTCTTCGATTGCTTCCTCTGAATAATCATCTGCGCCTGTGCCCGCATAGGCGTCAAGCTCCTCGTCATCGTAGTACTCTATNTCGGAGCTCATGGCGGACACGAGCGAATCTTTTTCGCAGGTAATGTGCATTCCGCAGCATTCCTCCTGGGGCTCTTCGGCTTGCGCCGGCTGTTCCTCCTGCTTTTCCGGATGATGCTTCCGGTCAAGCAGCCATAGCACCGCTCCGGTCAGCACGAGTGCAGCGAGTATTATCAGNGCGGCTATCATTCTTCCGCCTCCTCTTTGGCAAGTTCTTCAACAGTAAATCCCGCGTTGCGCAGGTGGTCCCAGTATTCGGGGTAGGATTTTGTGACAACCTCCGCATTGTTTATTACTATTCCCGGCACGAAAACCGCAACCGGGGCGAAAGCGAGAGCCATGCGGTGGTCATCGTAAGTGTCAAAAACAGGGATTTCTGTTACCGGGCGGCGTATGCCGTCCCAGCTTATAGCTTCATCCCCTTCGGTTTCGAGCACCACGCCGACTTTCAGCAGCTCTTTGCCGAGTGCCGCAATCCTGTCGGTTTCCTTTATACGCAGTGATTTTAATCCGCTCAGGCGGAAAGGAACTCCAAGCATTGCGCATGTCACGGCAAATGTCTGGGCAACGTCTGGTGTAGGGGATAGGTCGGCGTTGAAGCGCGGGCTCAAATCAGGCGATGCTTCCAGTGAGGCGCGCAGCGGCTCTGTTTCAAAGCCGGTTTCCACTCCGAGCCCGCGGAAAAGGTCAACTATCGCGCTGTCCCCCTGGCAGCTCTTTTCGTGGAGCCCGTCCAATGCGGTCCATCCGCAGGTCAGCGCCTGGATTTCATACCANTATGATGCCGCGCTCCAGTCTGCTTCTACCTCAAAACCTTCCGGTGCAGCGTAAACGCCGTGGGGAATCGTGATGACGTTGCCGTCAATATCCGCTTCTATGCCGTACTGAGCCATNATGTAGGCGGTCATGCGGATGTATGGCATTGATACCACATCACCTTCGAGGGTTATCTCCAGCCCTTGGTCAAGCACCGGGGCTATCATCATCAGCGCGGAAATGTACTGTGAGCTTATTCCGGCATCTATCGCGGTTTTTCCGCCTGTCAATTTTTTGCCGGTTATGGAAAGAGGGGGGAATCCCTCTTTGCCAATGTATTCGATGTCCGCGCCTATGCTCCTGAGCGCATCCACAAGCGGTGCTATCGGACGGTTGCACATCCGTTCAGAGCCGGTAATGGTGGTTTTTCTCCCCGGCTGTACCGCAAANTATGCGGTAAGAAACCGCATAGCCGTNCCTGCCGCGCCGATATCAACGCTATCNGAGCCGGAGGCAAGCGCCTTGACCATGACATCCGTGTCATCGCACTCAGCCACTTTTTCCAGTGCCGGGGCGCCGGGAGCGAGTGCGTTTATAATCAGTGCGCGGTTGCTNATGCTTTTGGACANGGGGAGNGTGACTTCAGTGTCCATNAGCTCCTCGGGNGGGAATATGCGGTAGTTCATAAGTCAAATCTGAATAGTTGATAGCCTTTTTTGTGGCTTTTNGCGAGCGCGTACAGTGTGGAATCGTCGGGAGTGACAGCAATTATGCAGTTTGCAACATCAAGGCGGAGCACGGATTTGACATTGCCGTCGTAGTCGTACACGCGTACCATGGTGCAGGGCATGGATTCATCGTCAGCCGATTTGCCTACGCCGTAGTTCTCGGTTGCGTATCCGCCCATTATGGCATATACACGGGAGTCTGTGACATTGACTCCTCTCGGGAAGAAGTACCGCAGTTTCTCATTGTAGCGTATGGTCGACGCGCTGCCCTCCTCGCTGATGATTTCTATCCCCTCCTGCGGCGCTCCTACACGGGTGACAATCTCCACAGAGTCTCCGGCAACAGTGCCGAAGGATATGATGTCGCCCAAGGTGCTTGCCGCGGCAAAGTGGTGTCCGTCCGGGCTCGCCGCGCCTTTCATCTGGAAAAAATTGGCAAGCGCGTAATCAGGCACATCGCTGCCGAGTTCCTCTTTCGGCGGGTAAGGTTGCACGATCCTTCTGAAGTTGCCGGTGCTGTCATAAATCCCGAGCATTCCGGCAGGAGTGAGGTTGGGGGTGATGATAGCGCCGTTTGAAAGGCGTATGATATTTGCGGGCATGATAGTGTCCCCGNCGGCGTCGACANCTCTTTCCGGCAATGTGAATACGGTTTTCAGCACAGGTTTGCCGGAATCAAGGTTTTCCACGGCAAGCATAATGCCGTACATTGCCGCCGCCTCGACAATCAGGCGCTGGTGTGCGGCATCATAACGTATTGCATCGATGTATGGCATTTCNCCTTCGCCGCTTCCNTGCTTTAGAAATGAACGGATGTACTTGCCGTCAGCGTCAAACTCGTCGATGAGCAGCTTTTCCTTGCCGGAATTGCGCACATATATTTTCTCGTTTGACGCTACGATTCCGTATGGAGAATTGAACAGGCTGTCCTCGGCGATTAAAGTGCCGGTAAGGTTCAGGGTGTCGATATTCTCCTCTGCACCTTTGCCGCTCCCTGTGCATGAGGAAGCGGCAACGAGCAGCAGAGCGGCAGCGGCGGATACCGCGGTACGCATCATAATGTCAGAATGATCAGTTTAGTTTTTTGAGTGCCTCGGCTATGCGGCGCATTGCCTCGCGGATATTGTCATCCGAAGTGGCGTAGCTGAGACGGATATATCCGGGCAGGCAGAATGCCTCGCCGGCAACAGTTGCCACATGACCCTCCTCAAGGAGATACATGGCAAGGTCGGTGTCATTTTCAATCACCCTGTCACCGCAGCGTTTGCCGAAATATGCGCTTACTTTCGGGAACAGGTAGAACGCGCCCTGCGGAACATTCACCTCAAGACCCGGAATCTCTTTTGCCAGCTTCACAACGAGGTCTCTCCTGCGCTCGAATGCATGGCGCATCTCCTCGACGCATTCCTGAGGACCGTTATATGCGGCTTCTGCAGCTTTCTGCGCGATAGATGAGGGGTTTGAGGTGTACTGGCTCTGCAGCTTGCTCACTGCTTTTGCAATAGGCAGGGGAGCGGCTATGAAACCTATGCGCCAGCCGGTCATGGCGTATGCTTTTGAAACACCGTTTACAACCACAACCCTGTCAGCTACTTCGGGGAATGCCCCAAGCGATGTGAAGCTGCCGGTAAAGTTGATGTGCTGGTAAATTTCATCGGCAATGATAGTGATTTGCGGATGTTTTTTGAGCACGTCCACAAGCCCCTGAAGCTCCTCGCGGGTGTACACGCTTCCGGTGGGGTTTGAGGGTGAGCAGATTATGATGAGGCGGGTGCGGTCGGTGATGGCTTTTTCAAGCTGTTCCGGAGTGATTTTGAAATCCTGCTCGATTCCTGCGGGAACGAGCACGTTGGTGCCTTCCGCNAGTTTCACCATTTCAACATAGCTTACCCATGCGGGAGTGGGGATGATAACCTCATCACCGGGATTGACAAGGCTAAGCACTGCGTTGCAGAGCGCCTGCTTTGCGCCGCCGCCAACAACAATCTGCTCGGGCGCATACTCAACCCCGTTCACNTCGCGAAGGTTGTCGGCGATAGCTTTNCGGAGGGACATATATCCGGCAACCGGGGTATAGAATGTGAAATTCTCGTCAATCGCTTTCTTCGCAGCCTCCTTGATGTGGTGGGGAGTGTTGAAATCGGGCTCGCCAACCGACAGGTTTATCACATCTATTCCCTGCGCTTTGAGCTCAGAGCTTTTCTGGCTCATTGCAAGGGTCTGGGAGGGGGAAAGGTTTGCTACACGTTCTGAAATATGTATCATATCTGTATGGTTTTGATTTCTTTCTGCAAAGATAGGTATAAACAGCAAGATTTCTACGCTTGGCGCCTAAAAAGAATAACGTATGAGGTTGACGCGCCGGCTTCGGCGAAGCGATGTATCGTAAAGACGCATAGGGAGGAAGTGCTGTGCGTAGCCAGAGGTAAGGATGTGGGGAATGATATGCGGACGCGCCGGGAGAGCGCGTCAAGAAAGTAGCCTTGTGGGTAAGCGGAGCGCACCCCGAGGACAATGTGAGCGTCATGCCCCCTTTCTCCGCACGGCTTGCCGTGCGGAGAAAGGGGAAGGATAGGTTGCTGCTGTTCTGCGGGTTGCGGTCGCTGGCGCTCCCTTAACCGCACAGCTACT
>WFLX010016616.1_pt1 | contig 27421 bp, 19 predicted proteins | sample 4967041 | NCBI WGS metagenome assembly WFLX01 (sample SAMN12857096, study PRJNA449069) | gut metagenome | isolation source: stool from male and female vole | host: Microtus ochrogaster | place: USA:Florida | collected 2017
AATTTTGAATCAATCAAGCCGTATTACGCTTCCGGTTCCCGGACTATGATTGGTGAATAGGATACTCGTCGTTACATAAACACAAAAAATAGAAAAACTATTTTTATGTTATCAAACATAGTTTTTTACTAAGTCTTCTTTGATTTTTTTAATATTTTTTGTAATTTTGCGGCAGAACATTTGCAAAAGTAATATGTTTTATTAGTGGTTTCGATAGGAGAAGCACTCCATTGAGTACTTAAGAGCCAATAATTTGACATCTTTAAGAACTCAATCAAATTCATCGTCCCGAGTTTTTTAACCTCGATTTTTCCGTTTCTCCACAGAAGATTCGAAGAAAGGCTAAAAAACAATGTTCCTGTCGAAACATTTTAGATTTATTAATTATATAACCTTTAAAAATTATTAGCTCATTCCCAAGAGTGCGAGGGGGACGATGAGAAAGGATTTATTAATCGCGATGGTTAATATCCTTTTGCGCGGGAGTGATTTTTGTTATGCAGAAATTACTATTAAGTTTTTTGCTGGCTGTTATGTCTGTTTTTGGAAGCTATGCTTCAGTTTCAAATGCCGGCACACCTTACTCGGAAAAGGATTTCGAAAAGGCTGTACAAATGATTAAAAAGTATGAAACTCTTCACTCAGCACGTCATTGGCCTTTAGTAGGATATGGTCATCTGGTGCAACCGGGTGAACACTTCAAGAGAGGCTCTACCCTATCCGAGTCACAGGCGGATGCTTTGCTACGCAAAGATTTAAAGAAAATGGTGGATTGCTTCAAATCATACGGTAAAGATTCTTTGTTATTGGGTATGCTTGCCTATAATGTGGGTCCGGGAAGGGTCAACAAATCTTCAGTTGTTAAACTGCTTAAAAACGGCAACAGAAATATTAAAGATGCCTTTATAAGTATGTGTAAATACAAAGGACGTGAGCATAAACAAATCAAATCCCGTCGCATAGAGGAATTCACGACCTTTTTCAAACACTAAGTCCGCATTCCCTGACAATTGTCATCAACGCTCCGGTGATTTTTCCGGGAATGGAACATTAGATTTGGAAATATCAATCAGTAGAGTTATCTTTGTATCTACAATCGCGAATATAATTCCGATGTAAGCTTTATATGACCACCAAACCTGCTGAGTTAAATTCACTTCGCAATCGGCTGACGGAATTTCTTCAATCCCGCCATCTTCGGAAAACTCCGGAAAGATATGCCATTTTGGAAAAAGCTGTGGAATTGGCAGCTCATTTCGAAGTGGACCAACTCTACAATGCCCTTGAGGAGGAAGGTTATCACGTCAGTAAAGCTACAGTTTACAATACTTTGGAACTCCTCGTTGAGGCGGGAATTCTGAATAGACATAATTTTGATACAAACCATGCTCGTTACGAGCCGGCTCGCGGATCACACCTGCATCTGATTTGCAGAAAATGCGGAAAGATTCGGGAAATTGACCAACCAAGTCTGACTTCCGGTTTAATCCATCAAAATTATGACGGATTCATTCCCGAATATTCATCCTCAAGCGTTTTCGGTATATGTGCCGAGTGCGCCCGAAAAACATCTGATATCTAAATTTAACATTTTATACATAACCTTAAAATCTAACCTAAACTAAAATGGCAAAAGTTAAGCCTTTCAAAGGGGTTCGCCCTCCGAAGCATCTTGTAGAACAAGTAGCTTCCCGTCCTTACGATGTGCTCAATTCAGAGGAAGCACGTTCGGAAGCGCACGGAAATGAAAAATCTCTTTATCACATCATCAAACCCGAAATTGACTTCGCTCCGGGCACCGATGAACATGACCCCAAAGTTTATGATAAAGCTGTGGAAAATTTCCACAATTTCCAAAAGCAGGGATGGCTCGTNGAAGATNATAAAGAAAAATATNACNNCNACGCNCAAACTATGGACGGACGCACTCAATACGGTTTCGTCGTAGCAGCATGGGTCAACGACTACATGGAGGGTAGAATCAAAAAACATGAACTCACTCGTCGAGATAAGGAAGAAGACCGCATGAAACACGTGCGCATCAATAATGCCAATATCGAACCGGTGTTTTTCGCTTTCCCGGATAATGAAGAATTGGAAAATATTATCCGTGACGTTACTGCAGGNGAGCCGGAANACGACTTTGTGTCTNCCGACGGATTCGGNCATACTCTNTGGGTCATTGAAGATGATGCCATCATAACTAAAATCTCGGAAGAATTCGATAAAATTCCCAACTTATATATTGCTGACGGTCACCATCGCTCCGCAGCCGCAGCACTTGTCGGTGCGGAAAAAGCCAAAAATAATCCTAACCATAAGGGTGATGAAGAATATAATTATTTTATGGCTGTAGCTTTCCCGGCTTCTCACCTGAAAATTATTGACTACAATCGTGTTGTTCGCGATCTGAATGGACTGACGGAAGAAGAATTTCTCAATAAATTGAAAGAAAATTTTGTTGTGGAAGAGAAAGGGGAAAATATTTATTCTCCCACCGGTCTTCATAACTTCTCTCTCTATTTGGGTGGGAAATGGTATTCTTTGACAGCAAAAGAGGGGACTTATAATGATCAGGACCCGATTGGGGTGCTTGACGTTACTGTCTCTTCCGACCTTATTCTAAGAGATATATTGGGAATTACTGACTTGCGTTCCGACAAACGAATCGACTTCGTTGGAGGCATCAGAGGTCTTGAAGAACTTAAACGCAGAGTTGACTCAGGCGAAATGAAAATGGCTCTTGCGCTTTATCCTGTCACTATGGACCAACTTATAAACATTGCCGACACCGGCAATATTATGCCCCCGAAGACTACTTGGTTTGAACCTAAATTGCGTTCAGGATTAGTGATCCATAAACTTGATTAATTACCTTAATTACCATGAGATGAGAATCCGGTGAATTTCTCATCTCATGGCTTCTACCTGAAAAACTCACCTAAAAAAACACTATGGCTTCCCCCATAAAGTCAAAATATGTGAAAGCATTGGCTCACCTCTGCGCTTTCGTTACGGCAAGTGCTTGGGGTTCCTCATTTCTTTTCACAAAAGTCCTGATGATTAACGGTGGCTTCTCACCGGTGGAGATGTATGTCTATCGGTTTGCTACTGCGTATTTCCTTCTCCTCCTATTTACTTTTAGACAAATATTTGCAAATAATTGGCGAGATGAACTGCAATTATTACTTTGCGGAGTCTGCGCCGGCTCTCTATATTTCATTACTGAAAATTACGCATTGGAAAACACAACTACCGGTAATGTTTCTCTTCTTGCTTCAATAACCCCGCTTTTTACAGCTGCCATTATGGCTATAGTCTTCAGGGTTAAAGTCCCGAAGGGTGTAGTTATAGGTTCAATAGTGGCTTTCTTAGGTGTGGCATGCGTCATTTTAAGTAGCGGTCAAGGGTTTGAAATAAAGCCCACAGGAGACTTACTCGCTCTTAGTGCCGCCTTGAGTTGGGCGATCTATACCTTAGCCGCCAAAAGATTGATTCCTCTTTATTCCGGATTGTTCATAACCAGAAAATTATTCTTTTATGGCGTAATCACTGCTCTCCCGATATTGTTTTTTCAACATTCCATCTCAGGGGAGCCTTATCACCTTCACCTCCTTTTTGATTTCTCTCACCCTGAATATATTCTGAATTTCCTCTTCCTTGTTTTGGTTTGCTCTCTTCTTGCCTATCTCCTTTGGAATCATGTCCTGAGCGTTCTCGGACCGGTAACGGCAAATAATTATCTTTATTTGCAACCCATAGTAACAATGATTGCCGCCTATTTCGTTTTGCATGAGAGAATCTATCCCCTCGGCTATATCGGATGCATACTCATAATCGGAGGTTTGATAATCGCCGACAAGTTAAAAATTTCCCCAAGGCGACCTCAATTAAGAAAATTCTGATAATTTCAATTAATATTGTATTCCTTTCTTCTCTTATCTTAAATGCAAAGCAAGATTCTATATAACGATATTAAACTTCCGGAAAAAGTAAGCGATATCCTGGAACTTGATTTCTGGATATTGGAAAACGTGAATTCATTATTGGTGAAAACGGTTAAAAATCCGGTTAAATTCTCAGCATTTACCTCCATTTTTGTTACCAAAGGGATTTGCGAAGCGGAAATTAATCTTGTCAACCATAAAATAACAGCACCGGCTGTAGTAAATATTACCTCAGGCGATATTGTGCTTCCACACAATGTTTCAGAGGATTTTACGGCTTCCTTCGTAGTGCTGTCAAAACGTTTGATTGATACAGTTGTGGGGAATATTAAAGATGCCGGTATTTTCTCCATAATGCATGCACATCCCGTACTGGCAATTAATGAGCAAGATTCAGGCAAAGTTGAAAAATTATACACGGATTTAAAGGAGATTGCCAATGATAAAGATAATCAACACACTTTTGAATCTATCCTTCATACCATCTTAGCACATCTGTATAGAAATTCGTTGAGACTTTACGACAAATTCCGTCAAAATGTGCCGGCTTCACTTAATAATCGAATAGCCGATAATTTCATCAGGCTTGTGCAAGAGCACTTCAAGCAGGAACGCTTTTTGGATTTTTATGCCGGCGAATTGGGAATTACGCCCAAACATTTATCGCGAACAGTAAAAGCTCAAACAGGCGTTTCAGCTGTTGAATGGATAAATNGTCATGTTANTCTGGAAGCTNAAGTGATGCTCCGATCTTCTNATTTGAATATTCAGCAANTTNCCGAAGAACTTAATTTCACTTCACAATCTATCTTCGGAAAATACTTCAAAAAAATCACCGGAGTCTCTCCTAAAGATTTCCGTAACTTCTCCGAATAAGAAAAAGGTGCCTTTCCAAGCACCTTTTTCTTATTTTATTTTTTACTTGCAAAAATCTCAACGGTTTTTCAGCCAATCTTCCAGTTTGGCTGAAATCTCTTCATTCACATTTTTGGGGTATCTTATTTCAGCGAAAACCTGAGCCAGATTTTCTTTTCCATTTTCCGCTACAAACTTCTTATTCGTAGGATAATCATCTTTAACTTTGAATATCTCTTTGATTTCTTCATCGGAATCTGATCGATATTCTTCCTTATGAATAATCGAATGAATATCCAGTCTTTCCGTCTCTACCCCATCTTCCGCGGGATATCCTACTGCCAAACATGCCACAGGCACTACCAATCTCGGACATTTTAACAATTCTGCAATTTCAGGTGCATTATATAAGACTGTTCCCAAATAGCACGTACCGAGTCCTTCCATCTCAGCTATGGTAACAATTTGTTGCGTAAAAATCATTGCATCTTCCAAAGCCGTGAGAAAGGATAAAAAATTATCGTAACCGGCATTTGCACGGCTAATTTCACACCAACGCGTAAATCTTGCGAAATCAGCGCAAATAGTGAGTAATACGGGCGCCTGAGTAGCGGGCTGATTATAGTGGAATCTTGCCAACTCTGCTTTTTTTGTTTCATCTCGAGTAATAATGACCGAGTATAATTGCATATTTCCCGTTGTCGGAGCTTTAGCTGCTTTAAATAATATTTCATTCAGCTTTTCTTCAGAAATTTCTTTTTTTTGAAAACTTCTTACCGAGCGTCTTTTGATAAAATACTCATTATTCATAAGTTATGTTTTTTATTTTATGTCTTTGGGAAAATTTATAATCTTTTTCTGTTTTTATAACTGCAAATTTAAGATTTTTTTCTAAATTTGTAATTGAAGAATGAACAGAACTTTATCAGTATTTTTCAATTAAATTTTTAACTCTTAAAATCTACTTATTTGCGTTATCTCCTCTTCGCAATTTAGCATCAAATCAAGGAAATGACACAGACTCCTTATTCTTATGATGAGGCATACGNAGCCNCTTTAAAGTATTTTAATGGCGATGAACTTGCTGCGCGTGTATGGACGAGCAAATATGCACTAAAAGATTCTGCAGGAAATATCTATGAATTGACACCGAATGATATGCATAATCGCCTCGCATCCGAGCTTGCCCGCATAGAAGCTAAATATCCCGCGCCTCTAAGCAAAGAGGAAATTTTCGATGTCTTAAAGGATTTCAAGTACATTGTTCCGCAAGGAAGTCCGATGGCAGGAATCGGAAATAACTATCAGGTCGGTTCACTTTCAAATTGCTTTGTAATCGGACTTGATGGAAAGCCTGATTCCTACGGCGGCATAATTAAAGTTGATGAAGAGCAAGTTCAGCTGATGAAACGCCGTGGAGGTGTCGGTCATGACCTCTCACATATTCGTCCGAAAGGGAGTCCTGTAAAAAATTCAGCATTGACATCCACCGGGTTGGTGCCATTCATGGAGAGATACAGCAATTCTACACGCGAAGTTGCCCAAGATGGTCGTCGAGGCGCATTGATGCTCACAGTGAGCATCAAACATCCAGATTCTGAGCATTTCATTGACGCAAAAATGGAAGAAGGGAAAGTCACGGGAGCTAACGTATCCGTAAGGATTGATGATGCCTTTATGGAATCTGCCACGAATGGAGTTCCCTACATACAGCAATATCCCATTGATGCCGCTGAACCGAAATTTACCAAGGAAATTGATGCAAAAAAATTATGGCAGAAAATTGTGCATAACGCATGGAAAAGTGCTGAACCGGGAGTATTATTTTGGGATACTATAACACGAGAGTCAGTGCCTGATTGCTATGCCGATCTGGGATTCCAGACAATTTCAACAAATCCATGCGGTGAAATTCCATTGTGTCCCTACGATAGTTGCAGACTCGTAGCAATCAATCTATACAGTTATGTAAAGAATCCTTTCACACCTCAGGCTGAATTTGATTTTGAACTTTTCCGCAGTCACACTGCCAAAGCTCAAAGAATAATGGATGATATTATCGATTTGGAAATGGAAAAAATTGATCAAATCATTTCCAAAATCGAAGCAGACCCGGAGACGGATGAAGTTAAAAATACCGAACTTAATCTCTGGAAGAAAATCCGTACTAAGACTCTGAAAGGACGTCGCACGGGATGCGGCACAACCGGAGAAGGAGATATGCTCGCAGCTCTTGGCTTACGCTACGGCACCAAAGAAGCAACGGATTTTTCCACGAAAGTACATAAAGAATTGGCTTTGGCATACTATAGGGCATCTGTAGAGACAGCCAAACATCGCGGAGCATTTGAAGTATTCGACGCTGAGAGAGAAAAAAATAATCCATTCATCAATCGTCTGAAAGAGGCAGACCCTCAACTCGTGGAAGATATGATGAAATATGGCAGAAGAAACATTGCATGTCTGACTATTGCCCCAACCGGCACTACATCCCTGATGACGCAAACATCATCAGGAATTGAACCGGTATTCTCCCCTATTTATAAGAGAAGACGTAAAGTCAATCCGAATGATGAAAACGTATCAATCGATTTTGTGGATGAAGTCGGAGATGCTTTTGAAGAATATGTCGTGTATCATCATAAATTCTTGGATTGGATGAAAATCAACGGTCATGAACCCAAGAAAAATATGAGTGCCGAGGAGATTGAGCAACTTGTCAAACTCTCTCCTTATTATAAAGCATCCAGCAACGATATTGACTGGATGGAAAAGGTCAGAATGCAGGGAGCCGTGCAGAAATGGGTTGACCATTCAATCTCTGTTACTATTAATTTGCCAAATGATGTGACGGAAGAACTCGTTGGCAATCTCTACGTGGAAGCATGGAAAGCAGGTTGCAAGGGTTGCACTGTTTATCGCGATGGCTCACGTAATAATGTGCTTGAATCACTCGCAGCAAATAAGAAAAACAAAAGTGAAGATGATGCTCCTCATGAGAACAAACTCATTCGAAATCCGGAGCACCTTCTCAAGCGTCCTGCTGAATTGGAGGCAGACGTCGTAAGATTCCAGAACAATAAAGAGAAGTGGATTGCATTTATCGGTTTGGTCGATGGCAAACCTTATGAAATTTTCACCGGTCTGGCAGATGATGAAGATGGTATTTTCTGTCCCAAATCCGTGAATCACGGCAAGATTATCAAGACCTACGATGAGACCGGCAAAAAACGTTATGATTTCCAATTCATAAATAAGCGTGGATACAAAACCACCATTGAAGGACTAAGCGAAAAATTCAACCCTGAATTCTGGAATTACGCCAAGTTAATTTCCGGAGTTCTCCGATATGGCATGCCAATCGATCAGGTTTTGAAATTAGTAGGNGGACTTGAGCTTGCNGATGCAAGTATCAACACATNGAAAAATGGTGTGGAACGNGCTNTGAAAAAATATGTTCCTAATGGTATGGAAGCAGCCGGAGTCAAATGTCCTAACTGTGGAGAANAGACTCTTGTGTATCAGGAAGGATGCTTGATTTGTAAAAACTGCGGCACTTCAAGATGCGGCTGATTCAAATATATTACTAATGAGAATAACTTGAAAAATTCTATAACATGAAACTTAAAATTCATATTAATTATCACACATTTTGGGGTGAGGCTATGTATGTTGTCGGGTCAATTCCAAAACTCGGCAACGGAAATGTACATAAGGCGATCGAGATGAAACTCACGGCTCCTGACACTTGGGAACTGGAACTCGACTTGCCTGCCAACACTCCCGAATTTGACTATTCATTCATAGTAAAAGCTCCCGAAAAAGCCTGGCGTTTCGAATGGGGTAAACCNCATCNNTTCGTNNNNGGAGCAGGTATCCCTGTCTATAATCTGTTTGTAAGTTGGCAAGATATGCCGGCAGATAAACCCTATTATTCATCTGCTTTCGTTGATGGCATGTTGGCTCGCTTATATCGCGACAAACAACTTGAGTCTAAACCCGGCACTATCTGTTTGAAAATTTGGGCTCCTATGATCTCCCCTGATGAGGTGCTTGCAGTGGCAGGAGGTCCGGAGGTGCTCGGAGGATGGGATCCTCGTAAAGCACTGCAGCTGAATGACGCCAACTACCCTCTTTGGGAATGTAACATTCCTTTGGATGCAATCACAGAACCTTTCGAATATAAATTCGTGATTCTCGGAAAAGAGAACAATGATGTAAGAGGTTGGGATGAAGCATCCAATAGAATTTTCGGTATCGAACCCTCCACTCCGGCTGAAAGAATTGTAATCGACGGCTTGCGGTTTGCCAATCCCAATAAAAATTGGAAAGGAGCCGGCACTGCTATACCTGTTTTCTCAATCCGCACTCAAAACGACTTTGGTGTAGGTGATTTTGAAGATATCAAAATGATGGTGGACTGGTGTGAAGAAACAGGTCAAAAAATTCTTCAACTCCTCCCGGTCAACGACACAACCAAATCTTATACATGGGTTGATTCTTATCCCTATAGCGCAAATTCCACCTTTGCTCTTCATCCTATGTATGTGCGTCTTGAAAAAGTCGGCATCCTGAAGGATAAAAAACGCATGGAGCATTTCGACCAATTAGGGAAACACCTTAATGAATTAACTGAAATTGACTATGAAGCAGTCAATAATGCAAAAAATGAATATCTCCACGAAATTTTTGCTCAGGATTGGGAGAAAACAAAAAAATCAAAAGAATATAAAGATTTTGTAAGCACCAACGATTATTGGTTGCGTCCCTACGCAGCATGGTGCGCTTTGAGAGATGAATATCATACTGCTGACAACACCCTCTGGGGAGAGTATGCAAAATATGACGATGCTAAGGTTGAAGCATTCATCAATTCTCACAAAGACCAAATAGATTATTTCTATTTCGTGCAATATCATCTTGATCGCCAACTTCGCGAAGTGAGAGATTATGCTCACAATCATGGAGTAGTGTTAAAAGGGGATATACCGATCGGAGTGGGTCGCCATAGCGTAGATGCTTGGCAAAGCCCTCATCTCTTCAACATGGATTGTTCAGCGGGTGCACCGCCGGATGATTTCTCTGTTCTCGGTCAAAACTGGGGCTTCCCGACCTATAATTGGGATGAAATGGCAAAAGATGGGTTCCAATGGTGGAAAAACCGTTTCAGCAAAATGGCTGATTACTTTGATTCTTATAGAATTGACCATATCCTCGGCTTCTTCAGAATATGGCAGATTCCTTTAGATGCAGTGCATGGACTTTTGGGTTATTTCAATCCTGCTCTCCCTTATTCTGCTGAAGAATTACGCAATAATTTTGATTTCTGGATTGACCCTGAAGTGCAGACTAAACCACTCATCCTTGAATGGATGTTGACTGATTTCTTCGGTGATTGCACTCAAGAGGCTAAAGATGTTTATCTTAACAGTCTTGGTGGAGGTCGTTATGAACTTAAAGATTTTGTCAATACTCAAGTCAAAGTAAAGAAGCATTTTGAGCATCTCGACAAAAATCCGCGCAACGAAAGACTTGAAAACGGACTTATCGGACTGATTGACGATGTTCTCTTCATTGAAGACCCCTATCAGAAAGGGAAATATCATCCGAGAATTTCTGCTCAATTCACATATCAATTCCGTAATCTCACTGATTACGAAAAATGGTGTTTCAATCGGTTGTATAACGACTTCTTCTATCATCGTAACACCGATTTCTGGTATGGAAAAGCAATGTGGAAACTTCCGCCCCTATTGGATGCTACCGGCATGCTTGCCTGCGGTGAAGACCTCGGCATGATTCCGGATTGTGTTCCTGCTGTCATGCATCAGCTTGAAATACTTTCTCTGGAAATACAACGTATGCCGAAAGACCCGAAATCAGAATTTGGTGACACCTGGCATTATCCTTATTTCTCTGTCTGCACTTCTTCAACTCACGACATGGGAGGTATACGTGCATGGTGGGAAAGCGATCCTGCCCAAAGTCAGCGTTTCTATAACAATGTGCTTCATGAATTCGGTCAGGCACCTTATTTTGCCGAACCATGGATTTGCGACAAAATTTTGTGGCTTCAACTTGCAAGTCCTTCAATGCTCTGCATAATTCCGCTTCAGGATTGGCTGAGCGCCGATGGAGATTTGCGGCGTGAGAATCCCCATGAGGAGCAAATTAATGTTCCCGCTAATCCAACTCATTATTGGAGATATAGAATGCATCTGACGGTGGAGCAACTTCGCAAAGAACACAACTTTAATTCGGCACTTCGTGATAAGATCCGTCATTCAGGAAGATAATCCTGAATGGTAAAATAATAATAATTAGCCCGGCTCAATCTGATTTTTGAGTCGGGCTTTTAAATTATTAAATCTTCAGGAAAGCAGGCGTGAAATTGCAGATTCGTCAAGTACACTGAAAATCTTGTTCCCATTTGGGGTATAGGTCGGATCCGGTAAAGCAAACAATTCGCCAATCAGACTTTCCATTTCGTCATTCGAGAGTTTAACTCCACGGGTAATAGCCGAACTTCGTGCCATAACCAAACATACTCTTTCAAGGAGTGAGGCTATAGGACGCTGATCAAGTCCAAAATTTGGAGAATCTTCCGTGACCGAGTCTAAAATCCGCAACACCACATCTTTCGGGTCGCACTTAATTAACTCGGAAGGAATGGCAGTTATTTTCCATTTGTCGCTCTCTTCATATTCCAATTCAAAACCTATACTTGTCAATGCTTCCTCCGTTTCCACTAATGCAGACTGTTGTTCGGGACTTAATGATATTAAATCCGGAAACATCACTCTTTGACTGACTCTTTGCCTTGAACGTGCTGAGGATAAGAATTGCTCGTATAATACTCTTAAATGCGCCCTGTGCTGGTCAATTATCATTAATCCCTCGCGTCGGGCGGTTATAATGTATTTATTGGCAAATTGCAGACAGAATCCACCTATCTTAAATAACTCATCCTCAATTCCCGGTAACTGAGAGGAAGAAGAATTCAACTCCTTTTCCAACAGTTCCTCTTTTCCTCGTGCCATAAAACCGGAATATAAAGATTCCCAATTTTTTATCGAAGCTGAAGAGTTATATCGATCCTTATACCCGAAATTTCCAATGTCGTTTCTCTCATCAAACGGATTATATGGCTTATCACTATTAAAATCCAACGGATCTTTTCCTCTTAACGGATCCACCGGCACTGCATCAACCGAAAAATCAATTGAGGGAACGGCAGAATTTTTACCCAATGATGCCTTAATTCCCGCAACTAATAATGGCCAGATTTCAGCTTCATATTCGAATTTTATTTCATTCTTTGTAGGATGAATATTAACGTCAATAGTGGAAGGGTCAACTTCAAATTTCAGAAAATAACACGGTTGGGTATCGCTGGCTATTAACCCCTCAAAGCAACTCAGAATACCTTTATGAAAATAAGGGTGGCGCATATTTCGCCCGTTGACTATTAAAAATTGAAGCGCATTTCGTCTTCTCGCAAATTCCGGTCGCGAAATATATCCGTGAATTTTCACAAGAGAAGTATCCACCTCAACAGGGAGAAGCTGCATTTTCAAATTATTCTTCCAAATGTCGTTTATGCGTTGATGAAAGGAAGCCTGACGTAAGTCAATCTGTCGGGTGCCTGTATCGATACTTAGATGAATGTGGTTATTTACCAAAGCGAGTCTTTCAAATTCGCGCATTATATTCATCAACTCCACATTATCACTCTTCAGAAATTTTCTTCTCGCCGGCACATTGAAAAACAGATTCTNCNCGCTGAGTGAAGTCCCCTTTTCACAAACACACTGCTCTTGCTTCTCGACTTTCGAGCCATTGATAAGCAATAATGATCCCATCTGTTCTTCCTGAGTACGTGTGCGCATCTCAATTTGTGATATGGCACAAATGGATGGAAGAGCTTCTCCACGAAAACCCATAGTATGCAATCTGAATAAATCATCCGCATGCTTTATTTTTGAAGTGGCGTGTCGCTCAAATGCCATACGGGCATCAATAGGAGACATTCCTGCGCCATTATCTACAACCTGAATAAGAGTTCTGCCGGCATCTTTAATATATATCTTGATATCGGAGGCGCCGGCATCTACGGCATTTTCCACCAATTCCTTGATGACAGATGCCGGGCGCTGCACAACTTCTCCGGCTGCTATCTTATTGGCGACAGNATCCGGAAGTAATTTAATCACNTCACTCATGGTTNTTCAAAATATTTTTCAAGTTCTTCCGGAACTTCACCGAGATCATCTTCCCACACAACTTTATCCCCATACCATTCTCTTCGCGGACGCAAGATTCCGAGCCATTCAGCCTTAGGGAGGAACTTCTGGCTTTTCTTAACCAGGAATAATGGAGTTACATTTCCCGTTACCTCGGGCCACATTTTCAATTTTTCAAGTTTGTTCTTATTCATATCTATGCTCAGATATGAACTCTCCGCATCCACAAGTCTGTTATAGGTTGAATCCTCCTCCATCGGGAGCATTATGGTCTGAACCGAGCCTTCGCCGTCAAGATGCTTTAAAGTCCCTTCTTCAAACCACATCATCATCCTGTCGGCATGCAATTGATTATAGAAATCCTCTTCAACATGCTCCATCATTTTAGCAGCAGAAGGGATTAATGCCCAGTCGGCAGTGGAGTCCTTTAAATGCACTATTATGGAGTCTCCCCTCACCTGACGCTCTTCACTCCAAACAATCGGCTTGCGATATAATCTTAATATGGAATCAATCTGTGTAAATATAATCGTGTCTGCCACTCCTTGGATATCGGGACGGAAAAATCGGGCTCTTGGATAAGCCTTCGCTTTATGCCATGTTNAATCNTGACCATCTGTCAGCGNNNGCNCTNTTNTANTCATCCACGTGTTGATGGTGTCCGCGCGTAAGAACAGAGTGTCACCACGAGAATATTCCATTAAAAGAGGATATNCAGTTGCCATAGCCTCATGAGTCATATCATTATAAANTCCAAAANCNCCTNTNNAAGTGGCTTTTTTAGCCGTGTCAGTGATGACCATTGGNGAAGGACGTTTACGAGGGTCGCGATANCTGTATACTTTACTTATTCGGGTCGTAGGGTCATACACAATGGAATCCCCTTCAAGAGTAGTAGTACGATTTAAAGAATCGGTATGCAGAATCTTACTCCTCGTGAGAAGTTCCGCTACTCCGGTCTTAGTATTGTAGAAACCGTAGGAGGTCAAAATATCATCCTCCTCGGTAACAATTTTGGTTGGCGTCTCGATTTGTGCAATATTTGTATCAGTGTTGTAATAGAGGGTATCCGTATATAAGTCAAACTTCTGCTTTGTGCCGTGAAGCACCACATCATGATAAAATACGGCATTCTTTGTCGACGGACTATATTCCCCGTAAACTGACGTCAGAACATTAGCTTCATCCTCCAATTCTCCTCCGAATGCATACCAACCCAATTCCTGGCGTAAATCATAGTCAAGACTGTCAGTAGTCAATTTAACTTTTCTGTTAATCAATCTTACACTTTTTTCCGTAGCGCCACATCTCAATCTTGCAAACCGATTGAAACCATCGTAGAATAATTTGTCGGCATAAACAAAGAGAGTATCTCCCTGCTCCATTCTAACATGTCCAAAGGCATCCATAGAATTTTGCTCAGGGAAATAATATGCAGAATCGCAATACATCCACATACCCATCTGACGGAATTTCACATTTCCCTTTACCAACTGATAATCTTCCTCCCTGTCATTTTCTTTAATCATTGAATCGGCATACTCCAGAAAAACTTTATCAGGACGATTTCGTGAAGCGGATGGAATTTCAGGCTTAATGGGACGAGTCGGTTCCGGACGATGATATTCATCTTTTTGTTTTCCGGGTTGTTGTTTAGAAGCAAGTTCAGTCGAATTAACCTTTTGGGCATGTACTTGCTTTACGACACTACCGATTGAACAAATCAAAATGATTATCAACATCCACAACACCCGTCTTGGATTATGGGATTTCCAGTCACTATTATTTTTGTTACCGTTCAATTGATTGCTAATTGACAATTATTTGTAGATAAAATCAGAAAATAATGAATTATTTTAACCAGCCATTATATTTAAATTCACAGGGCAACCAACCATCTTCAATTCTCACATGGGTTTCCTTGATTTTTTTCTCGACCCAGTTCTTCAGAATCCCTTCAGAAACGTGATTCTCATACATCCCTTTCAGCAAATTATAATCATTTTGCATGGAGGCTCTGTGTCCGTCAATTCGGGTAGTGAGTTTAACAATGGCGGCGACATCACGGTTTTTCTTTTCATCTTTCATCAGAAAAGCTTCGGAAATTTCTCCGGGTTGCATTTTTTCTATCTGCGATGCAACTTCCGGCGGGAGGTCTTGCATTTCAAAACGAGTCGAGCCCGTCTTTTCATTCATCATTACGCCGTTATTGTTCTTGGTGTCCTTATCTTGGCTTACCACTCTGGCAGCCTCCTCGAACTTAAATTTACCACCTTTAATTTCTTTTCCGAGAGAATCCAATTTAACTAATGCATCTCTCAAATCATCATCACTTACATGAGGACGTAAGAGGATATGACGCACATTCACTTGCTCTCCTCGCTTTTCGATTAATTGGATTATATGATATCCGAATTCTGTCTCCACAATTCTTGAAACTTTCTTTGGATCATTCAGATTAAACGCCACGTTTGAGAATTCCGGCACAAAATCAGCTTTTCCGTGAAAACCGAGTTCTCCACCTTGCATAGCAGAACCGTCTTCACTATACATAATTGCCAGAGTGGAAAATTCCGCATCTCCACGATTCACACGGTCGGCATAATCACGCAGACGCGCTTTGACATCATCTATCTCTTGTTGAGGAATTACCGGATTCAATGTGATTATTTGCGCTTCAACCTGCAATGGAACGAAAGGAACACTATCTTCGGGCAATGACTCAAAATATTTTCTGACATCACGCGGAGTCCCCTTCACATTTTTAGTCAGCGATTGTTGAACCTGATCTACAATATAACTGTTTCGGGTCACTTCCAGCAATTGCTCACGCAGAGTGGCCATCGGTTTGCGGAAATATTGCTCAACCTTCTCTTTAGAGCCCAAATTGGCTATGAAGTAATTGATACGTCTGTCTACCATTGACTGCACTTGTGCGTCGGGAGCCTCTACAGTATCTATCTTTGCCTGATGCAAATAAAGTTTTTCCACAGCTATCTGTTCCGGTATCACACAATATGGATCCCCGGGAATCTGAATACCTTCCGAACGCATTTGAGTATACATTTCTTCAACGTCACTGCGGAAAATTGCTTCATCGCCAACAACCCATGCAACCTCATCCACCACATTCTTTTTAGGGGCTGCCAACAATGTCAGACTCACGGCGGTGATCGCAGATAGCAATCCACCTACTATTAATTTTCTCTTATTCACAATCTGTATGTTGTTAATTTTAGTTCTATAATTATCCATTTATAAAATCTCTTATTTCTCCTTTAATGCACTTCATTTTGGGGAAAAGGAATCATTGTCGGAAGAAATAATCTTATGCTCGAAAGGATCATAATTTACACATTTTAAATGACCCGATTTGCGAGCATTTGTATATAATGTATTCATCAGTTTCTCTTCATATTTTTCTCCGTTATTCTCCGACAAACGCTCGGAAATTACGCCTGATGCTATCTCATAAGGCATTTGATTGCCGGAAAGCAATTTGTCTGAGATATGAAGGATGTAAGTTATCCCTCTTTGAGATGTTTCAAAATTTTCATTTTCCGAAACAAATGAATCAGGGTTGTCAAATCTGAACGGTATCTGGCGAGCCAACATATCCCAATCCATCCATTTATTTGTAAAAAAAGAATATTCAATAGCTTCAGGTAATCCATATTGTTCGAGATTAGCTATGGCATCCGGAGTGGCAGTCTTCATCCATTTTCTTATCTCATAAATTCTCTTGGAATCCGACGGAATTTTTATATAAAGTCCCTTTACGACAGGTCTGTCTAACTCAAACTCATTTTTGTGAGCATTATAATATCCTTTTATTTCACTCTCCTTTACTCCATCCTTATACCCCTCGCGCAGCTTTCTGCGATATGAGGCAATTATAAGTTTCTTGCGATAATCTTCCACCATCTGCTCTATCTCCTGAAGATTGTCCAGTTTCTCTTCAGCGAGATTGGTAAGTAAATTTCTTTCCAGCCATCCGTCAATGATAGATTGAAAAAGCAAAATGCTGTCAGCAGAAGGTAATCCCGAGGGTATTTTCACCAACACATCCCGCAACGTTAATGCAGAATCTCCTACCATCACCAAGATGTCTGCATCTTGTCCGGTTGAATCTGAATTTGATTTGTGTCTACTGCACGACGCCAAAATCGGCAATATAATAATAAAAAGAGGGAATAATTTTTTTAATACAAAGACGTTATGAATCTTTATTGCAGATTCATAATCCGACCCATATTTTATTCTTAATTTTCCTCTTTTCATTAACTTACAAAATTAATAAAAAATCATAATAAATCCTCATCTAAATCCATAATCAAATTTCCAATTTTTTCAGAAATCTCTCTAATAAATCTCAACAGTAATCTAAGACTTATTATTTAATAACCAAAAAGCACGCCACGTGGCGTGCCTTTAAGTATTATTCACTTAGAAAGAACTTTATTTTACTTTTTTCAACACTTTCTCATTTATGACAACCGGATACTTAGCTCTCAAGCCCTCAATCCATTCCTCTTCAAGAGCCTCCTGATAATCACCGGTGACCTGACCTTTAACATCAGCAACCTCTTCGGGAGCTTCAATGACTCTTCCGTCTAACATAAAATATTGAGAAAATTTGGAATTTGAAGGAGAAACCGCCACACCACCGAAAAGCAGGTTATCCACCATCGGATTGCCACCTTTTGGCAAAAGAACTTTGTCGAAAGAAGCCTCTCCCTTAAATTCCTTGCGCAATGTTGTTAATGCCTCAGCCGACGGAAGTTGAGCATATCGGCGTAAAACTTCCTGACCTATTGAATCATTCTTCACTTGCACTAAGATTCCTTTTGCGCGAGGTTCGTTCCATTTATAGTCTTCTCTGTGGGAATTGAAATATTTTTCCAGTCCTTCTCCATCTTTAGAAGCCTTGTCCCAAACGTTGCTTACGCTTGTTGCAAATAAAAGGCTACCGTTATAATATTCGTTATAGAGATTTTTATAATCCTTATTGTTTGCTTCAAGCCAATCTTCTTCAGCCTTTATCAATTTGCGATTCAAAAAGCCTTGATAGTTATTCTCTACAAATTCTTCCGCGAGTCCTTTGTCAGATTGAATTGAGCCTCCCAAAGATTGAATGAAATCAGAGGCAGAATATGAATTATTTCCAATTTTCAGCAATTCGCGAGAATCCAAAGAAGCATCCGGAAGATAGAAGGCAGAATCAAGACCATTAATCAATACCTTGTTTTTTATTGCTTCTAAGGTAGAATTATTGGTAGATGCCTTATGCTTTTTGCCGAGCTTGGCATTCTGATTCAATTTAACGAGCATGTATCTATAGTCGTTGGGAATACTGATTCGTGCCAATTCCGTCTCTTTCATCTCTTCGAGTGAAGGCACACCCTTCTCATCCATTTTATGGATAATGTGCCATCCGAAAGCCGATTTGAAGGGTTTGCTGATTTCTCCTTTGGGTGTATTGAACGCAACATCTTCAAATTCTTCAACCATCTGACCTGCGCCAAACCATGGAAGAAGACCACCTTGACGTGCTGAACCCGGATCTTCTGAAACCGTTTTTGCCACTTCTTCGAAATTAGCCGGATTGGAGATAACCACATTATAGATACTGTCTATTTTATTTTTGGCAATTGCAGACGAAGCAGCATCATTTCCATCCCTATCCATGATTAAGATGTGGGATACTTTTACTGTGCCACGTGCCGGACGTTTGTTGAGGGCTTTAATCAAATGATATGCCATGGGACTCTCCGTAATCTCAGACACTTCACCGGGTTTCAAGCTGAAGGCAGCTTTCTCAAATCTATAGGGATATCTGCCGTGAGTAATGTAGCCCAGACTTCCTCCACGTGACGATGTGCCCCTGTCTTGAGAAAATTTAGCAGCCAACTGACCGAAATCTTCACCTGCAAGTATGCGTCCGCGCAAAGAATCAAGCAAAGCCTTGGCTTTTTGATTATCTTCTGAAGAGTGTTGTTTGAAAATCATAATATGAGAGGTTTCAACCTCACTTTGGCTATTATCGTAACCCTCTTTCACAAGTTGGTTCAGATAAACTGAATCAACAAGATATGGGGCTGCCAAATCATGGCGATATTGCTCCATCTCCTGACGGAATGTCTCTGTTGTGTCAACACCTGAAGCTAACGCATCGGCAACTTTAAGTCGATATTTAACAAACATATCGACATATTCATTTATCGGCTGAGCCGTCAGCTGCTGCTGGGAATTCTTATGATATAAATATTCAAATTCCGATTTTGGCACGTCAACACCGTTAACAGTCATTATAACAGGATCTTTAGCAGCCCATGCTATGGCACACAGCCCTAAGCCCGCTCCGATTAGAAATGTGGTTTTCATTAATTTATTCTGAAAATTTAATTTTATTTCAATAAAATATAGAAGGTTGTTTTATTTCTTCTCCTTAAAAAACGGATGCAATTGCGAATTAGTATAAAATTATTAATATTCTATACTAAATTTTAGCAAATATGAATGTATATATTGGGGGAAAGGTGACTAAGCCCATGAAGTAAGGAATTTGATGCGCATCATGCGTATCTCCTCTTCCGTATAATCATCCCCGAGAGCTTCGAAGGCATCTTCAATATTATCCTCGCCCTGACTCCTGAAGTAATCAAGAATCTCTTGTTGACATTCCTCTTCGAGAATCTCATTTAGATAATAATCTATGTTAATGCGTGTCCCTTCTTCTACGATGCTTTCCACCTCGTCAAGCATTTCATCAAACTCCAATCCTTTGCCATCTGCCAACTCTTCCAATGAAAGTTTGCGGTCAATTCCTTGAATTAAATATATTTTTGTTTTGCTTTTATCCGCAACTATACGGACTTTTATATCCGTCGGCCTATCTATTTCATTCTCTTCTACATATTTTTCTATAATAGAGATAAACTCTGCTCCGAATTTATTGGCTTTTCCGATTCCTACTCCCGGAATATTGGCTAATTCCGTTTCGGTTATCGGATATGTTGTCGCCATTGCATCCAATGCCGTCTCCTGGAATATCACGTATGGAGGCACGTTGAGTTTACGGGCTATATCTTTTCTGATATCTTTTAATATCGCAAGTAAGATCGGATCAGCCGCCCCGGAAGACGCTGCTTTGGAATGATCATATTCCTCCTCTACAAAATCTTTTCCCTCTACTATTTTGAAACTTTCCGGATTTTTGATAAAGCTCTCCCCTTTTTCGGTTAATTTGAGCAGACCGTAATTTTCCATGTCCTTTTTCAAATAACCACCTATTACGGCTTGCTGAATCAAATCATTTAGAAATTTAGAGTCTACATCCGAAAGCACTCCGAAACATTCCAGTTCCGAATGACCTCGGGCATTCGACTCTTCCGAGCAATTTCCCGATAATATAGATATTATATATTCTATACGATATTTTTCCTTAAGTTCCTTTACGGCTTTAAGAGCTTCCAAAAGTTCTTCTCCCGCTTCTATCTGCGTTTTCGGATTTTTGCAGTTATCGCAATTTCCACAATTCTCTTCTTTGTATTCTTCTCCGAAATAATTTAATAATATTTTTCGTCGACAAACACTTGATTCCGCATAATGAGCAGTTTCAATAAGAAGTTTTCTTCCTATCTCTTGTTCAACCGGGCTTTTCCCTTGAAGCAATTTATCAAGTTTCTGCAAATCCTTATGCGAATAGAACGCCACGCAAATTCCTTCACCTCCATCACGTCCCGCTCTTCCGGTCTCTTGATAATAACCCTCTAAAGATTTAGGAATATCAAAGTGAATGACATATCTAACATCCGGTTTATCAATACCCATGCCGAATGCAATTGTAGCCACAATCACGTCAACCTTTTCCATCAGAAAATCATCTTGATTTGAAGCGCGGGTTGCGGGATCCAATCCCGCATGATACGGCAGTGCCGAGATATCGTTGATTCGCAAAACCTCCGTAATCTCCTCAACTTTCTTACGCGACAGGCAATATACTATTCCGGATTTCCCGGGTCTGCTCTTAATGAATCTTATGACCTCGCGTTCCACATCCTTAGTCTTCGGACGCACCTCATAATAGAGATTTTTACGATTGAAACTTGATTTAAAGACCACGGCATCAGTCATTCCCAGATTCTTCTGAATGTCATGTTGCACTTTGGGAGTGGCAGTGGCGGTAAGCGCTATGACAGGTCGGCGTTGAATAGAATTAATTATTGACCTGATTTTTCTGTACTCCGGGCGAAAATCATGACCCCATTCAGAAATGCAGTGAGCTTCATCCACGGCATAAAAACTCACTCTGACCGATTTCAGAAATTCAATATTTGAGGCTTTGGTGAGCGATTCGGGGGCAACATATAAAAGTTTGGTGCGACCCGAAATAATATCTTTCTTTACAGTCTCAACTGCTCCTTTCCCCAAAGAAGAGTTTAGAAAGTGAGCTATACCCTCATCTCCACAATAATGGCGTATGGCATCAACCTGATTCTTCATTAATGCTATTAAAGGTGATATTATCACTGCAGTCCCTTCCAACATCAATGCCGGAAGTTGATAACATAGAGATTTCCCACCACCTGTAGGCATCACAACAAAAACATCTTTCTCATCAAGCACTGATGATATGACTGCAGCTTGATTACCCTTGAAAGTGTCGAATCCGAAATATTGCTTTAAGGCTTCGGTGATCTGTTTGACTTCTGCCATTTATGGTTTTATTATAGGTAGTAGATTATGCTCTTATTCAAAATTAAACATTTATTCTGAATTCTGCAAAATTCAACATAAAAAATTCGACAATGAAATAAACATCGTCGAATTTTATCTAAATATTTTTTACTGTCGGAACTTTAATCAGACAATTTTATTTTTTCAAAATTTGCCTTTTCCAATTTTTGGTTGACATAATCAGCATTAACTGTAAATTTGTCAACTTTTTGAGACGGCACCTCAAACATTGCATCGACCATGACTGTCTCCACAATCGAGCGCAAACCGCGAGCCCCTAATTTATATTCGATAGCTTTATCTACTATTGCGTTTAACGCATCATCAGTGAATTCCAATTCCACACCATCGAGCGCGAAAAGTTTCTTATACTGGCGCACAAGCGCATTTTTCGGCTCCGTGAGTATTCTCAATAATGCTTCCCTATCCAAGGGATTCAACGCCGTCAATACCGGCAATCTGCCGATAATCTCCGGTATCAAGCCGAAACTCTTCAGGTCTTGTGGCAAAACATAATTCATCAGATTCTCACGCTGCTGCTTCTTCTTCCCTTCATCTTTACCGTAACCCACTACATGTGTATTCAGCCTGGATGCTATCTTGCGTTCGATTCCATCAAATGCCCCGCCACAAATGAATAGGATATTCTTAGTGTCAACAGCTATCATTTTTTGGTCAGGATGCTTTCTACCTCCGTTTGGAGGAACCAACACTGTGCTCCCTTCCAACAATTTCAAAAGACCTTGTTGCACCCCCTCACCGCTTACATCGCGAGTGATCGATGGATTATCACTTTTACGGGCAATCTTGTCTATCTCATCGATGAAGACTATACCTTTTTCTGCCTTCTCAACATCATAGTCACAATTTTGAAGGAGTCGTGTAAGCAAAGATTCAATATCCTCACCCACATATCCGGCTTCCGTCAATACAGTGGCATCAACAATAGCAAAAGGGACATCAAGAAGACGAGCCACACTTTTTGCCAATAGGGTCTTGCCTGTACCGGTAGGTCCGACCATGATAATATTTGACTTCTCAATGTCTACATCATCATCCTTATTATCCTTAATCGCAGATTTAAGAGATTTCTTTTGCACATTTTTATTCTTACTCTCTTCTTGTGCAATCCGCTTATAATGATTGTAGACAGCAACAGAAAGATACTTCTTTGCTTCCTCCTGACCTATGACATATTGATCTAAAAAGCCCTTTATCTCCCTGGGTGTCGGAATCTCTTTAGGTTCGTCAGTCCGCCCCTCAGCTTTAGCGGTTGATTTATCTTTGCCGAGAGCAGCATCTCGAGCCGAATCAATATAACTGATACAATCAGTGCAGAGGTCTAACCCGTTAAAAATCCTTACTACGGGATTTTGAGCGGTGCTCTCCTCTCCACACATCATGCATCTCAAGACCTCTTTTTTTGCCATAATTTCAGACTTCTTTTCGTCTACTTAGCAGTTATTTTTTCTTCGTATTTACCAAAATCTTNNCAATCATACCATATNCTTTCGCTTCGGATGCAATCATCCAATAGTCGCGGTCAGAATCTGCTGCAACTTTTTCAAACGGCATTCCGCTGTGGTCTGAAATGATACGATATAACTCATCTTTTAATTTCAGAATTTCGCGGGCAGTGATTTCTATATCGGATGCCTGACCTTGAATCCCACCGAGGGGCTGATGAATCATCACCCTTGAATGAGGAAGTGCAAAACGCTTTCCCTTCTCTCCGGCTACAAGCAGAACTGCAGCCATGGAAGCTGCCATTCCGGTGCAGATGGTCGACACGTCAGAGTTTACATATTGCATAGTGTCGTATATACCCAGTCCGGCATAAACACTTCCACCGGGAGAATTAATATACAATGATATATCCTTTTCCGGATCCACCGAATCCAAATAAAGCATTTGTGCCTGGATAATATTGGCGCTTTGATCTGTAACTTGTGTGCCGAGGAAAATAATCCTGTCCATCATCAATCTGGAGAATACATCCATCTGAGTAACGTTCAATTGTCTTTCCTCANGAATATATGGATTCNGGTAATCGGCTGNCGGAAGNGATATTGCNCCTGCTCTCTNGTNTATATAACGNGTGTATGAATCNAGAGTATTAGAACTCATACCTAAATGATTCACCGCAAAATTTCTAAAATCATTATTTGTGTTCATATATTTTGTTTTAGTTAATTTTTATCTAATATTCATAAATATTAACCCGGATTGCACCTCTTTGAAAGAATGCAACCCGGGATAAATAATATTATTCTCTATTATTCCTTAGTTGCTTCTTCAATAGCGGGAGCAAACAATTTGCCGAATTCATCAACAGTCACATCCTTTTCATCAAGAGTGACTTTTTCGCGAATCGTATTGAAAACCTTGAAATCAAGAGCTTGCTCTGCCATTCTGCGGCGCGCCTTTTCATCCTTAAGCATCTCTTCAGCATATTTTGTCAAACTCTCCTCGGGAACGTTTGACATACCATATTGAGCGAATTGTTGACGCACTGATGATTTTGCAAGTTCCAGCATATCGGATTCTTCAACCTGAATACCGAATTGCTTCGCAATAGCTTCAGTGATAAGCTCCCATTCCAATTGACCTCTCATGGCAGCAAATGATTCTGCTACATTTTCGGGAGTATATTTTTCATCAGTTTGAATCAGGTAATCTTGAAGCACTTCAACGGGGAGTTCAATTTCTCCGACTGCTTTTTGTACTCCGGATTTAGCATCAATAGTGAAGCGATAGAAACTGTCGTTTTTCAATGACGCGCTGATCATATCTTTCAATGCCTGACGATATTCCTCTTCGTTATGAACCTTATCTTTGCCGAAAAGATTTTCGAAATATTCTTCATTCAACTCTGCGGGCTTAACGACAATGATGTCTTTTATATCCATCTTGAAATCGCCGTGGTGAGCAGCAGTTTCATTTTTGTCAATATTCAGCATTGATGACAATTCTGTCTCACTACCTTCGCATGTGGCTGCAGGATTGAATACAACTGAATCTCCAACTTTTTTCCCTTCAAATAGAGCTTCCTGATTCTTGTCTTTAAAATAAGATGGAGCTAAAATGCCGTTTTCCACTACTATTCCACCCTCTTTCGGTTCGCCGTTTTCGTCGAGTTCAGTCAAGACGCCTTTCACAAGAGCATTCGGTTCTACTTCTTCTCCACTTNCCTGNTTGCCGAAACGTTTGCGGAATTGCTCATCCTCTCTGTTGATCATTTCTTCACTTACGGAAATATTATAGAAAGGAATGTGAANGTTCTTATNANTNNGNGTCTCANTTTCCGGAGNTACTCCNACTTTGNATTTAAATTCAAAATCAGTATTATTCAAATCAAAATTATCATACTTTACCGGAACGGGATTACCGAGAACTCTGATATTTTCATCTTTGATATAATTAAATACGGCGTCACCAACCTCTTTATTGATAACATCATACTTCACAGCTTGTCCGTATTTTTTACGCAAGAGTCCTTTAGGAGTATGTCCGGGACGGAAACCCGGCTCAGGACGATGTTTAGAAATCTCTTTTAATTGTTTTTCTACTTTGTCTGCGTAATCTTTTTCCTCGAGGGTTACTGTAATTTCACCATTTACGTTGTCGAGTTTGGCGTAATTTACGTTCATTTTTCTCTTTTATGTTTTATAAATTTTCTTTCCTTTTTATTACACCTACAAAAGGTGTGCCAATTATTTAACGCTTTTTCCTTTCGCAAAGTTAATAAAAAATCTATAAATAATATTAAGACTTGTCTGAAGGACTTAATTTTTAAATCTTATAGAACTCCGCAAATACTTTAACAGTATCAAGATAGTCCGTAACGCCGCCGGTTTCGCAGGCACTGTGCATCGCCCAGATCGGACATCCCATATCAACTCCGGCAATATCCAATTGGGAAGTTAAAATATTTCCGAGCGTACTACCTCCTGCCACATCTCCATGATTCACAAAATATTGACATTCCACTTCGGCTTTATCACACAATGCTCTGAATATTGCATCACCTTTCGGGTCGGTCATATATTTGCAGTTTGCATTAATCTTCACCACCGGACCGCCCCCGATTACGGGATGATTCGTCGGATCATACTTATCATTATAATTAGGATGCCATGCGTGAGCATCATCTGCTGATATCATGAAGGATTTTTCAAGTGCACAATAGAAGGATTCCTTTGAGGCTGTTTTTGACAATCCATTGCATATTCTTTCCATTATATGTCGCAAAGTCGGCGCAGCCGCCCCTTGACGGGTACCGGAACCGGTCTCTTCATTATCAAATACAGCCATTATTCGCGTGGATTTTGCGGGAATCTCCGCTGAATCCAATAATGCTTGCAGACTGGCGTAGACCATAGATAAATCGTCAAGACGAGATGACATAATAAACTCATCATTTGCCCCCGCCAACCTACTCGTTTCAAGGGGATATAAAACGACCTCCATTGAAAGGATTTCATCGGGGTCAATATTCAATTCTTCAGCAATAAGACATTTCACCACTCCACCCTTCTTTTTATATACCTCATAAGCTGCCGGAGAATAATATCCCATTACCGGCTTCATATCCTTTTGAATTGACAGTGGATTCCCTTCATTAACGGCACGATTGAAATGTATTGCCAAATGTGGAATCACAGCCAACGGTCTGTTAAAATCCAATAATTCACACCTCGGATTCATCGGATCATCCGTCTTAATCATAATCCGGGCTGCCATTGATAGCGGACGGTCAAACCATGTGTACATAATTCCACCTCCATATTTTTCAACGTTCAGACTCACGATTCCCCCTTCGCCATAAATTTCTGCGTTAGGCTTTAATTTAAATCCGGGGCTGTCGCTGTGAGAAGATATAATATGAAAACCGCTATTATCAGGAGATGCAGTGCCTGCTATGAAAGCAAATATTGCCGTGTCGTTTCTCACGACATAATACTTACCACCCGCTTGGAGTTTCCATTTTTTTGAGAGATCAAGTTTCTTAAAATCAGCATTCTCCAAAATCTCTTCAATCAGCGATACTGCCATGAAATTACAAGGAGAATCTTCAAGCCATTGCAACACATTACAAATCTGAATAGTTTCATCAATCTGTTGCGGAGTCATTTCTTTTAGTAATTCCGGGTCCATACCCATATCTGAAATTTCATCTATGTTTTTCATGTTGTTATAGTAGTAAAAGTATTAAAGTATAAAATAAGTTTAGTTATTTAATTGTTGAAATAGACATGATTGAGGGCTCTCAAAACATTGCAAAGTGTTTGACTCCAATATTCCATAAAGTTTTCATGACAAACTTTATACGCTGCAACCAGATTCTCCCCTTCCGAGTCCTTCACAACGGATATGAAATTGTAGAGCGGTTGGAAAATATCCGCCAATGATTCTGAAATTGAGGCAGCAATGGGAGTGTCGCTATATTTCATATCCTCCTCAAAAGTTTCCAGATATACGTCATCGGGTCCTAAAAGGCTCCCGATATGATGTCGAACATTATTATAATAATCTTCGTCTACGTATTCCGGGAAATATTCAGCCATATCCTCTTCTTCAAGACTGACAGGTGCAAATTCATCTATTTCTTCCGGAGAATTTTCGTGATGACAATGG
>WFLX010007725.1_pt1 | contig 27398 bp, 25 predicted proteins | sample 4967041 | NCBI WGS metagenome assembly WFLX01 (sample SAMN12857096, study PRJNA449069) | gut metagenome | isolation source: stool from male and female vole | host: Microtus ochrogaster | place: USA:Florida | collected 2017
GTCACTTTAGCCGAATTTTGGTTTGACGGCCACTGCTTCTGCATCATTCCGCCCCAGGAAACCCAGTCGTTGAACTGCGGGTAGGCATCGGAAATGACGGTTCGCTCGGTGGGCCATTCCCAGTCGCCGGGCACGAGGAAAATCTGCGGAGCCACCTGTCCTTCGGCTGAGTTGGGAGCGCCTAATACGAATATACCCTGTCCGCGGGTGAGGTCTACTTCCTGGAAGTCCTTGCCGCTGTCGAGGCTCAGGGTGTTTTCCTTGTCGACAATAACGGCGAAGCCATACAGTCCGTAACCATTATTGGGGAAATAGCTGGCCTGCGGATTTTTGTAGTTGTTGCCCATATTGTAATCCACCGCGATGTTGAACACCGCGGGCTTGGCTTTGAAGCTCGAGCGCTTAGCACCGGTGTTTACCATCTGGGTGTACGACGATGCTCCCAGCCAGCTGTGGAATTCTTTGCCTATAATGTAAGTGGCAGCTTTAGGCTTCTGCGACTGGCTTGCCTCGCCGATAAGGGCGTTTTGCAGGCTGTACCAGTCGTCGTCGGAGGCTCCGCTCACGGCCGGCAGCTGCATGGCATTGATATAGAAAGCCGCATAGATGGGCATCGTGCCGCCGGCAGCCATGGGGGTGACTGTGATTTCGCGCACGGAAGCGGCATCGAGCGGGCCGTCTACATTGGTGGCCACGGCATTCTTGTTGGTGGAATTCAGGTTCACGATCACGTCGGTGAACTGGAACACGGCGTCGTTGAAGTCCCAGTCGTCGGTGGAACCCAGGTCTTCGGCGGCCATGGTCCAGACGAAGGGCTCGGCCTTTTCTTCGTGCACGTAGCAGAAATCGGTCTGGTCGTCGTTGACGGGCACCACGAGCAGCAGCACGTCGGCATAATCGCGAGCGGTGCGGTCGCCGGCCTGCGAGGGCTCGGAGTCGAATGCAAGGATGAACGAGCCGGAGCGTTTGATTTCTTGGAATCCGTTGCCGCCGAGCAGCGATCCCAGGCCTATGTCGTAGTGATTTTCGCGCACCAGGAAGGTCTTGTCCGGAATCATCGTGCGCTTGGTGCTCACGCAGGCGAAAAACAGATTCTTGAGCTGTTCGTCGTAGTACTTGCCATCCCACATATATCGGGCCATGTGGGGCACCGAGTAGCTTTCGTTCGTGCCTCCGTGGCTGGTGAGATAGAAGCCTATGGCGTTCTTGCCGAATTTATGTTTGGTGAAATCCTGCGTGCCGGCAGAAGTGCCCTGGAACGAATAGCGCTGGTCGTCGAAAGTAATCTTGATACCGGCGCTGAGCACAGTGCCGGGGCAATTGGGGTCGTAGGCCTGCTGGAACGAGCCGTCGTCGAAGGTGANCAGAGTCTNGGGGTNNNGCACTTCCACGTCTTCCTTGNTGCGCTTTGCATNGNAATAGCCAAGCCATGGGAAGGGATGGGTNGCANCGGTGAGTTGCTCGGCGGGATGACCCACGGGGTTGTAGTTGCGGTCGAAATAGGCGCGCCAGTTGTTCACGGTATAGGCTCCGGTTTCCGACGGCTTCAAGGGGTCTTCCTTCGACTGGCACAAGAATACTTCATAGTCTTTCACGCCATTGCGCGCCTGCCACCAGATGGGGAAGATGTAGTAGGACATATTGTGGCTGTGTCCCTTCCGGGTGTCGCCGTCGCCGATAGCGGTTTCGCCCCAGAACACCTGCTCGTTGAAGCCTTCATGGTAGTCGATGCTTCCGTCCTTGCCCTTTCGGTACCAATAGTCTGTGTTGTCGGCTCCTATGGGGTTTGCAGCGAAATATTCGGGAAGCAGGTCGGCCGGGTCAAACACGAGGTAAGGACCGTCTTCACTGCTCTCTCCATTGAATATTATGCCTGAGTTGTCGAAGGTGTGTGCACCGTAGTCGCCGTAACGGCTGCCTCCGGCTGCTATCTTGTCGATGTCGACGGTCTGATCGGTGGTCACGGTCACGGTGCCGCCATCGGTGGTGATATACAGTGTCTGCACGTTGTTGGGAATCGTCACGGGCAGGGCGTGGAGGCCCGGAGCAACGTAAAGATCGGCGAAGAGATAGCGCTTGCCGTCGTAGTCGGCCGTTACGCGCACGTGTCCTCCGCAAGCGGTTTTCACCTTGAGGCCGGCGGAAGTGGCCATTGCAAAAGAGTGCCCTTCGGGCGGAACTCCGAACTGCTTTACAAATTCGCGGTTGTAAATCTCGGTGGTAGAGGGCTCCAGGGGCTCGTCGTTAGAGCAGGATGCTAATACCCCCCCCCATTGCTATTGCACTCATAATTAGCGCATTACATATTCGCATGATAGATGTGTGTGTTGGGGTTAAGGTTGATATACAAATGTTGTTGCGCAAAGATAATAATTATTTTCAGGACAGCAAAATAAATACGCTTAAAAAAAGTGCGACGCGTGCCCGCCGGCTTGGTGCCGCGGCGGCGTCAGCATTTGGCGGAAGCGCAGCGGCGCCCCAGGCTGTCGCTGAGCCAGAGGCCGGCCATGATGAGGGCACAGCCGAAGTAGCCTACGAGCGACACACGTTCGCCCAGCCACACGGCCGACACCACCAGGGTGACAATGCTCTGGAAGTACAGATAGTTGTTGCTCTTGACTGCTCCGAGGCTCTTGATGCTGCGGGCCCACATGATGTAGCCCACCACCGACGCACCAATGGCCAGGAACAGGAGGTTGCCCAGCACCACGGGCCGCTCGACGATGCTGCTTATCGACGTAGTTTCGGGCTCGAAGAGCACGAAGGGGATAGCCGTGACCACGCCCCAGAAGAATGTCTTGCGGGTGACGAACCAGGCGTCGTAAAAGACGTTAAGGCGCCTGAGCACCAGCGAATATATGGCCCAGCTCAGGGCCGCGGCGAGCGACAGGAAGTCGCCTAAGGGACGTATCTCAGGGTTGAAACCGCTGTTGAATATCACGCACGCCACACCGGCGAAAGCCACGAACGACCCGAGCACGACGCCTTTATTGGGCCGCTCGGCCTTGTAGAGTAGCGCCACAAGGAACACCACAATCAAGGGCGAAGTGCTCGTGAGGAGCGACACATTGCTCACGAGAGTGTACTCAAGGGCCGTATTCTCGGCTATGAAATAGATGCTGCCGGCGCACAGACCGCACACGGCAAAGAGCATCTCGTCGCGCCACGAACGGCTGAGCAGATGCTTGTGGCAGATGCACAGCACCAGGATGTAGGCGATCACAAAGCGGTAGATATACACCTCCACCGGGTTCATGCCGTTTTCAAGAAGAACCTTGGTGGAGACAAACGACACACCCCACATCGACACCGCCAGCAGCGCGCCGAGATGGGCCAAAATCATGGCATGACGCGGTTTCAGAGGCGAAGAAGAGCGTTTTGTGGTTGTTTCGGGCGACATATACTATAGCCGTTTTGCATGTGTTTTGTGCGAGTGGGTATGCAAAATTACTATAAAAAAACGTCAAAGGCAAAACTATTACGGGGATATATTTGTATATTTGTAGAGATTTTGAGCCTAAAATATTCATAACCACTAAAAAAAGAATCGACATGAAACTTATCAAGATTGCAGTGATAGCCCTGCTGGGCACCACCCTCCTCGTGGGTGAGACAGCCTGCTCGTCCATGAATCAGACAGGTAAAGGCGCCCTCATAGGCGGTGGCGGCGGCGCAGCCCTCGGTGCCGGTCTCGGCGCCATCATCGGCGGCGGCAAGGGTGCCGGTATCGGCAGCGCCATTGGTGCAGCCGTGGGTGCCGGCGCAGGCGCGCTCATCGGCCGCAAGATGGACAAGCAGCAGCAGGAGCTGGAGCAACAGCTGGCCAACCAGGCCAAGGTGGAGCAGACCACCGACCAGAACGGCCTGCAGGCTATCAAGGTGACCTTCGACGGCGGCATCCTCTTCCCCACCANCGGCACCANNCTGNGCGCANAGGCCCAGGCCGACCTGAGCCGCTTTGCCGTGAACCTCAAGAACANCCCCGGCACCGACGTGCAGGTCTACGGGTTCACNGACAACNCCGGCTCGCNGGCCGCCAATGAAAAGGTTTCGACCGGNCGCGCCGACGCCGTGCTCCGCTACCTCGTGGACAGCGGCATCTCCCCCACCCGCGTGCGCGCCCAGGGCATCCCCATGGCCGACTATGTGGCCAGCAACGAGACAGCCGCCGGCCGTGCCCAGAACCGCCGCGTGGAAATCTACATCACGGCCTCGCCCGAGATGGTGCAGCAGGCCCAGGCAGGCACNCTGCAGTAATTCAGTTATAAGTACACACAAAAAAAGCCCCGCGNTTTCTTCCGGAATCGCGGGGCTTTTTTTGCGTACTATACGGTCAAGTCAGCGGCCGGTGCGGTAGAATTCCACCACGCGGGAGCGGAGGATGCTCTCGTAGCGGGCCTGCACGAGCTCCGAGCGCGAGCGGAACCATGCGCTCTTTGCCTGCTCGAACTCCGTGGCGTTGGCCCGGCCGTAGCTATACTTTTCGGCCACGGCATCGAGGGCAGCCTTGGAGGCGCGGGCCGCCACCTCGCCGCTCTCCACCTTGCGCAGGGCTGCGAGGGCCTGGCTGTGGCTCTGGCGTATATTCTGATAGAGCTGCATGCGGGCATCGTCGAGGCGCAGCTCTGCCGTGATCTGCGACGCCTTGGCGCGGCGCACGGCATTGCGGGTGCCGAAAGCGTCGAAAATGGGGATGCTGAGGCTGAAGCCCAGCGACTTACTGAAATTATCGCGCATCTGGTGGCCGAAGGTGTCGCCGGGGATGCCGCTCACGGTGTAGTAGTTGCTGCCCAGGCCGGCCGAGAAGGAGAGCGTGGGCATGTAGCCGGTGCGAGCGAGCGACACATTGCCGGCAGCGGCCTGCACGTTGAGGGCGGCGGCCTGCACGCCGTGGTTGCAACGCAGAGCCGAGGCGTAGACATAGTCCACATCGGGGAGCGGGGGCACCTGCATGTCCACCGGGGCCACGTCGAAGCCCTCCATGTCGTCGAGCTGCAGCAGGCGGCACATGGCCACGAGCGCCAGCTGCCGGTCGTTCTCGGCGTTGACCTGCGTGAGCTCGTCGCGNGCTNCCTGGGCCTCCGCCTCGAGCACATCGAGCTCCGGAATCTTGCCGGCATCGAGGAGCGTGCGGCGGCGCTCAAGCTCGGTGCGCGACAGCGCGGCCTGGTCGGCGGCCACCTCGAGCATCTCGCCGCAATAGAGCACCTGCAGGTACTGGGCCATCACGTTGAGCGTGACATCGTCTTTCGTGGCCTCGTGCTGCTCCAGCATGGTGCGCAGGGCAGCCTTGGCGTATTCCAGCCGGCGCACGCCTGCGAGGCCCTGGAACAGGGGCATGTTCAGCCCCACGTTGAGCCCGAAGTTCTGGGTGTTGCGGTTGGCATAGGTATTGTCGGCCGTGAGACCGCGGCCGAAGGCGAAGTTGTACGACGCTCCGGCGCCCACCGAGGGCAGGAAGCGGTCCTTGGCCTCGGTCACGCCATACTCGGCGTTGAGACATTCCACACTGCTCATGCGCACGTTGATATTGTGCTCGTGGGCGTAGTTGATGCAGCTGTCGAGGCTCCACTGCCCCGCGGCGGCTGTGCCGGCCACTGCTGCGCAGCACAGAAGAAGTATAGCTCTCATGGCCGTCATTCGGTTATTTTCGCGCCGCGCACGCGTGCTAAGCTGTCGATTCCGTTCTTGATCTCGAGGCGGATGCCGTCGCCCAGACCCGNCTCCACGGCCNCGCGGTTCCACTNCTGGCCGGCGGTGGANTCGGNCAGGCAGTACACGAAGGTGCTGTCGCCGGCATATTCCACCACGCTCTCGGGCACTGTGAGCACGCCGTTGACACTGCGCAGCGTCACGGTGGCGTTGGCCGAATAGCCCGCGCGCAGGCCGTTCTCGGGCAGGTCGCTCAGGGCGGCCTTGATTTCAAAGGTATTGGCACCGTTGGCACTCGAGCCTTTGGGCGATATATACTCGATTATGGCCGAAGGATGCTCGTCGGGGAGCGCGCCTATGGCTATGCTCATGGGCATGCCCACGGCCAGCTGGCCCACCTCGGTCTCGTCCACGTTGCCGCGGAATATCAGGTTGTTCATGTCGGCCACGGTGGCTATGGTGGTGCCGTTGTTGAATGTGTTGCTCTGGATCACGGAGCTTCCCACCTTCACGGGCACGTCGAGCACAAGGCCGGTGATGGTGGCGCGCACCATGGTGTTGCTCTCGCTGGCGTTCAGCTCCGACACACCCTCGCGCACGATGCGCACGGCGTCGCGGGCGCCGGCCAGTTCCTTGCGGGCCCGGTCGTAGGTGGCCTTGGCCGTTTCGTATTCTTCGAGCGAAATCACCTTCTTTTCATAGAGCAGGGCGCAGCGGTCGTACTTGGCTTTGGCGTCCTCGAGGGCAATCGCGGCCACGTCCACGCGGTTCTGCGCCGACGACAGCGACGAAGCCTCCGGAATGACCTTGATGCGTGCTATCACGTCGCCCTCCTTCACCGTCTGGCCGGCCTCTACCAGCACCTCGCTGATGATTCCGGAAATCTGGGGCTTGATTTCAATTTCGTCGCGCGGCTCGATGGTGCCGGTGAGCACCGTCGTGCGCACGATGTCGCCGCGCTCGGGGGTGACTACTGCATAGCGTTCCTCTTTGGGTCGCGAATTCATGAACAGGTAGACAAACGTGCCGACGAACACAGCGGCTACTAATGTCCACAGCAAGATGCGGAAGAATTTTTTCATATATAGATTATATAGATTTATTTTTGACGGTTTATTTATCTTTCATAGCCTCCACGGGCTTGATGTTCATTGCTTTGATCGAGGGGATGAGACCGGCGCAGGTGCCCAGGGCGAGGAATATCACCAGTATCGCCACGGCCGCTCCGAAACTGAGCTGGAAGCCGGCAGTGGAGAGGCCAGGCTCGGCCGAGAGCGTGTCGGCCACGTAGAGCACGAGGCTGGCGAAGCATATTCCGGCCGTGCCGGCCACGGCAGTGAGCACCATGCTCTCGGAGAGCACCTGCACGATGATGTCGCGCGGCTTGGCGCCCACGGCGCGGCGGATGCCTATCTCGCGGGTGCGCTCCCTCACGATTATCCACATGATGTTGCCCACGCCTATGATGCCGGCGATGAGCGTTCCGGCGCCCACGAAAAGGGCCAGCAGGTCGATGCCGGTGAAGATATTGGTGGCCATCTCAAACATCTCGCTCACGTCGATGAACATGAATGCCTTCTCGTCGTCGGGATGTATGGGGTGATGGGCACACACGGCGCGGCGGATGGAGGGGAAAACATCCTTAGGCTTCGAGCCGGGCTTGGCCGTGAACAGGAAGAAGTCCATGCGGTTGCCCATATTGAAGGCCAGACGCATCACGCTTTCGGGCACATAGGCGCTGTCTTCGACGCGGCCCTGGATGGTGGCCTCGCTCTTCTGCGAGGCCACGCCCACACACTTGTAGAACAGGCCGTTGACGCTCACATACTTGCCCACAGCCTCCTGCGGGTCGGGCCCGAACAGCTCCGATGCCACATTAGCTCCCAGCACAATCACCTTGTCGCGGTTGCGCACGTCGGCGGCATTGAGCACTCGCCCGGCCAGGACGTTCACGTCCTGCATCTTCCAGAAGTCTGCCGAGACGCCGTTGGTCGAGGCCGACGAGCTTTTGGTGCCGTAGCCCAGCTGACCCATGCGGGAGATTATGGGCGAGAGCAGGTCGATATCGTCGTTGATCTGCAGCAGCAGGTCGGTATCTTCGGTAGTTGGGCTCCAGTACATACCCTTGTTGAAACCCTTGTAGCTGATGGATGTCTCGATCGGAACCATTCCAGCAAGATTGGTGGCGAAAACCTCGAAATTGCGGGTGACGGTGCCTGCCAGCCCGGTGGCGCCTCCGTGCAGCATGGCCAGCATGGCCGTGCCCCAGAATATGCCGAAGGCCGTGAGGAAAGTGCGCGTCTTGTTGCGCGACAGCGTGGCGCCGATCTCGCGCCAGTTGTCAATGTCGAAAATCGTTGCTTTCATTCGTCGCGGANGGCTTCTACGGGTTTCACTTTTGTGGCTTTGATGGCCGNGAAGAGANCGGCCAGGGCGCCCNCAATCACGAGCACNACGGTCACCTGGATGGCTATGGAGATGTCTACGCGCGGGTTGTACAGCACGTCGGAGCTGCTGAAGATGCGGTCGATCACCTCCGTGACCAGGATGCCTAAAAACACACCCACATAGCCGAATATGGCCGTGATGGCCACACTCTCGGCCAGCACCTGCACCAGGATGCTGCGGGGCTTGGCGCCGATGGCGCGGCGCACGCCTATCTCATGGGTGCGCTCCCGCACGCTCACAAACATGATGTTGCTCACGCCCACGATGCCCGAAAGCATCGTCAGCAGGCCGATGACCCACACCACGGTGTTGAGGATGGTCGACACGGTGCGACTCTGAAGGTAATTTTCAAAACGGTTCCAGATGTGGACGGCGCCGCGGTCGTCGGGGTCGAACTCATGGGACGCGGCCAGGGCCTCGCGCACGCGCTGCTCGGCGTTCATGGCATCTTCGNCGCTCTCCNTGTCNTGNAGNTTNACNTTGATNTTATAGAGATGGCCNTCGTTGNCGNTCNGNATCATGGCGGTGGTAAAGGGTATGTAGGTGGTGCGCTGCCACTTGTCGAAGTACACCCCCACCACGATCCACGACAGTCCCATGCAGTCGACGCGCTTTCCCACGGCGTCTTCCTCCGAGCCGAACAGCACGCGGGCGCTTTCGGTGCTCATCACCATCACCTTGCGGCGGTCGTCGAGGTCTTGCTGCGACACGAACCGGCCTTGGGTCATATTGATTCGGTCGTTCACGACAGCATCGGGATAAACGCCTGATATTTCGCCGCTGATGTAGTCGCGCATGCTCTTGATTTTGGAATCGGAGATGCTCACGGCACCTGTGGCGCTCTCGATGTGGTCGCCGGGGTGGCGGGTGATTTTTGCCATGTCGGTGTCCATGAGCCTGATCCAGCGGCCCTCCTTGTAGCCCTTGTGGGGCATGGACGTCATGCCGCCCCACACCGACATCGACGAGTTGGCCTCCATCGGGCTCCTGCGCTGCATGTTGTTGTAAAGCCCGCGGCTCACTCCTAAAAGCACGATGAGCATGAAGATACCCCATGCCACGGCTATGCCGGTGAGAGCGGTGCGCAGCTTGTTGTGGCGCAGCGTCTGAAGAATTTCGTTTATGAGGTCAAGCATCGGCGCCGTCGATTATGCGGCCGTCGGAGATACGGATCACGCGGTTTGTCTGGGCGCCCACCTTGGGGTCGTGGGTCACGATCACGATGGTCATGCCGTCGGCATTCAGGTCGCGGAACACCCGCATCACTTCCTGCGACGTGTGGGAGTCGAGCGCGCCCGTGGGCTCGTCGGCCAGGATGATGGAGGGCTGCGTGATGAGCGCGCGGGCTATGGCCACGCGCTGTTTCTGGCCGCCGGAGAGCTCGCCGGGCAGGTGGTGGGCCCTGTCGGCCAGCCCCATGCGTTCGAGCTGCTCCATGGCCAGGGCGTTGCGCTTGCGGCGGCTCACTCCGCGATAGAACAGCGGAAGGGCCACGTTTTCCAGAGCGTTTTTGTAGCCTATGAGGTTGAAACTCTGAAACACGAAGCCTATCAGGCGGTTGCGCAGCTCGGCCGCGCGGTTTTCGCTGAGGTTGCGTATTTCGATGCCGTCGAGCGTGTAGTTTCCGGAGTCGTAGGTGTCAAGTATTCCCAGGATGTTGAGCAGCGTTGACTTGCCCGAGCCCGAGGCTCCCATGATGGAACAGAGCTCTCCCTTCTCGATGCTCATGTTTATGTCTTTGAGCANNTGAAGGGGCACTGCGCNGGGATAGGTTTTGTTGATGTCGGTGAGTNCGATAATCATTTATAGATCGTTTTATACATAAGACGCACGCCCCCGCCGATAATTACACTCCCCCCGCAGTTTTTTCTAAAAAAACGCTGTTGCACGTATACGCCCTATATATTTTATAATGTACGCGCGCACGCACGAAAAACGCGCGGCGTCCGCTGTGGAGCCGCGCGTCTATGTGTCTTTGTCGCTATTCGGAGATTAGCACTCGGGAACGTCGCCGAAACGGTTTGCACCGGCCTCGCCGCGGGTAGCAGCCAGCACGATGAACCAGATGGTGCCAATGAGGGGCACGAAGTTGATGCACCACCAGCCGCCGCCTTTGCCTATGTCGTGCATGCGACGCCAGGACACTGCCAGGGTGGGCACAAGCACTGCAAGNGAGTAGAGNCCGNCCAGNCANTTAAAGAAAGTNGCTGCGTTGCCGAGACCGGAGAAGATTACGGNGATAATGCAGTNGAAGAGCATGAACCACCAGTATTCGGCACGCGATGCACGACCGTTGAAGTCGGCATACTTGTTGAAGCAACGCTTCACGGCCTCGCCGAAAGGCATGATGGGACCGGGAGTAATTTGAAAGTTGTCCATAATATTTGAATTAATGATTGTTGCCGCAAATTTAGTAATAAAAAATTGTTAAAACAAATCACGTATTTCAAATTATTCATTATTTCGGAAAGTTTTCTTAACTTTGGGATAGAAATGCGATTCAACCCTTGAATGAAATAATTCCATGAAAAAAGCTCTTATATGCGCGGCACTTGCCGCCCTGGCCTCCCTACCCTGCCGGGCCATAAAAACCTCGGAAATGGTGGCCCACGACATATCGGGAATGCCCGTGCTGGGCACGCTCGCCCCGGACGCATCGAAAGCCTATTCNCGCNTGCCCGACTCGCTGGAGCAAGCCGTGAGGNCCGACCTCTGGGCCCTGGGGCTCAACTCGGCCGGCCTGTCGATACGCTTCCGCAGCGACGCCACGGACATTGGCGCCTCCTGGAAAGCCCTCAACAAATTCAGCATGAACCACATGACGCCCACAGGCATACGCGGCATGGACCTTTACGTGCTTGAGCCCGACTCGGGCTGGACCACCGTGGCCTCGGCGCGCCCGTCGATGAGCTCCCACAACTCGAAGTCGCTAATCATGGACAACATGCCCCGCCGGATGCGCGAATACATGCTGTATCTGCCGCTCTACGACGGCGTGGACTCCATCTACATTCTCACCGACTCGGCCGCCGTGGTGCAGGCGCCGGCCGTCGACCTGCCGCGGCGCGAAAAACCCATCGTGATGTACGGCACCAGCATTCTGCAGGGCGGCTGCGCCACCCGCCCGGGCATGGTGCACACGTCGATACTGGAGCGCATGTTCAACCGCGAGGTCATAAACCTGGGATTCAGCGGCAACGCCCGTCTCGACTATGAGATCGCACGCCTGATGGCGAGTGCCGACGCCTCGCTCTACGTGCTGGACACGCTGCCAAACTGCAGCGCCGAGCTGCTCGAGGAACGCCTCGAAAATTTCGTGAAAATCCTGCGGGAGTCGCGCCCGGACACCCCTATCCTGTTCGTTGAAAGTCCCATGTTTCCGGCCCATAGGTTCAGCACCGAGGTGCACGAGACCCTCACCCACAAAAACCTTGTGCTCCGGGAAATCTACGACCGTATTGCCGCCGGCGACCCGAATGTGCACTACATGACCAGCGACCGGGTGCTCAGCGACCCGGAAGCCACCGTGGACAACTACCACCTCACCGACCTGGGCTTCGTGCAGTTCGCACGCTCCATGCAGCCCGTGGTGGCCGGCATCATCGGCGAGTGATCACTTCTTGGCCACGGGTGCCCAGCGGTCGGGGTAGCTGAGCTTCACGCGCGGGCGCCGCAGGGCACGCACGATGAGCCACACGCCCAGAATGACGAAGGGGATGCTCAGGCACTGCCCCATGTTCAGGGCCATGGTGGTCTCGAACTCCACCTGGGGGTTCTTGATGAACTCCACCAAAAAACGCGAGCCGAAAACGCCCGTGAGGAAGANGCCGAAGAGCAGGCCCGGCCGCTCGCCGGCGTTGCGACGCCAGTACATCCACATCATGAAGCCGAAGATGGCGAAATAGGTCAGGGCCTCGTAGATCTGCGTGGGGTGGCAGGCCACACCCTCGTAGAACATGTGCCACTCCTGCGAGCGCGGGAACATGAAGCCCCAGGGCAACGTGGTGGCATGGCCGTAGATCTCGCTGTTCATGAGGTTGCCTATGCGGATGAGGGCGCCAACGAAGGCTATGGCCACCGTGAGGCGGTCGAAGGTCCACAGCGAGCTGCGGTGGGTCACGAAACGGCTGTACAGGAGCACGGCGATAATCACGCCGATGGCGCCGCCGTGGCTGGCGAGACCGCCCTCCCATGTGGCCAATATCTTGAGTGGATGCTGCGAGTAGTAGTCCCACTGGTAGAAAAACACGTGGCCGAGACGCGCGCCCACCACCGTGGCGATGGCCACATATATGAGCAGGCTGCTCATCCACTTCTCCGGCGCACCCTCGCGGCGGAACATTCGGGCCACGATGTTGAAGCCCACCCAGAAACCTATGGCGAACATGAGGCCGTACCACCTCACGGTTATCGGCCAGGTGATGATGTCGGGACTGGCGTCCCACACGATATAGTTAAGCATAATTCACGATGCTGAAGAGTTTCTTTTCACTTTGGGACCTTGCTGAAATAGCTGCGGGTGGCGCGGCGCACATGGCCGCTCAGGAGTATCACCGTGGTCATGGTGGCGAAGGCCATCAGGGCGTAGAAGAGGTCGCACACACCCACGGCCGCCTCCAGGGGAATCATGGCGAAGAGCACCATCGACAGGATGAATACCAGCCTGTACCACACGGCCGCACGCGAGCCGAAGAGATACGACGCGCANGTGCTGCCNTAGAACGAGTAGCTGAACATCGACGACAGCGCGAAGCACGCCACCACGAGCATGAGCAGATACTCGCCGCCGGGAATGGCGTTGCTGAAGGCACCCACGGCCACCTGCAGGCCCTGCACGCCTTCCACATTGATGTCGCCGCACAGCAGGATGGCGATGGCCGTGAGGGTGCACACCAGGCCGCTGTCGATGCTGGGGCCCAGCATGGCTATGAGGCCCTCGCGCACAGGATTTTCGTTGCAGGATGCACCGTGCATCAGGGTTGCCGTGCCTATGCCGGCGTCGTTGACCAGCGCCGCGCGGCGGGCGCCTATTATGGCTATGCCTATGAACGCGCCGAAACCGGCCCGCAGACTGAAAGCCTCGCTGAAGATGCGGCTCACCACGGCCGGAACACCGTGGATGTTGGTGATGATGATATAGAGCACCATCACGAAGTACAGCCCCACCATGAAGGGCACGAGCACGGAGGCCACCGTGGCGATGCGGCGGATGCCGCCGAATATCACCAGGGCCACCACAACACACACGGCGCAGCCGAAAAGCAGCTTGAAAGCCTGGTCGTTGGCCAGNCCCAAGGTGCCTCCCACGNTGCTCAGCAGNCCGCTCGAGGCCACGCCCTCGGGCGTGGTGAAGGTGCTCATGAAGGCCTCCGTGAGCTGGTTGGCATTCATGATGCACAGCGTGCCGAACATGCCGGCTATGGCGAAAAACTTGGCCAGCGGCGACCATCGCGGTCCCAGGCCACGCTCAATCATGTGCATAGTGCCGCCCTGGGGCACGCCCTTGTCGTCGTGGCCCTTGAACATGGTNGTGAGCACTCCCTCGTGATACTTGGTGCACATGCCCAGCACGGCGCTCACCCACATCCAGAAAATGGCGCCGGGGCCGCCCAGCACCAGCGCGATGGCCACGCCGGCGATGCTGCCCAGCCCCACGGTGGCGCCGATGGTCGACGCCAGCGCCTGGGCGGAGCTTATCTGCCCCGAGCCGTCGGCCGACCCCTTGCGGCGCAATTCGCGCACGGCATGGGGCAACCTGCGCAGCGACACCATGCCCGAACTGAGAAACAGGTACAGGCCGCCGCCTATCAGCAGAAAAAAAAGCGGATACCCGCCGAGGGTGTCGGCTATCCGCGTGATGTAGTGAGTGATTTGTTCCATGGATAGATAACGAGCTGTGGCTCTTATCTTGTAAGTTCGATTTTACGCTCCGAGGCCATGCGCCGCATGTTCATGATGGCGTAGCGCACGCGGCCCAGGGCCGTGTTGATGCTCACGCCGGTGGCGGCGGCTATTTCCTTGAAGCTGAGATTGCGATAGTATCGCATCACAAGCACCTCACGCTGGTTTTTGGGCAGCTGACGAAGCAGCGAGCGCACATCGTCGCGTATCTGCAGGTCCACTATATCGTCTTCGATGGTGCCGTCGCTGAACTCGCGGCGGTTGAGGATGTCCACCTCCGAGGCATCGGTCGACACGGTGGCCTGGCTCTTCTCCTGGCGGAACATGTCGATGATGAGGTTGCGCGCTATGCGGGTGAGCCAGGCGGCGAAGCGGCCGCTTTCGGTGTATCGGCCCTGCTTCACGGTGGTCACCACCTTGGCGAAGGTGTCCTGGAAGATGTCGTTGGCCACATCCNCGTCCNTCACCANCATGAGAATATAGTTGNAGNTGCGCGCCTNGTGGCGTGCAAGCAGTTCGTNAAAAGCCTCGTTATTNCCTTGTGCGTAAGATGCGACCAGCATATCGTCGGTCAACGTCTTTAATGATAGCATTCTAATCGTAATTTTATTGGTTTAGAGTAGCTGTGTGCAATAGGCGGGATTGATTAGTTTTTTTGTTATGAAATTGTACCTTGTGGAACACCTCTTGCCCCTTGGGGCGTTTTTCCGAATGCAAAATTACAAAAAATAATCCGTACACACAATATAAATATATTTTATTAACATTTTTCCTGCCGCGGGCGCAATAAATCGCGGGTCGGCGCGTTTATAAGACGTAACAATCAAACAAGTCTCCTAACCCCCATCATCACATGTATTGCCTATGAGCAAAACCTCTACTCCCGGCGTTCGTGCGCACATCCAACCCTCCACCTCTCTCCCCATGTCAAGCAACCACCGAAGTCCCCGCCCCGACACACTGGCCCGTCTGCGCCAGTTTGCCCGCGCCTATTCGGCGCCTGTTGCAGGTTTTCCCGGTGTGGTGCTGAATTGACGCAAAAATAACGTCTTTACATTTGGCATTTTAACAAAAAAAACGTAATTTTGCACCCGGCTTTGATAGCTAGCAACATAACATTCACCCAACTTAAAGTAAACCAATNCTTTACGAAACCGTTTTCATTTTAACTCCCGTTTTGTCTGATGTTCAGATGAAGGAAGCGGTAGAAAAGTTCAGCAAAGTGCTCACCGACAACGGTGCGCAGATTGTGAACACCGAAGAATGGGGCCTGCGCAAGCTCGCATATCCCATCCAGAAGAAGTCCACAGGCTTCTATTGCTTCCTCGAGTTCGACGCACCCACCGACGTGGTGAAGAAACTCGAAACCGCCTACCGTCGCGACGAGCGCGTGCTCCGCTTCCTCACATTCCGTCAGGACAAGTACGCCGCCGAATACGCTGCAAAGCGCCGCAACCTCAAGGCACAGAAACCCGAAGTAGCCAACACTGAAGCAAAGGAGGACTAAACCATGGCACAAGCTCAATCCGAAATCCGCTACCTCACCCCCATGAGCGTAGACGTTAAAAAGAAAAAATACTGCCGTTTCAAGCGCAGCGGCATCAAGTACGTCGACTACAAGGATCCCGAATTCCTCAAGAAGTTCCTCAACGAGCAGGGCAAAATCCTCCCCCGCCGCATCACCGGCACCTCGCTNAANTTCCAGCGTCGNGTGGCNCAGGCCGTNAAGCGCGCNCGCCACNTGGCCCTGCTGCCCTNCGTTACCGACCTNATGAANTAATAACCATANCTAANGGACNTCNTNATTATGAAANNNATNCTCAAAGANGACGTCNCNCGACCTTNGATACAAGGACGACGTCGTGGAAGTAAAAGACGGATACGGCCGCAACTACCTCATCCCCACAGGTAAAGCCGTTGTCGCCACTCCTTCGGCTCTCAAGGTTCTCGCCGAAAACCAGCGCCAGCGCGCCCACAAGCTCGCCAAGATCAAGGCCGACGCCGAGGCACTCGCCGCAAGCCTGGAAGGCGTAAGCCTCACCATCGGCGCCAAGACCAGCGCCACCGGCACCATCTTCGGCTCTGTCAACGCCATCCAGATTGCCGAGGCTCTCGAAAAGCTGGGTCACGAAATCGACCGCAAGGCCATCGAGCTCAAGAAAGCTGTCAAGGAAGTGGGNAACTACACCGCCACCATCAACCTGCACAAGGAAGTGAGCGTGGAAATCCCCTTCGAAGTGGTTGCCGAATAAGGCTCCGCACAGCTCAAAACGATACAAAATCCGCGCGCCGGAACACCGGCGCGCGGATTTTAACTTTTAATAACTATCTTAATTGCGTGACTATGACGCTTTTTGCCTATATTTGGCGGAATTATGGAAGAATCCTTCGACATCACGCAGTATTTTGAACAAATCCTGCAACAGGCCGGCAGTATAGACATTGCCGAAGCCGAGTTCAAGCGCGCTATCGCCGACGACCGCGAGCTCCACGCTCTGTATCACGAGTGGTGCCGCGAAAACGGAAGCACCGAGCGCCGGGGCTTTCTCGACTATTGCGAGGAATACNTGGAATCGCAGAACGGCCTGTGGGACATCCTCACCGATTATGACGATGAAGCCTGAACAACAGAGCGCACCGGNCGCCNGNCGCCTTCCCGCCGAATGGGAGCCCCAGGCCGCCGTGCTCATAGCNTGGCCCCACGAGCACACCGACTGGGCCCACATGCTGCCCGAGGTGCACGCCTGCTACACCGCCCTGGCCCGAGCCATAGCCGCACGGGCCACGGTGATTGTGGCCGGCCCCGACCTTGCCGGCGCACGCGAGGCCCTGGCAGCGGTGCCCGACGAACGCAAGCGTTTCGTGCGCATCGACACAAACGACACCTGGACCCGCGACTACGGCGCCATCACCACCATCGACGCCGCCGGGCGAGCCCTGCTGCACGACTTCTGCTTCAACGGCTGGGGGCTGAAATTCGCCGCCTGCCACGACAACCTCGCCACCCGCGGGCTCATCGCAGCCGGCGCCATCACGGGCCGCTACGACAACCGCCTGGGCTTTGTGCTCGAGGGCGGCAGCATCGACAGCGACGGCCGCGGCACGTTGCTCACCACGGCGGCATGCCTGATGTCGCCGAACCGCAACGGCGACCTCACCCGCCCGCAGATTGAAGAAGAGCTAAAGCACACCCTGGGCGCCTCGCGCGTGCTGTGGCTCGACTACGGCGCGCTGGCCGGCGACGACACCGACAGCCACATCGACACCCTGGCCCGCTTCGCGCCCCACGACACCATCATCTACACCGCCTGCGACGACCCTGCCGACGAGCACTACCACCAGCTGCTGGCCATGAAGATGCAGATAGCCGAGCTGCGCACCGCCGACGGCCGCCCCTACAACCTGATAGAGCTGCCGCTGCCCGACGCCATCTACGACCCCGACGGCGAAAGGCTGCCCGCCACCTACGCCAACTTCCTCCCCCTNAACGGCGCCATACTGATGCCCGTCTACGGCCAGCCACGCAAAGACCGCCTCGCGTGCGACACCATGCGNGTGGCCTTCGACGGCTANGAAATAGTGCCTGTAGACTGCCGCGCTCTCATCCGCCAGCACGGCTCGCTGCACTGCGCCACCATGCAATTTCCCATTCAAGCCATCCCGCCCCATGAGTAAACTCCGCACAGGAATAATACAGCAGTCGAACGCGGCCGATGCCGCTACAAACCGCCGCCGCATAGCCGAGGCCACGCGCGAGCTGGCACGCGCCGGCGCGCGACTGGTGGTGAACCGCGAGCTGCACGACTCGCTCTACTTCTGCCAGACGGAAAACGTCGACACCTGCGACCTGGCCGTAGACCTGAACCCGGCCGGCGAGGCCATGACCTTCTATTCGAGCCTGGCGCGCGAGTGCGGCGTGGTGCTGGTGACGTCGCTGTTCGAGCGACGCGCCGCCGGGCTGTACCACAACACGGCCGTGGTGTTTGAAGCCGACGGCTCCGTNGCCGGCATGTACCGCAAGATGCACATACCNGACGACCCCGCCTACTACGAAAAATTCTACTTCACGCCCGGCGACCTGGGTTTCCGCCCCATCGACACCTCGGTGGGCCGCCTGGGCGTGCTCGTGTGCTGGGACCAGTGGTATCCCGAGGCCGCCCGCCTCATGGCCCTGGCCGGCGCCCAGCTGCTCATATATCCCACGGCCATAGGCTGGGAGAGCAGCGACACTCCCGACGAGCAGGAGCGCCAGCGCGAGGCATGGACCACCGTGCAGCGAGGCCACGCCGTGGCCAACGGCCTGCCCGTAGTGACGGTGAACCGCACGGGCCACGAGCCCGACCCCTCCGGCGCCACCGGGGGCATACTCTTCTGGGGCTCAAGCTTCGTGGCCGGCCCGCAGGGCGAGTTTCTCTACCGCGGCCCGGCCGACGGCGAAGACCTCGCCATTGTCGACATCGACCTGGGGCGCAGCGAGCAGGTGCGCCGCTGGTGGCCCTTCCTGCGCGACCGGCGCATCGATGCCTACGGCGGCCTCACCGCGCGTTTCCTCGACTGACCCACAACGAAAGCGGCGCATCCCCCGGGGGGGACGCGCCGCGCTTCTTATGATGTTTTACTACCTTATGCGGGGGGATTGATAGCGCCGGTGGGGCAAACTTCTGCGCANGAGCCGCACTCGATGCAGGTGTCGGGGTCGATGTGGTAGATTTCGCCTTCGGAGATAGCCTCAACGGGGCAAACGGGCAGGCAGGTGCCGCAAGCCACGCAGATGTCGGTGATAACGTATGCCATAGTTTTCTTTGTTAGGAAATTGATTATTGGAGTTGATTAACGCTGCAAATTTAGTGTTTTTTTTCAATATCCGGGCTTCCCGGAGCATATTTTTCGCCAAAATTTGTTTCATAGGCCGATATTGCCTAATTTTGTATGTAAATTATTAACAGATGAGCATCAATAAGAATTTTTCCGACAACGACGGCTTCGAGATAGACGAGGTGGAGGTGCGCAAGCCCCGCAGCAAGTCGAACAAAATCGTGATGATTGCAATTATCGTCGTGGCCGTGCTCGCCCTGGCCGCAGGCGGATGGATGATTTACAGCGCNATGTCGCAGAGCAAGGAGCGCGACGAGCTGCGCGCCCTCGTGGAACAGCAGCAGCTCGACATGGAGCAGATGCAGCTCGAGCAGGACTTCGAGAACCTCGACCGGGAGTTCGCCCAGTTCGAGAACTCGCGCCAGTTCATCCAGGACGACTCCGTGAAGCGCGCCCTGGCCGAGAAATACGAGGNCGCCCGCCTGCAGGTGGAGCAGCTCCAGAACGANCTCAAGAGCGAGCGCCGCAAGAGCTCGGCCGAGATAGCCAAGCTGCGCAGCGAGATAGACACCCTGCGCGGACTCCTCCGCCACTATGTNGAGGAAATCGACCGCCTGAACAAGGAAAACCAGGCTCTGCGCAGCGAAAACGAAGAAATCAAGTCGCAGAACCAGCGCCTCAACACCCAGGTGGCCGAGACCTCGCGCCGCAACGAGGTGCTGAGCGAGCGCATGACCCTGGCCGAGAAGCTCAACGTCACGGGCCTGTCGCTCACGGCGCTCAACAAGAAAGGCCGCGCCGAGAAAAAGGTGGCAAAGGCCACGCAGCTGAAGGTGACCTTCACCATTCCGCAGAACAATTCCACGCCCGTGGGAGAAAAGACCATCTACGTGCGCATNATNTCGCCCAGCGGCCAGCTNCTCGAGGGCGGCGGCAACTTCAGTTTCGAGGGCGGCTCCGTGCCGTGCTCNGCCAAGCGCACCATTGAATATGCCGGCGAGGAAATAGGCGGAGTCACCATCTANTGGGACGTGAACACCGCGCTCACCCCCGGCGACTACACCGTGGAACTCTTCGCCGACAACTACCGCCTGGTGCGCCGCACCTTCACCCTGGGATAAACAGCCACGCATGACACCGTTCTTCTCCGACATATACACCGCCGTGATGAGCGACGACGTCACCACCGCCGGCGCCGTGTTCAAGCTGGTGCTGAGCATGATACTGGGCTGCGTTGTGGGCATCCAGCGCAAGCGCAAGGGCCAGCCGGCCGGCGTGCGCACCTTCTCACTCATCTGCATGGGCGCCACCCTGGCAATGATCATTTCCATCTACGTGCCGCAGGAATATCTGGGCCTGAAGAACGGCGACCCGGGCCGCATCGCCGCCCAGGTGATAAGCGGCGTTGGCTTCCTGGGCGCCGGAGCCATCATTCAGATGAAAGGTTCCGTGCGCGGCCTCACCACCGCGGCCGGCATCTGGATGGTNGCCGCCATAGGCATGGGAGTGGGCGTGGGCCTCTACATCATCAGCATCGTGGCCACTGTGCTCATCCTCATCGTGCTCGTGCAGGTGGAGCGCATCGAGCATGTCACCTCCATGGGCGCCGACTCGCGCATCATCCGCATCGACGCCACGGTGATCATCCCGGACATCGCACCCTACCGCATGGCTCTGACCGAAGCCGGAGCACAGCTCAAGAGCTTCTATCTCACCTACGACTACGAGCGACGGGTCACCAACCTCAATCTTGTAGTGCTCCTGCGCGAGGGCATCGACACCCTGAAGGTGCTGGACCGCCTCGAGCACGTGTTTCCCACGCGCAGCATCACGCTGGCCAACCAGCTGAATATCTGACGACGCAGCCACACGCCAATCAAGCAACTCTATTACCATGAAAATTATAGCCGACAGTAGCACAACCCGCACCGAATGGGTACTGGTCGATGGCGACCGGGTGGTGGAGCACGCCTTCACCTCGGGCCTGAATCCCTACTTCCAGTCGCGCCGCGAGATTTCNCACAGCATACGCCTCGAGCTGCCCGAGTCGTTCTTCCGGCGCCGCTGGGACCACGTGCATTTCTATGGCGCCGGATGCGGACCTGCCGACAAAAGTAAAATCATGAGCTCGTCGCTCGTGGCNCAGTTCAAGACGCCCGTCACGGTGGAAAGCGACCTGCTGGGAGCCGCCCGCGGGCTGCTCGTGCGCGAGCCGGGCCTGGCCTGCATCCTGGGCACGGGCTCCAACTCGTGTCTCTACGACGGCCGCGAGATAGTGCAGAACGTGCGCCCGCTGGGATTCATCCTGGGCGACGAAGGCTCCAACGCCTATTTGGGCAAAATCTTCATAGCCGACGCCCTCAAGGGCATAGCGCCGGCGGCACTCACCACCGAGTTCTTCGAGCACTTCGCCGTGACGCCGAACGCNCTCATGGACGAAGTCTACTCCTCGCCCATGCCCTCGCGCNCCCTTGCCCGCTACTCGCGATTCCTCTCCGAGCACACCGACAATCCTTACGTCTACCAGCTCATCTATGCCGGTTTCATGCGCTTCTTCACGCGCAACATCGCGGCCTACGACTACCACGGCAGCCCTCTGTGTTTCGTGGGCTCAACCTGCGTGGTCTACCGCGACATCCTCGACCGCGCCGCGGCCGATTTCGGCGTGTCGATAGCCAAGGCCGTGCGCAGCTCCATTCCCGGACTCGTAGAATACCATTCAACAGAAATATGAGAAAATACATAGCCGGCGCGCTCGCAGTTCTGTGCGCCATCTCTGCCCGGGCCACCGACATGGTCCTGCGCTACTATTCGCCCGCCACGCTGTGGACCGAGGCGCTCCCGCTGGGCACCGGAAGTACCGGCGCCATGGTCTACGGCGGCATTGCCGACGAGGAGCTGCAGCTCAACGCCGACACTTTCTGGGCCGGAGGTCCGCACACGAATCACCGCCGTATCGATCCGGCCACCCTCGACCTGGCCCGCTCGCTCGTGTTCGAGGGCCGCACGGCCGAGGCTCAGCACCTCATAGACAGCACTTTCTTCACGGGGCAGCACGGAATGCCCTTCCTGCCGGCCGGCAGCCTCACAATCAGGATGGACCACCCGGCCGAGGCCTCGGATTACATCCGCGAGCTCGACCTGGCCACTGCGCTGCACACCACCCGCTATACCGCCGGAGGCACCCGCTACACCCGCCGCGCTTTCGCGTCGCTCGACGGCGATGTGATAGTAATGAAAATCGAGGCCGACAAGCCTGGAGCCGTGTCGCTGGAGATCGGCTACAAGGCACCGCTGCCGTTCACAACCAGCATCGACGGCGGCACGCTGGCCGTGCAGGTCGAGGGCATGGCCCACGAGGGCATAGACCCGGCCCTTCATGCCGCGGTGCTCGCCGCCGCAAGCCTCGACGGAGGCAGTCTTTCGGCACGCGGCGACAGNGTGCTGGTGGTAAAGGATGCCGATGCAGTGACNCTCTTCATCACGGCCGACACCAATTTTTCCGACTACCGGCACACCGATGCCGATGCCCGCGGCCGCGCCGCGCGGCGGTTGAGTAAAGCCCTCGCGCGCGGCTACGACGACGAATATGCGGCCCACCGCCGCGTCTACGACAGCCAGTATGGCCGCGTGAATCTGCGGCTGGGCGATGCCGGCAAGGAGAACNTCGCNGCCACCCACGAGCGTGTGGCGGCCTTTGCNCGCGGAGCCGACGACCCGGCGCTGGCGGCGCTGCTGTTTCAGTACGGGCGCTATCTGCTCATCTGCAGCTCCCAGCCCGGCACCCAGCCCGCCAACCTGCAGGGACTGTGGAACGCCGAGCGCTACGCCCCCTGGGACAGTAAATACACCGTGAACATCAACACCGAGATGAACTACTGGCCGGCCGAGGTGACCAACCTGGCCGAGTGCCACAATCCCCTCTTCGCCATGGTCGACGACCTGGCCGAGNCNGGGGCGGCCACGGCACGCGACATGTACGGCGCGCGCGGCTGGGTGACGCACCACAACACCGACCTGTGGCGCACCTGCGGCCCCGTGGACGCCGCCATGTACGGCACCTGGCCCCACGGCGGCGCCTGGCTCGCCACACACCTGTGGGAGCACTATCTCTACACCGGCGACACATCATTCGTGGCCCGACACTACCCCGCTATAAAAGGCGCGGCCGACTTCTACATGAGCTACCTCGTGCCCGACGCCGCCCACGGCGGCGCCCTCGTGTGCAACCCGTCGATGTCGCCGGAGCACGGCCCCGCCGGCTCGCCCTCGACCCTCACCGCCGGCTGCGCCATGGACACCCAGATAGCACGCGACGCCCTGGTCAACGCCCGCAACGCCACCCTGCTGCTGCACGGCCCCGGGGCCTATTGCGACAGCATCGACGCCACGCTGGCCAGGCTGCCGGAGATGCGCATAGGACGCCACGGGCAGCTCCAGGAGTGGCTCGACGACCTGGACGACCCCACCGACGACCACCGCCACATATCCCATGCCTACGGCCTCTATCCCTCGCGCCAGATCAGCGCCTTCTCCACCCCGCTGCTCGCCGCCGCCACCCGCAACACCCTGCTGCAGCGCGGCGATGAGGCCACCGGATGGTCGATAGGCTGGAAACTGAACCTCTGGGCGCGCCTGCTCGACGGCGAGCACGCCTACAAACTGGTGCGCTCGCTCATGCGCCCGCTGCCCGCCTCCGTGCAGTGGATTCACTACGACGGCGGCGAGGCGCAGGACGGGCGCCTCTATCCCAACCTCTTCGACGCACATCCCCCCTTTCAGATCGACGGCAATCTGGGCTTCACGGCCGGCGTGGCCGAGATGCTGCTGCAGAGCCACGACGGCGCCGTGCACCTGCTGCCGGCCCTGCCGCAGGCCTGGAGCGAAGGCAGCGTGAGCGGCCTCAGGGCCCGCGGCGGGTTCGAGGTGGACATGGAGTGGAGCGACGGCCGCCTGGTGGGCGCCACCGTGCGCTCCGGTCTGGGCGGCAACCTGCGCCTGCGCAGCGCCGTGCCCCTCCGCTGCGATGCCGGCCTGCAAGCCGCCTCCGGCCCGAATCCAAACCCCATGAACAGCGCAACACCCGCGGCCGCGCCGCTCGTTTCGGCCGAAGCCTCCATCGAGCCATTGCGCTTGCCGCAGGTGTATGAATACGATCTTATGACTGAGCCCGGGGGCTGCTACGTCATCACCACATGGGACTGAAGGGCTGCGTGCTCTGCAGCTTGTCGTTGACGCAGCCGTAGACTGCGCGATACTTCGAGGTGTCCAGCTTCAGCACGGGCGAACCGGGAGTGAGCATCAGCTTGCTCAGGTCGATCCAGAAGTTGCCCAGGGTGTCGGCGAAGCGGAAGTAGTAGACCTTGTTCTTGAGGTCGGCGATGCTGCGCCACTGTGTCATCGACACGTTGGGCTCGCCCTGGATGTTGTAGCCGTAAGGAACGCTCACGTTTGCCATCACCGTCGACAGGGCCGACACTGCTTCCATGCCCTTGAGGTCGGTGGGCGTGTGATGGATGAAGAACGAAGCGCGCACGAAGCGGTCGGCGGAGCGCACGGTGCCGGGGAGCATGTGGGTGCCACCCACGCCTTCCCAATAGGCGTTGATAGCCTCCATCTCGGGCAGGCCGGGGTCGTTGGTGAGCACCTGCAGCTGGCGGCCCTTGTAGAGCTTCACCTGGGCGTGGTCGTATTCAATCACCATAGTGTTGCCGGTGACATCGGTGATGGCCCAGTGCAGCTGCGACACGGTGCCACCGTCGAAAGTCTTGCCGGAGATGGCGAAATCGTTCTTCACGAACCAGTCGTAGGCCTCGTCCACGGTGGCGAAATTGTCGAGGAAGTAGCTCACGAGCACAGCCAGGCTCATCACCGGCGTGCCCTTGGGAGCGGTCTCGTCCGTGCGATACTGGCCCGTCTTGCAGAACAGGCCGTTCATCACGAGGCCACACTCGTTCATGCCCTCGGTGACGCCGCCATCGTAGCTCACGGCCAACACCGAACCGTATTTAGAAGTCCAGTGGTAGGTGGGGCCGGAGGGCATGCCTTCCTTGCTCATGCCGGCGGGATATACATAAAGATTCGTGGGGATGGGCGTGCGCCAGTCGAGGGTGCGACCCACCATCACTTCGGTGGTATCGGCGGCCATATAGGTGACACGCGAGCAGGGGCTTGCCGAAAGTGCTGCGGACATTGCCACGCCGCATGCAATCATTGTCTTGAAGATTCTCATAATAAATAGCGTTTTGTATGAAACATTTTGTTTTTTATTTAAAACGTAACTTGCAGATTGAATGTTCACCGATTTTTTATTATATTTGCATCATGGCTGCCAAACTCCTTATGTATTACCCTGAAAACGACCTTGCGCTGGCTGCCGGCACGGCATCCTACACCCCGCCTCCGGCTGCGAGAGAGCTGCACCGCGCGGGCGAAGCCCTGCCTCTGTGGATGGCAACTCCCGGCGACCGCTTCGTGTGCTCGGGCCTGAACGACAGGTGGTACTCCGACATGTGCAGCCGTTTCGGCATCCGTGACGTGGATGTCTACGACCACAGCGCCACCTCCCTGCAGCCCTCGCCCTGGGGATGGTCGCGCGCCTCGCGCCGTGCGCTCGAGGATGCCGGTTTTCCCCCTGCCCTGCTGCCCGACGACGCCACGCTCGACCACCTGCGCGAGCTATCGCACCGCCGCACGGCCATNGCNCTGCANCGCGCGATAGNNCCCCTGCTCCCCTTCGCCATAGCCCCTGCCGCCACCGAGGCGCGCGACGCGGCCGCCGTCGAGTCCTTTTTGCGCGACCATCCTCGCGCCCTGGCCAAGGCCCCCTGGAGCTGCAGCGGCCGCGGGCTGGTGCGCAGCTCGAGCATGCCCGAGGCCACCTTCGTGCAGCAATGCGCCGGCATAATCCGNCGCCAGGGCTCGGTGATGCTCGAGCCGGAGCACGACAANGACATCGANTTCGCCCTGCTTTTTGAATGCGACGGCCGCGGAGAGGCTCGTTTCTGCGGCATCTCGGTGTTCTCCACCACGGCCCGCGGCGGCTATACGGCCAACCGCCTTGCATCGCAGCGGCGGCTGAGCCAAATCGTGGCCGGAGTCATAGGCAGCGACCGCATCGAGGCTCTCGTGGCAGCCGTAGCAAGAGCCCTCCCCGGCGTGCTACCCGGCTACTGCGGCCCCGTGGGCATCGACATGCTTGCCACGCGCGATGGCACCATCGACGCCACCGTGGAGCTCAACCTGCGCTACACCATGGGCTTCCTGGCCCTCGGGTTCAGCCGCTACCTCGACCCGCACGCCGAAGGCACGCTCGAGGTGCTACCCTCGCCGGGCGCCCCCGCCGGCGGCTGCACCATAGCCGGCGGCCTGCTGGCCGATGGCGAGCTGGACCTCACGCCGCCGCATCCGGCCTTCGCCTTTCGCGCGCGCGTACATAGAACATAGAACATAAAAGAACATAGAACATAAAATCGCAAACCTGACTTATAACCTCTAAAANATTAAATCTTAAATCATTAACCATTAACCCATCNCATTTCATCACATCAAAAACAAAAAAATCACATTCACAAAAAACCTTTTCACGGTGTCGCTTGTTAGAATAGTACAAACAACAAAAACACTGAAACAAAACACTAAATTATTCTCGATATGAAAAAAATCGCATTATTGCTTGCCATCGCTTTCAGCGGCGCAACCATGTTCGCCCAGAACGTCAACAAAGCCGAGCTTAAGCAGCTCAAAGCTTTCCTCGCACAGCCCGCAGCAGAAGCTGCCACCAACGCCGAGGCCCTCAAGATCACCAACGCAAATGACCCCGCAAGCTGGGAAGGCGTGACCGTTGCCAACGGCCATGTAACCGGCATCGACTGGAAAGACAAGAAAATAGCCGGCACCCTCGACCTTAGCGGCTTCACCGCCCTCGAGAAGGTCGACGTTTCCCGCAACAAGCTCACCTCCGTTACCGCCAAGGGCGACGCAGCTCTCACCGACCTGAACGTTTCGCGCAACAAGCTTACCGCTTTCAGCGTTGAAGGCTGCCCCTCCATAAGCAAGCTTGCCGCCAACAACAACCGCCTCACCGACATCGACATGAGCGACCTGCCCGTGCTTGAGACCCTCAACCTGGCCAACAACTACCTCGTGTCGCTCGACCTGAGCAACTCCGCTACCCTGAAGACCGCCAACGTGCTGGGCAACCACCTCGAATACCTGAGCGTGACCAACTGCACCGAGCTCAAGAACCTCTACGCCGGCTACAACAAGCTCACCGCCCTCACCCTGAGCGGCGTGCCCAACCTGGCCAACATCAACGTGGACGACAACGAAATCAGCAACATGGTTGTGAGCAACCTCCCCGCCCTCAACACCTTCCTCTGCACCGACAACAACATGAAGGAACTGGCCATGCGTGACTGCAAGAACCTGCTCGACCTCGTTTGCTCCTACAACAACCTCACCTCCCTCACCGTGGAAGGTTGCCCGCAGCTCCTCTTCGTAGACTGCTCCTACAACGACCTGACCACCCTGACCCTGAGCAACCAGACATTCCTGCAGCGCCTGCTCTGCAACAACAACGA
>WFLX010063812.1_pt1 | contig 27390 bp, 13 predicted proteins | sample 4967041 | NCBI WGS metagenome assembly WFLX01 (sample SAMN12857096, study PRJNA449069) | gut metagenome | isolation source: stool from male and female vole | host: Microtus ochrogaster | place: USA:Florida | collected 2017
TCAGTTACTCCATTTATGACCGGTGGCAGAAGATAATCTTTGGATATTGCACCCGTGCGGCGGTCTACGGCCTCTCCTGTATCCCAAAGGAAAGGTATGATGCCACGACTGAAAGCTTCTTTAGCCACGAAGTAGTTGAAATCTTTACGAGATTTATGATTAAGGTCAAGGGCTGTCGGGTTAGCCATAAGAAATTTGTCACGATCCATTATGGCTCCATACTCACCAAGAATCACAGGGTATCCTTTGTCGCAATAGAGGCGTTTTATTTTGTCAAGCTCTGCTATGATATCCTCTTCGGAAGTTGTATCCCACCGGTCTTTACCGGGATGTCCTGCAAGATCGCTTGTAATGGCTTCGGCAGCCTCCTTATTATCTTTCCCCCAGAAAAATTTCATCCATCCCCAGGATTCCTGACTGTCTTCCTCTTTAAGGGTGAAGAGCCAAGGGTAGAAATGCACTTCTCCCATAAGACGGTCGGAAACTTTGTCAACAGGCATGCTGCCGAATTTTTCGTAATTATCGGTATTGGTGTATGGTGCCTGAATGATGAGGCAACGATAGGCGTTGCGGCCCCCTGTAGAGCGCACTACATCCACAAATGATTGTTCATAGACAGCCAGACCCCCCATCTCTCCGACGTGTCCTTTATCATCAGATTCTTTACCCGGTTCAGGTTCATTAAGTCCTGCGAAAATAACATGTTCGTCATAGTCTCGGAAGGCGACAGCAATCTGTGCCCAGTAAGTTCTGAATTGCTCATCAATTTTTTTAATACGGGTCTCACTCAGTCCAAGTGCCTTGAGCCAGACCACATCATCATGATGCGTATTAATAATCACATACATTCCCTCATCAAGAATCCAATCGACAACTTCACGTAAACGTGCCATTGCAGTAGGATATATATTATAAACTTCATCAGCGAATTGATACCATGTCACAGGGAGACGCACCGTACCTACTCCGGCCTCTGCGAGGGCCTTGATGAATTGTCGGTTTACTACCGGGTTCCCCCAGCTTGTTTCTCCATTAGGATGAGAATCAAAAGTGTTGCCTATATTGAAGCCGGCACCAAGTTTCCGTGAGAGCTCCCGCGCAGAGCTTTCCACCCCGGAATTATCGGCATCCACTCCTACAAAACGTTCCTGAGTCACGGGTAGGGTAATTGAGGCTCCGCCGGAAGAAATAGATACGGCTCCCTGACGTGATTCTCCCGGATTAAAGCCCACCAGCACTTTAAGGGTGACATTTTCACCATCGTTATCCGTTTCTGTCGCGGCTATCCATTTCTTAGACGTAGTGACTTCGTATGTCCCGGAGACAGTGAACCTGATCTGCACTTCTTCACCGCTCATGGCGATTACTCTATCACTCAGATTATCTTCCGTTATAAGGAAACCGGTGCCCTCCTGCGTCACTTTGATAACACCGGAATTACTACCACTGACCACCGTCACCAGAGTTGAACGGGCTTCTGTAGAAGAATTTTCAGCCACAGATAAGTTGACAGTAAAAGCATTGGCTTTTGTGTTTGATGAGGTAACCTCTGAAATTGTGAGCCAGTTTTCCGAAGTATTCACGGATGGCTTCGTATCACACTCTATCACCACTTCCTTTCTGCCACCATTCTGAGGAAAAGACAATTGCTCGGTATCGATTTTGAAAGAACCGCGGGATAGTTCATTATCCTTATCACATGCGGTAAAGCCTGTGAATAAAAGGATTGATATAATTATCACTCTGCATAGGTCAGATATAATCATAGCGTGAGTTCAGTTAGGAAAAATTATGTTTTGTATTTATTGATTTGTTAAGTTGGATATTATTTGTAACTTTATGGCAAATTTCGTAAGAATATGGCATATCTGCAAGGTAGATACACAGAATCATGTTATGAAATAGTATATTTGTATCAGCTTTTGATAAAAAGGTATTAGTATGGTTTTGTGATTACCGCTAATTTTGTATTTGTATTTATTAACAATAAATTTCATAATTTAAAGGAAAGAAAGGAACCTTGAAAACTACATAACCAGTCTCCATTTTTATCAATCGGGAGACCCGAAAAACTGACCCGATTTCCGTAATAACTTGTCTTTATCTGCACCGTCCGATACAGTGACCTTCCACATCACTTGAGATGGATAAAGATTAGAATTGAAACTTATTAATGTTAACCATATAAGACATCTATGAACCTAAAGAAGAAAAAAGCAGTACTCCTGTCAAGTGCAGCCTTAACTGTGCTTGCTTGTAGTGTGCCTCAGGCTTATGCCTCTGACCTCCAATCTGTTAACGGGGGGGGGCAAACGGCGCAAACTGAGAGCAGAATTCGCGGAACAGTCACTGATCCGAGTGGCGAACCACTTATCGGTGCTACTGTTTTAGTTAAAGGCACTCAAAAAGGTACCTCTACCGACATCGACGGTAATTACATGATTGATGCAGGTCCCGGTGATATTTTGGTTGTCAGCTATGTCGGCTATGTGCCTTCTGAAGTAAAAGTAGGCAAAAGTCCTATTGTCAACATCGAACTTCAGGAAAACGAAAACAATCTTGATGAAGTTGTAGTGGTAGGCTACGGCGTTCAGAAAAAGAAACTTGTCACCGGCGCTACTTTACAGGTGAAAGGTGAGGAGATTGCCCAGATGAATACATCTAACGCACTCACCGCCTTACAGTCAACCGCCCCGGGTATGCAAATCACACAGTCTTCCACTCAGCCGGGTAAAGGCTTTAAGGTAAATATCCGTGGTATGGGTACAATCGGTGAGTCTTCTCCTCTGTTGGTTATTGACGGTATTGTCTCCGGCACAGCCAACGATGGCCTTAACGGTATTAACCCTAATGATATCGAAAGCATAGACGTGCTTAAAGACGCTGCTTCAGCAGCTATTTATGGTGCCCGTGCCGCCAACGGTGTTATTCTTGTTACTACCAAACAGGGTAAAGAGGGTAAGATCTCTCTCACTTATGACGGTTTCGTAGGTTGGTCGAATCCTTATCGCGCTCCGGGCTCTCTGAACGCTCAGCAATATATGGATATCATCAACGAGACCAATTTCAATACCTATGGTACAGCCACCAATTGGGGAGCTCTCGTCCCGCAGGCTATACTCGACAGAGTAAACCAGGGCTGGCAGGGTGAAGACTGGTTTAACGTTTACCGCAACAAAAATGCCTTCCAGCAGAGCCATGCCGCCACACTTGCCGGAGGTAATGACCGCAGCAAATTCTCTATTTCTGTCAACTATAGCAAACAGGAGGGTATCCTCGGTGGCAGCAACGCTTCCGACTACTCACGTTACGGCGGCCGTATCAATTCGGAACATATATTGCTGAAAGGTAAGGAACACAGCATAATAACCTTAGGTGAAAATGTGTCATATTGGTATCATTCAAGCCATGACCTGGCTGAGGGTAACGGTTACTGGAACATCATGCAGCCGGTTTATGCCAACTCACCGCTCGTTCCGGCATTCCGTGAAGACGGTACTCCCACCAACTTCGCACAGGACGGCACCGGCTGGAGTTCCATGATTTTCTCCAATCCTTACGAAGGCTTCATCAACGGTCAATACAGCTCACTCAACCGTAGCCGCGATTTCGGTGTAGGCGCTACATTCTATTGGATTATAGAGCCGATCAAGAACCTCAAATACAGGGGTCAGATCAACACCGGCTACAGTGCCAGCAACTATCGCAGCACATCAAAACCGTATTCTTCAAGCTCAACATCGGCAAGCTCAAACTACGGTCTTTCACAGAATTCTTATCAGAGTTCAAGTCTGTCACTTGAGAATACCATCTCATACGTGCTCCCGACTTTTGGAAAGAACAATATCGATGTGTTAATCGGTCAGTCAATAGAGAAATCCAATTGGTCATCCGGTCTGAGCATGGCCTTCAGCGATTCTCCCGAAAATCTGAATTCACTTGTTCTTAACGGCTGGGATTTCACTATTCCTTCCAATATGTCGAATATGACCGGTTACAGCGGCTACGACAATCCTAAACAGGGCAACATCGCATCTTTCTTCGGACGTGCCAACTATAACTATGATGAGAAATATCTTCTCACCGCTATTGTACGTCGTGACGGCAGCAACAACTTCGCACGCGGTCACCGCTGGCATACTTATCCTTCGGTATCTGCAGGTTGGGTGCTCACCAACGAAAGCTTCATGGAGAAAGTCTACAATGTGATGGACTTCTTCAAGATCCGTGGTAGTTGGGGCCAGAACGGTAACTGTCAGGTAGGTAACTTCTATTACCTTTCCAATATCGGGTTCTCACCCACAGATTATGCCGACTATGGTTACAAATTCAACAGCGATCTTATTCAGACAGTTGAAGGTGTATATCAGACAGGTGCATACGCCAAGAATGTACCTAACGAGAATCTTACATGGGAAACTTCAGAGCAATGGGACCTCGGTTTTGACGCTCGCTTCCTACGTAGCAGATTGGCCGTTACATTCGACTGGTATATCAAGAAAACTAAAGACTGGCTTGTTCAGGCACCTCTCAACGATGTGCTCGGATACGAAGAGGCTGCTATGATCAATGGCGGTGACGTAGAAAACAGAGGTGTGGAGCTTGCTCTTTCATGGAATGACAATATCGGTGGTGAATTCCTCTATCATGTTAATGTAAACGGTTCTTATAATAGAAACAGAGTTACCCGTCTTGCCACAGCTTCAGGTAAAATCGGCGATAATATAAGCAGTGCTCTCTTCCAGAATTCTTCATACGTTTCTTTGGTTGAGGTCGGTCATCCGATCGGTTACTTCAGCGGTATGAGCCACAACGGTATCTGGCAGACTCAGGATCAGATTGAGGCAGCCCGTGCTGCCGGACAAGCTGTATTAGCAACGGCACAACCCGGTGACTTCATCTGGGAGGACTACAACCACGACGGTGTCATCACTCTCGACGGTGACCGTCATGAGATAGGTGATCCTAATCCTGACTGGACACTCGGTGTCAATCTTGGTTTCAATTATAAAGGCTTCGACTTCAGCGCAGCCGGTTCAGGCGCTTTCGGAATGCAGGCTATGCAGTGCTACCGTACAGCCCTCCTCGCCAATCAGTATGTAAACTACACTTCTGAGATTCTTAATCGCTGGCATGGTGCCGGCACAAGCAATACCGTGCCGCGTCTTGTTGTAGGTAGCGAGAACAATCAATGGGTATCCACATATTACATGCAGAATGCCGACTATTTCAAACTGCAGAACATAACTATCGGTTATGATTTCACAAGCCAGTTCAAGACTCCGTTCCAGCAACTCCGTGTATATGCCCAGCTCCAGAATCTTTGCACAATCACCAAATATAAAGGTGTGGATCCTGAAATCGGTTCAAACGGTGGTACAGCCAACAGCTGGGCACGCGGCATAGATACCGGTCTTTATCCTTCAGCCCGCTCATTCGTGATCGGCGTGACCATCAAATATTAATACTAACATCAAGAGAAGCTTATAATAGATATGAAAAAAAATCTTTTGATTGCATTAGCGACAGTCGGAATGCTCTCCCTCACTTCGTGCGANGACTTTCTTGACTCGNACANCTATACCCAGGCCAATACAGGAAACTATCCTGCTGCGGCTGCCGACCNTAATAAAGAGTTGGCTGCACTCTACGGAGTGATGAATCNNTATTGCANAGANCCCCTGCAGACTCCCTGGCTCGTCTGGAATATCATGTCAGACGATACGAACGGTGCCGGTGGTACAGGCGACATCGAGGCTCACGCAATCGGTCATCTCATGACTAACAAGGATGAGCTCTACAGCAGTGCATGGCACAATACATACGTAGGTATTTCACGTGCCAACGCCATAATCTATTCAGTGGATGCATTTGATTGGACAGGAAATGAGACTACCCGTAACCAACTTCTCGGCGAGGCTTATTTCATGCGTGGTCTCTTCTATCTCTGGGNCACACAGNTCTGGGGTGATATNCCTNCCTATTGGGCAGNGGCAGCGNCCGATCCTTGTCCTCAGGCGAGCGCCAAGGAGGTAATCTTCCCTCATATTCTTGCTGACTTTGTATCGGCTTCAAACCTCATGACTAATGGCGCCACCACATGGGGTGACGGACATGCGATGAAAGGAGCTGCCGAGGGTTATCTGGCCCGTGCCTATATGTTCTATCAGGGCTTCTATAATAAGGCCNNTGNGCTCGCNAGCGCNTCACNTGCTNATGTGGAGCTTNCTNAACAGGAGGGTGTGAACGGTCCGTTGACCAAAGCNCAGGTGGTATCTTATCTGGAAGATTGTATCAACAACTCCGGTGCCGAGCTTATACCTGACTTCCGTCTGTTGTGGCAATACACCAATGAGCTTACCGCTCCCGATTATGCATACGTTGAGGATCTTGCCGATGCCGGCCAATTCTGGGCAGGTAACGGTAATAAGGAGCAGCTTTTCCAGGTGCAGTTCTCTAATATAGCTACTTGGAACGGTACAGTAGCAATGGGTTTCACCAACATGACTTCACTTTATTGCGGTCTGCGTTGCGATGCCAACGAGAACGGTTTTGAGAACGGCGGTCCTGAGACTCTTCCATTCGGACAAGGCTGGGGACAAGGTGTGTTTAATATGAATGCTGTAAACGAGTGGCCTGCAAGCGACCCACGTAAAAAAGCTACGGTGCTTGACTGCGATACCGAGCTTCAACAATTTGCTTATACTACTTCTTGCTCAGAGGAGACAGGTAAGTATAATAAGAAATGGATTACTGTCACATGTAGCGAATCTACATGGTCAGACCATGCAAGCGCTTATACCTGGTGGGGTGTTTACCGTGTTAAAAACACGACAGTGGCCAACACTANCGGCAACTCATTCCAGGGTGACCATTTCAATGACATAATCCTTCTCCGTCTTTCCGACGTGATGTTGATGCATACCGAGCTTACAGGTGATCCTACTATGATGAACAGAGTGCAGGCACGTGCCGGAGTGGCTCAGACAGGCTATTCCTGGGATAATATCAAGAACGAGCGTCGTTGGGAGCTCTTTGGCGAGGGTATACGTTTCAACGATCTTCGCCGCTGGTCAGGTATAGACGGAGGTTCCAACTGCCTTGCCGCCAGCGCACTTGAGAAGCAGAATGGTTCTGCCGTAAACTATACCGGCCGCTGGNCTANCATGCANCATGCTTCNTCTTCATGGGCNCNGCGTTATGCAGAGACCAANGGTTTCCTTCCCATTCCTCCGGGTCAGATCAATATCGTGAACGATCCTGAAGTGCTGAAACAGAACCCCGGCTGGGGTAGTGACGCAAGCGATTGGAATATGGCAAGCACACCTGTTTACTAATCCATTAAACAAAACTCGAAATGAAAAAAATACTATTGATATTGGCGTTGTCAGGTGTCGTGTTCACTTCTTGCGACCCCCAGAAAGCTGAAGGGGAGTTCCTTTCAAGCACAATGACCGCCGAAACTCTCATGAAAGGAGCGACTTTCGCTCAATATGATGCTGTCAAGGATGATAACGGCAACATCACTTACACTCCTTCGGAGACAGGTAACTACATCCAGTTTAATTTCCCCGGTGTCTCGGCTGTGAATGCCTATTATATCAAGAACGGGGAGAAGAAGACGCTCTCATACGGACGTGCAGGCGGTATGTTCTATTATCTGCCTTCCCGAGGTAGTGATGCAGTTCAGACTCTCTATTTCTCATATCTTAATTCTGACGGAACAGAGGTAGTGGCTGAGAAGCAATTCACACTCGAGGTCGCACAGGCTCTTGAGCCCGCTGTCAAGGTGCTTGTATCCAATAACGGCGTTAAGAAATGGAAATGGATGCCTACCAATTCAAACGGGGGTGCTGTTTGGGGTAACGGCGGTTATCTTGCCGGTGAGCAGGATGGCGGTCTTGATATCAACGGCGCCTGGTGGGGCTGTGGTGTTATCGACGGTGATTGCGGCGACACATTTGAGGGCCAGACTGGACATGCCGGTGACCGTTGGCCTGAAGTTCAGGGCGAATGTTATGCTCTGTCTTACATGGAATTCAATGAAGACGGCTCTCTTACAGCTTACAGCAACGAGGGTGTAAAGATCAATGAGGGCTCATTTGCCATCAAGGACTACAACAATAACGAAGTTACCAACGCAGCGACATTCTCAAGAGGTATACTTGAGACCTCGGAAGGTGCTATCCTGTGGCCCTTCGCCATCAATACAGGAGGTATGCAGCCGGAAGCGTTTGAGATCGGTTACCTTGATGTGTCACGTATGATTCTGATCTACGCTCCTGAAGGTACAGGAGGCTGGGGTGAATGTACATGGTGGTCATTCATGAGTGATGATGATCCTTCGGGCACACTTGCATCCCACGATTGGCATTGGAAACCTACGGAGGTTAACGGTGGTGCCGTATGGGGTAACGGTGGCTATATGGCAGGTTCTCAAGACGGTACCGGTGCAATCAACGGTGCATGGTGGGGCTGCGGTGTCAACGATGGTACCTGCGGTGACACTTTCGAAAGTCAGATGAAACACGCCGGTCCTGCTTATGTTGAGGGCGAGGAATATGCTGATTCAAAGATGGTGTTTAATGAAGATGAGGCCTCCATCACAGTATTCGGTAAAGATGGTAACCAAATCCGTCAAGGTTCATTCTCTCTCGATATGACTCCAAATGCCGAGCACTTCAGCATTGGTAACCTCAACACTTCAGAGGGAACTATCCTTTGGCCGTTCGCTATCAATACAGAGGGCTTCCAGCCCACAAGCTTTGAGATAGGTTATTTAGGTTCAGATGCCATGATTCTGATCTATGCTCCTGAAGGCACAGGTGGTTGGGCTGAATGTACATGGTGGTCATTCGGTAAGTAATCACTGATTGCAGAATATATAAAGGATGCGTGTTTTTTAACGCGCATCCTTTTTTAACTCATCCGTTTTTTTATCTAATTCAGTTTTGTTAAAGAAAATGAGAAAAATTATTTATTCATTGTTGAGCGTTGTTTGTTTATGCGTCGTATGTTGCTCTAAATCCAAGGAGGAATATGTAATACAAGGATCTACATCTCAGGAGCGATTAAACGGACAGCGTGTGTTTTTAGTACCTTACGGCTCACCGACTATTGAAGATAGCATCGGAGTAGATTCGATGGTTATTAAAGATGGAAAGTTTGAATTCAGAGGTCATAAAGGTGAGTTTCTTGCACGTGTGACAGTGGACAAGAGAGTGCGTTATGGAACGCAAGATCTTTTGGTCGTGACAGAACCCGGTGTGATTACAGTTGTGATTGACAGTACGTCCTCCGGAAAAGGTACTCCTCAGAATGATGTGTTGCAGGCATGGAAACTGCTTAAAGAAAACCGTGATAAAGTACATTGGAACCAATCTCAACATATCAAATATCTTCGAGAACAAGGAGATACTGTGTATGCCAATGCACTGGCTGATTCTTTGCGTAACTTCAACGGTCATTATCTGAATCAGATTCATAACCTTATGCGCATACTTGGTTCAGGCACTGCCTACAACCTGCTACGTCAGCAATACGGCACACCGGATTAATGAAGAAAGGTACTCTTTTTTTGATATAATTTTGCATAACTTTCCGATTATCCGTAACTTTGCTTAAAAATAGACTAACTCGACATCATGTCAAACAAACACCGAAATAACGGAGAAACCGATACATCCCTAACGAATTATATTCTCATTGGCTTCTCTTCAGTTATTGCATTAATCCTATATTATTTCTGGGCATTTCCATATCGTGCTGTTCTCAGTTATCGGGAGCAACTTCAGTTGTTTCAGACTACCGGCTCATACTTCAAGGATCATGTTGGAATGCCGGGTGGCATGGCTGTCTATATAGGAGAGTTTTTTTCACAATTCTTCAATAACTTTTGGATAGGAGCCGCTGTAATGGTCGGCTTGATGCTGTTGCTTTTACTCTCATGTTACTTCCTTGACATGAGATATGCGCCGTCTACTTCAAAGTTTACCAGTTATCTCCTTGCCGTTATTCCCTTGATATCCGTGTGGCTGTTTTTGGGAAATCCGGATGTGAGAATCAGTTTTCTAATAGCTTTGATAATTACCCTTGCGTTTGCCTGCCTATTTTCCGGTACGGCAAGTCAATTTAAATTTAAGGGGCAATATATTATAATGGCTGTAGGCACTTCGTTGCTTTATTGGCTCACAGGCCCCACCACATTCATTTTTACTCTCCTGATTGTAATAGGTGTCTTTAGTAGTCGGGTTTCAACTTTAGGAAAAACGGTTTTTCTTTTTGTATCCGTCGCATGGCTCGCAGCAAATATCTTGATCTGGTCAGCAACTTTACCTTATCCATTTAGCTATCAATTGATAGGTATAGGTTATATGATGACTCCCGATGTGCTTACCGGAGGTCAGATTATTGTGGAGTGTATATGTGCGTTGATGCCTCTTATTGCACTCTTTATTGGCCGTATTCCTCAAAAAATAACTATACCTACACTGATTGCCGGTGAGGTTATAGCGATAGTATTGTTGTATCCTAAATCGTATGATACACTCACTTATCGCCTGATTGACTATGACTATATGGTAAGAACCAATGATTGGGAGGGAATTATCCGCTACTCTGAGCAATATAATCCCGATCTTCCACTTAGTGTCAGTGCCACAAACCTTGCTTTAGGCATGACAGGTCAACTCGATTCGCGTGCATTTGATTATTATCAGCACGGTACAGAAGGTTTGCTTCCGAATTTCGTGAAAGAGCCGCTTTCTTCATGGACTACAGGTGAGATTTTCTTCCGGTTGGGCATGATTAACAGCGCACAGCGTTTCTACTTTGAAGGCATGGAAGCTATACCAAACTATAACAAGAGTAGTCGTGCCGTGAAACGCATGGCAGAAGCCGCCATCATACGAGGTGAGTATGTTCTGGCACAGAAGTATCTGAGGATGCTTGAAAATACTCTTTTCTATAGGAAATGGGCCAAGCGAAATCTTGAATTGCTTAAAGACACTAATGCTGTGACCACACATCCGCTCTACGGCCAACTTCGCACGAGAATGATAGATGAGAATTATCTGTTCAGTGAAGGAGAACTTGACAAAACATTAGGTCAGCTGTTTCTAAAAGATCCGGGAAATAATCTGGCAAAGCAGTATCTTATTCTCTATCCGCTTCTACAACGAAATCTTGATAAATTTATGCAATATATGGGTGTCGTGGCGGAAAGTCAACCGACTTATAATCCTCTGTTGGCGCAACAGGCATTGGCATTCATATCCATGAAAAACAGGCAACCCGTACCATCCGGTGTGGTTTCTCCCGCGGTGGAACAATCACTTCGAGATTTCGCGCGGGTATGGACTTCAAAAGAAAATATGACGATCGAGCCATATAGGCGTACACTCTATTATTATCTTCTGTCTGATGAATAATATCCTGTCCGGTAAATCTACACTGCGTACTTAACATAACTCGATTTTTGAAAGACATAATGAAAAATAAAATCCTGACCCTATTAATTTCATTGATTTTTGTCAGCTGTGGCCATAAGCCAAGCGATGTTACGAAAGCCGGAGCCCCTCCTGTCATCTTCCCCGATTATATCGGAGTGACTGTTCCGGCAGAGATAGCTCCTCTCAATTTTGCAGTTGTCAATACTCCGGGAGAGGTGCAACGTGTCGATGTCACAGTAAAAGGTGAGAACGGTGAAAAACTTCATACTAACGGGAAGTATGCTGATTTTGATTTGGAAAAATGGCATAAGCTTACTGAAGAAAACCGTGGAAAAACGCTTACGGTGTCGGTGTGTGCCAAGATAGATGGAAAATGGGTTGAGTATGAGGATTTCATAATAAAAGTCAGTCCTTATACCCTTGATCAATGGGGCCTCACTTACCGTCGCATTGCTCCCGGATATGAAGTTTACAGTAAANTGGGTATTTATCANNGAGATCTCGGGNGTTTCGATGAATACCCTATAATTGAAAATACTATGACCGACGGGCAATGTTACAATTGCCACACCTCCAACCGTACATCCCCAAAAGACTTTGTCTTTCATGTGCGTGGTGAACATGGAGCTACGATGGTGAATAAAAATGGTAAATGCACATGGCTAAAGGCCTCAAGCGATACGTTGGGTGGCTCTATGGTTTATCCGTACTGGCATCCCTCCGGACGATATTGTGCTTTCTCCACCAATCAGACCCGACAAGGTTTTCATATTTCAGGGCCGAAGCGTCTGGAGGTTTTCGACCTGTCTTCAGATGTAATTGTGTATGATACGGAAAAAAATGAAATTCTTATTGATACGCTGCTGAATACGAAGGCATGGTCGGAAAATACACCTTCCTTCTCACCTGACGGGAAGTGGCTATATTTCACCACGTGTTACCAACAGGAATACCCTTTGGGTCATAAAGATGAGAAATATAATCTGTGTAGAATCTCTTTTGACGAGAATACGGGACGCTTCGGATCGCAGGTTGACACGTTGTTCAATGCTNCCGTGGTCGGCAAAAGTGTAACATGGCCCCGGCCATCATACGATGGCAAATATATTTTGTTTACCCTCAGTGATTACGGTTATTTCAGTATCTGGCATAAAGAGTCGGACCAATGGCTTCTTGATCTGGCTACCGGAGAGGCACGTGCCGTTGATGAAATCAACAGTGAAGAGGCCGATAGCTTTCACAATTGGAGTGACAACAGCCGTTGGATGGTTTTCACTTCCAGACGTCATGATGGATTATATTCATATCTTTACCTCACATCCATTGATGACACCGGCAAGTTCTCCAAACCTTTTCTTCTACCGCAAGCTAATCCTGAAGAGTATTACACCCAATCGCTGTATTCATTCAATACTCCTGATTTTACCAAAACTAAGGTAGACTTCAACAGCCGTGAAGCGGTTGATGCAATTCTGTCAGATGAACGGATTCCTACAAAAGTAAGATAAGCTTTTCCTGTAATGACAAGAAAGATCATCATAAGGGGATTTATCTCCGTAGTGACACTGTGTGGTATATTCCTTTACCTGTGGCTTCAATGTTCACAATATCTTTTATACCATGAGCAAAATCAGTTGTTTCTTTTTACGGGCAACTATTTTGTCCGGACAGGCGCCATACCCGGAGGATTGGCTGATTATATTTCAGAGTTCATAGTGCAGTTCTACTATGTGCCGGTGTATGGTGCTCTACTGACAGCACTTGTTTTGACTCTATGTCAGGTTTTTTTAGGCTTGGCTTGCAGAAAGGGTGATCTACCGATAACTGCATACGCTTTCTCGGCACTCCCTTCAGTATTATATCTTGGAGCTATGGGAGATGAAAATATCCTGTTGTCATTTGCAATGGCTATGTTGATGACCAACTTCTCCCTTTTCATGATAACACTCTGTAAAGTAAGGAGTAACTTTGTTGCAATATCGTTCAGTGTATTGGGGTTCATNATACTCTATTGGCTGGCCGGAGCTTTCGCCGCGATTTTTGTATTGGCCGGTGGTATTCTTCTNCGTCGTCCGATAGCTATAGCCATAAGTCTTCCCGTAGCTTTCATTTTAGTTATAGCTATGCATTCCCTTTGGTTTGAGCAATATCCTTTGAGCACAATGTTGGCTGGCTTCAATTATTATAGAGTGCCTGAGGTTTATTCATGGGTTCTTTTTATCATAGGGGGGATAACAGTGGCGGTTTCATTATTTTCGATATTGAAATTACGTTCAACACTTGTAGAATATGTGTCTGTGGCAGCTGTGTTTCTTTTTGCAATTATCTATGTACCCTCCTGTTTCAATAATGAGAAGAGTCGCTTGTTGACTTACGATTCCTTTGTGAGACAAGGACGATGGACTGATATAATCTCCAAAGCCGCTGCAGAGAAACCTTCTGACTCTTTTTCCCTACAGGCGCTTAATCTCGCCTTAGGTATGACAGGACAGTTGCCCGAGACAATGTTTCATTATAATCAGAAGGGAATTGAGGGGCTGATAGGGAGGGATCGACTTGACAACACCACTCAACTTATCACAGCCGAAGCCTTATATCGGTTAGGACTAACTAATATAGCTTTTTCCACGACGTTTGATTTACAGGAAGCGATAATGAATGATCGTAAGAGTGGACGACTGATGAAGCGAATGGCCGAATGTATGCTTATAAACGGTAATTACGAAATAGCGGCAAAATATATAAAAATTCTTAGCCATAGCCTCTATTATGCTCCTTGGGCACAAGAGGCCGAAGCTTTGCTTGGAAATGACAAAGCAGTGGAAGCACATCCTCTCTATGGACATTTAAGACGTAACGGATTCAAGAAAGAGGGATTCTACGATTACACTCAGCTTGATAAAATATTAGCTATGCTTGCTATAGACGGTAACGGGTCAAATTCCTTGGCATGGCAATATTTTTGTGCGGCCGCCATGCTCAACAGAAATCTGGAGGCACTGGTAGGTGTTTATAACTACTATTCCGGACAAACGGGTCTTCATTCTATTCCTCTTCATGTGCAGGAGGCTATAGCTATGTACTGGACTTTCAGTCATCAGACCTTCGAGGGTATGCCTTTCCCGGTGAGTGAGGAAGTGAGACGACAGACCGNAGCTCTGGCAAAAGTGGTGATGACTAATAAGAATAACCCTGCCGCATGGCAGACAGCCGCACCCGGCTCTTATGGAATTTATTTTCTCAACAATTCATATCACCCTTCGGCCGCTTCCACTCCTTCAAGTGGTTCCAATGCTGATTATCAACCTACACATGAATGATTTATGAGATTCTATCAATATCTTTTTCTAAGCATAACCATATTGTTTGCAACTTGTGGTAGAGAGCGTCCCCCTCAGATATCACCTTCGGAAGAAATGCCGGTAATCTTTCCGGACTACATTGATGTCACCATTCCTGCACAGATCGCACCAATGAATTTCAATATAGTTGATTCAAATGCAGATTATGTCTATGTAAAAGTGAGTGGGGAAAAGGGGGGTGAGTTGGAGACATCAGGTGACCGGGCCGATTTCGACGGGAAACAATGGCATGAGCTGACGTCACACAATGTCGGTGCAGATCTGACATTTGATGTCAGTGTCAAGGATAAAGAGGGTAAGTGGAGACGTTACGCACCCTTTGTCATGCATGTCAGTGACATTCCGTTGAATGCTTATGGTGTCGTGTATCGCAAGATTGCTCCCGGTTACCAAACCTTCAGCAAGACCGGAATTTACCAACGGGAGTTATCCTCTTTTGAAGAAACTCCGATACTGGAAGAAACCGCTGTCGGTGGAAAGTGCCTCAACTGCCATTATTCCAATCGTGGAAGCTCTGACCGATTTTCGATACATGTCCGTGGGAAGAACGGCGGTACGATTCTCAACAACGGATCCAAACTTGTATATCTTAATACAAAAACAGCGGAGACAGCCGGAAATGCCACTTATGGTTACTGGCACCCTGACGGCAGGTATATTGCTTTTTCAGTTAACCGGATAGTCCAGAATTTTTATCTTGACAAGGAACATAACATCGAGCCGTGGGACGTAGTATCGGATTTGATTGTGCTCGATACGGATAACGAACGGCTTATAACATCACCGATTGTGGCTACACCTCATTGCGAAACCACACCGGCCTTTTCTCCGGACGGAAAGAAAATCTATTTCTGTATGGCAGATTCAGTGACAATGCCGGGTGGATATGAAAGATTGAAATACAATTTATGTAGCATCGATTTCGATGTGGAGAGTGAATCGTTCGGCAACAGAATAGATACGCTCATCTGTGCCGCTTCAATTGGCAAAAGTGTGAGTCTGCCCAGACCATCTTATGATGGTCGGTACCTGATGTACAACCTTACGGAATACGGTACCTCACCCATACACCACGCTGATGCCGATTTATGGATAATGGATTTAACTACCGGAGAGACGCGGGAATTATCAGAGGTAAACAGTGAGTACAGTGATGCTTATCATAACTGGAGTCCCGATGGAGGGTGGTTTCTTTTCAATAGCAAACGTATTGACGGCATGTATGGTAATCTCTATTTTTCATGTATAGGCACTGACGGGAAGGCAACCAAACCCTTTCTTCTNCCTCAGCGAAATCCCCGTCAATACTATGACGAGGCTTTACATTCATTCAATGCACCGGATTTTGTAGCTGAAAAAACTATACTTGATATGCCGCGTGTGCGTTCGATGGTGCAGTCCGGTGAGATTAACAATGTCAGTGTGAAATGATATGAAAGTGTTAAAACAAAAAACAATAATTCTTATCGTCGGGATTATATTCTTTATAGCCTTGGCTATATTTTACGCTACGGCATATCCCTCACATCTGTTATGGCAGGAACAGAATCAGATATTTCTTAATACACCGCAATGGATCGCATCCTATTTCAACAAACCTGCTTGGCTCGGATGTCTTGGAGGAGAATGGCTCACCCAATTTTATCATCATACAGTAGCCGGTGCCATGATCCTTACATCAGCAATAGTTTATTGCCTGATAAGTTTCGCTATGGTAGCCATACGTTTGACAAATAGTTTTATTACTTGGATTCTGACGGGTCTCCTTGCGATTCTACTGATCGGATGTTCACTATCGTCTGCCACAACATTAGCTTTTTTCCTATGTGTCGGTGGAGGAATCAGTTGGGGATTAGTGAGTGGAATCAGAACTTGGAATGGCACACTTAGCAGTGATCTGTCACCACTTTTGGTAATATTGTCTTATTGGACTTTTGGTTTTGGAGCTATTCTTACAACTGTAATTATAATTTTATTTACTTTTGTAAATTATGGAGGTAATAAAAGGGGTTGGTGCAGGTGGGTTCCGGCAATGTGTGCCATAGTATTTTGTTTTGGTATGCCTTGTGCTCTTTGCGATACTTACGCCTTGCCATATCGAAAGGCTTTGCTGTATCCCGGGGTTGCTACTCCCTCTTTACCGCAGACAGCCTTTGAACGTCGCCTTGCCATATCAGATGCATTTTACCGGCGAGATTATAATCTTACCAAACAGCTTGCGAGGAAAGTGGATTCTCCGGACGACATAACTGCTTTTTACTACTATCTCTCAAGTGGATTGCAGGATTCTTTGCCTGACTGTTTGCTAAAGTATCCGGTGAAAAATCTTGGTACTCTCACAACAATAGGAGAAAAGACACCGCTGATGATCATCAATATGATGAATGACCTTTACTATGAACTTGGCGACATGACCTACGCCGAACGAGCGGCTATGATGCGCAATGTTTTCTCACCCCGTAACCGTAATGTACGTATGATCAAGCGTCTGGCGGAGATAAATCTTGTGAGCGGTGATACGCTCGCAGCTCTGAAGTATCTTCGTATGCTTGAAAAAACGTATGCATATTCTTCATGGAGCAGAAATCATACACCGGGCACTATCTCTCCGGACTCAGAAATAGAGATGGTTCGGCGCCGTGCACTGTCGAATAATAAAGATAATATCAGATTAGGTGACAACTGCCGTCATATACTGCTTGAACTTCTTGAATCTAATCCCGACAATAAGCTTGCTTTGGACTATCTGCTCTGTACAGATCTGCTTCTGAAAGATATGGATACGTTTAAATTGGATTATGATACTTATTGTATGTCAAAAGGCTCACCAAGATATAAAGATCTTTATCAGCAGGCCCTTATGATTTATCTGGCCGGTACGGGCGCATCGCAGGAGGAATGGAACAAGTATATTGTGCCGGGGCCGATGGTGGAATTATTCAACACTTACAGTAATCGCCGTGGTGATGCGAGATTCAATGGCACTTACTGGTATTATTTCGATAAACAGTGATAATTAAATGAGACAAATATTTATACTGGTTTCGCTACTGGGCATACTGGTAGCTTCTTGTACTCCGACTCCTAAAAATGAAATAGAATCAGATTCATTTCCTCCGATCTTTCCGGATTATATCGGAGTGACAGTACCAAAAAACATAGCTCCGTTGAATTTCTTGCTACGGGATACTTGCAAGGTTGTCCGGGTGACAGTTTCAACGGAGGGTTATGAAATAGAATCATGTAAAAAAGGATGTGAAGCAATATTTGATTTGAAAGATTGGAAAAAACTGATGGAAAGAGCAGCCGGGAAGACAGTGACAGTGAGCGTTACGGCCTTACAAGGGGATGAATGGATAAAATACAGACCTTTCGATGTGTTTGTGTCAGGAGATGTCATTGATCCATATCTTACCTATCGGCTTATCGAACCTGACTACGAGGTGTTTTCCCGGCTTCAGATTGTGGAGAGGAATATCGAAGACTTTTCTGAACGTGTGCTCTGCGATTATAATTCAGTAGGTAACCGGTGTATGAATTGTCATACTCATGCACCGGGCAACAACGACCTTTCATTCTTATATGTGAGAGGAGAGGGTGGTGGAATGATACTCAATGACAAGGGGAAACTACGGCTACTCAATTTCAAGACCCCCGATATGATTTCAGGGTCGGTATATGCCCAATTTGATCCGTCAGGTAAGTATATAGTTTTTTCTACGAATGNCATTATACCTGCCTTTCATTCACGGCCTGACAAACGTCTGGAAGTTTTTGACACAAAATCGGATGTCTATGTCTATGATTTGCTAAATGACAGAGTATTATCTTCCCCGCTTCTTGCCGATACAACCCGTCTGGAGACATTCCCCACATTTTCATCAGACGGTAGCAGGATCTATTATTGTGTTGCCGATGGTCCGGCGCGACCCTCCCGCCTTGACAGTCTTCATTATAGTTTGTGCAGCATAAGTTTCGATACGAAAAACGGTGTATTTGGGAATGAAGTTGACACCGTAGTATGTGGTGATGCAGAACATGGAAGCGTGAGTCATCCTCGGGTATCGCCTGACGGGAAACGGCTGCTTTATACAGTATCTGACTTCGGAACTTTCCCTATCTGGCATAGGGAGGCAGATCTTCGTATGATAGACCTCGAAACCGGTGCGATAGATGCTCTCAGTCGTGTCAACAGTTCCATGAGCGACACTTATCATACCTGGTCATCGTCGGGCAGTTGGTTTGTCTTTGCCAGCAAGCGAGATGACGGTCTTTACGGTAAGCCTTATTTCGCGCATGTTTCAGCAGACGGAGAGGTCTCAAAACCATTTGTATTGCCCCAGAAGTCACCATCCTTTTATGATTATAACCTCAAATCCTTTAATGTTCCCGATTTAGGATCTGTTCCTGTATCGTTTATTTCGCGCGATGTGGCAGCCACGCTATCCTCTCATAAATAAGCGCCTTTAGTAATTTAGTTGACTAATATTATCTAAAAGTGGTACAATATTTTCTATAAGGGTAAAAATTCAGTATTTTTACCTACATTTGCATAACCGAAAATCTAATCTGAAATATATGAAACTTGGTTCCATTTCAACATTGTTGCTGACTGCGGCACTATTTTGCGGATGTGGCAGCGGTAAGTACGAAAAGACCGACGGGGGTATCATCGTAAATATCTCTCCGGAAAAGGAAAATGATCTGAGACGTGTGCGTCTGCAGGTGTTCAGTGATAAGATAATCCGTGTGACGGCCACACCTGATAAAAAATTTGCACCGGATGCGAGTCTGGTCGTGGTTAAACCGGAAGTTAAAGCTGATTATAAGATTGAGGAGACTGATTCTACTGTATCAGTAGTGACCCCAGCCGTACGTGCTACAGTTTCACTAACCACGGGGGATGTAAAATTCTACAATTCCGAAGGAAAATTGATTGTAGCTGAAGCTGAAGGAGGAAGGGAGTTTTCTCCAATAGAGGTTGAGGGTACCAAAGGATATACAGTGCGTCAGGTGTTTCAGTCACTTTCTGAAGATGAGGGTATCTATGGTCTGGGACAACATCAGTCAGATGAGTTCAATTATAAAGGCAAGAATGAGGAACTTTTCCAATATAATACCAAGGTATCAGTGCCGTTTGTAGTTTCCACTGACAACTACGGTATTCTCTGGGACAGCTATTCTCTTTGCCGCTGGGGTAATCCCGACGGTTATAAACAGCTTGGAGACGTGTTCAAGCTTTACGACAAGGATGGCAAAGAGGGAGCCTTAACGGGCACGTATGTTCCGGCTAACAGGGAGGAGACAACTCTTGTGCAGCGTGAAGATTCAATTTATTTCGAACATCTCATAAGAGGAGATCTTGCCCATGTAGTGAATCTCCCTCAGAATTTTAATTTTGCCGGTTCGCATGTGACTTATGAAGGGGAGATAGAGGCTTCAGAAACCGGAGAATATAAATTCATACTCTATTATTCCGGTTATCAGAAAGTATTTATCGACAATAAAGAGGTAGTGCCGGAGCGTTGGCGCACCGCATGGAATCCCAACAGCTTCAAATTTGAGGTAAATCTTGAGGCCAATAAGAGAGTGCCTGTCAAGATTGAGTGGGAGCCTAACGGGTCGGTGGCTTACTGTGGCCTGCGAGTGTATAATCCGCGTGATCCGAAAGAACAACTCGATATGAGCTGGTGGGGAGAGATGCAGGACGGCATAGACTATTATTTCGTATACGGAGATAACATGGATGATGTGATTTCCGGTTATCGCACTCTTACGGGAAAGGCTCCTATCATGCCTAAGTGGGCTATGGGATATTGGCAAAGCAGAGAGAAATACAACACTCAGGAAGAAGTGCTTTCCACTTTAGCTGAATTCCGTCGCCGAGGTATTCCAATTGACAATATTGTGATAGACTGGCTTCATTGGAAAGAGGATTCCTGGGGTAGCCATGAATTTGACCGTGACCGTTTCCCGGATCCTAAAGGCATGGTGGATTCAATCCATAGCATGAACGGCAGAGTTATGATTTCGGTATGGCCGAAGTTCTATGTAACCACCGACCACTATAAGGAATTTGATGAGAAAGGGTGGATGTATAAGCTTCCTGTTCAAGACAGTATACGAGATTGGGTAGGTCCCGGTTATCTCAGCTCTTTTTATGATGCATACGATCCGGATGCTCGTAAACTGTTCTGGAGTCAGATCAACGACCATTATGTGCCTCTCGGCATCGACGCATGGTGGATGGATGCATCGGAACCGAATATCCGGGATTGTACGGATATACAGTATCGTAAAGATCTTATCACACCTACGGCTCTGGGTCCTTCTACCAAGTATTTCAATGCCTACGCTCTTGTAAATGCGGATGCCATTTATAACGGACAACGTAGCGTGGATCCTGATCGTCGTGTGTTCTTGCTTACCCGCTCCGGATTCGCAGGGTTGCAACGTTATTCCACGGCCACGTGGAGTGGTGACATAGCTACCCGTTGGGAAGATATGAAGGCTCAGATTTCTGCCGGTCTTAATTTCGCAATGAGCGGCATACCTTGGTGGACCATGGATATCGGCGGCTTCTGTGTGGAAGACCGTTTCGTGAAAGCACAGGCCGACTATAATCAGACCGGCCGTGAAAATGAAGACCTTAAGGAGTGGAGGGAATTGAATACACGATGGTATCAGTTCGGTGCGTTTGCACCACTTTTCCGTGCTCACGGACAGTGGCCTTACAGAGAGATCTTTAACATTGCCCCTGAAAGTCATCCTGCCTATAAATCGGTAGTTTACTATACGAATTTACGCTACGACATGATGCCTTACATCTATTCATTGGCAGGAAAGACTCATTTCGACGATTATACAGTTATGCGTCCGATGGTTATGGAATTTACGGCTGATACTGCAACTCGTGGAATCGGAGACCAATATATGTTCGGCAATGCTTTCCTTGTAGCTCCGGTATATAATTATGGCGACAGGAAGCGTGAGATTTACTTCCCCAAAGGAGCGATATGGTATGATTTTTATACCGGCAAGGAAGTATCAAAGGGGGGAGAGAGCCTTGTTATGCCGGCTCCATACGAACAACTGCCTCTTTATGTAAGATCGGGTGCTATTGTTCCCTTCGGGCCCGAGATGCAATATGCTGACCAGAAACCGGCCGATATCATCAACCTTTATGTCTACACGGGTGATAACGGTGAGTTTACACTCTATGAAGATGAGAATATGAACTATAATTATGAAAAAGGTGCATACGCAATGATTCCTTTCAGTTATGACAATTCTTCTCAGACACTCACTATCGGTAATCGGAAAGGGGAATTCCCCGGGATGTTGAAAGAGCGTACTTTTAATGTGATAAAAGTGTCACCCGAGACACCTGTGGGATATTCACGTGAAGCAAAGGGTCAGGAAGTGAAGTATTCAGGCTCTGAAATAAAAGTAAAACTATAATTTGATAGTAAACTAAAGAAAAGCCTTTAAGTTTTTACAGAATTTTAAGGATGAAAAAAGATTTTATAAGGTTTATTATGGCTTGCATCGGTCTCCTTGCCTGCGCATCTATTGCGTGGGCGGGGACCGATAATCGGGCCGTATCTTTTGACAAGGGATGGAAATTTACACTCGGTGATAACGCGGGATGGTCGGCCGCAGATTTCAATGATGCTTCCTGGCGTAGTCTTAATTTGCCTCATGACTGGGCGATAGAGGGAAATTTCAGTCAGGATAATCCTTCAGGTACAGGAGGAGGCGCTCTNCCCGGTGGTATAGGATGGTATAGGAAGACTTTCGACTTNACTCCGGAGATGAAAGATAAGAGCNTTTATGTTGACTTTGACGGCGCATACATGAACGCCACGGTGTATATCAATGGGCATGAACTTGGGACGAGACCATACGGATATGCCTCCTTCAGTTACAATCTCACCCCTTGGCTCAAGCCGGGTAAGAATGTCATAGCGGTGAGGGTAGACAATGCTGAACAGCCTAATTCAAGGTGGTATAGCGGTTGCGGTATTTACCGACACGTATGGCTGCGGATACTAAATCCGGTGCATGTGGCCCAATGGGGTACATTTGTGCGGCAGGACAAAGTCACGAANGAGNCAGCTGATCTCACTGTCATCACAGAAGTGGAAAATACGGGNAAACACACTGTTAAGGCAGAAATGGAAACTTACGTGATTGCTCCCGACGGGCGTGTAGTGGCAAGTGATGCACGTCTTTTGAACCTTGAAGAAGGAGATAAGANAAATNTTGAGCAACCATTGATTGTAAGGGACCCTCTGCTATGGTCGGTCAAAACCCCGCATCTTTATTCGGTCGTGAATGAAATCAAGGTAGACGGACAGACTATAGATAAATACATCACAAAGACCGGCTTCCGTTTTCTTGACTTTGATGCTGAAAAGGGCTTTTCTCTTAACGGAGAAAGAATGAAGATAAATGGTGTGTGTCTGCATCATGATGCGGGAGCCTTAGGTGCTGTAGTCAATAAAGCAGCTATTGCCCGACAGTTGAAAATCATGAAGGATATGGGGGCTAATGCTATACGTTCTTCCCATAATCCTCCTGCTCCGGAATTNCTTGAATTGTGTGATTCTCTGGGGCTGATGGTGATGGATGAAACTTTCGATATGTGGCGGAAGAAAAAGACCGCCCATGATTATTCACGCTATTTCCCTGATTGGCATGAACGAGACCTGACAGATCTTGTGGTGAGAGACCGCAATCATCCTTCTATTATCATCTGGAGTATCGGCAATGAAGTTCTTGAGCAATGGAGTGATGCGAGCGCCGACACTCTGTCATTGGCAGAGGCCAATTTACTATTAAATTTCGGACATGGAAAGGATATGTTGGCTAACGAAGGAGATGAGCTCTCAGTCAATTCCCTGCTGACACGCAAATTGGCTGATATGACTCGTGAACTTGATCCTACACGGCCGGTTACGGCAGGCTGTAACGAACCGGATCCGGGTAATCATCTTTTCCGGAGCGGTGCTCTTGACATTATCGGCTTTAATTATCATGACGATTGGTTTAAGGATGTGCCAAAGAATTTTCCCGGTAAGCCATTTATTATCACCGAGAGTGTCTCTGCTCTTCAGACACGAGGTTATTACCGTATGCCTTCCGACAGTGTGTTCCTGTGGCCGGAACGTTGGGACAAACCTTTTTATGACGAGTCATTCTCTTGTTCTGCATACGATAACTGCCACGCTCCCTGGGGTAACACTCATGAGGGAACTATGCGGCATGTGGAAGACAATGATTTCATAATGGGGCAGTTTGTNTGGACAGGTTTTGACTATATCGGAGAACCGACACCTTACGGTTGGCCGGCGCGTAGTTCTTATTTCGGTCTTGTAGACCTTGCCGGCAATCCTAAAGACAGCTATTATATGTATCAGAGTCGCTGGCGACCCGATCTTGATGTGCTTCATCTGTTTCCACATTGGAATTGGGCTCCGGGTGAGGAAGTTGATGTNTGGGCNTATTTNAATAATGCCGATGAAGTGGAGCTTTTCCTTAACGGACAGTCTCTTGGCTCAAAGAAACCGGAAGGCGGAGCATATCATGTAAGTTGGAGAGTGCCTTACGCACCCGGTAGGCTTGAGGCTGTGAGTCGTAAAGATGGTAAGGAGGTAAAACGCACATTTGTAAATACTGCTTCCGACCCATACGCGTTAAAGCTTACACCTGACCGCACACAAATTGAAGCCGACGGCACTGATCTGAGCTATGTCATGGTAGAGGTTGTGGACAAAGATGGAAATCTGTGTCCACTTGCAGAAAATGAGATTCTCTTTACCGTGGAGGGAAGCGGCTTTAATGCCGGGGTGGATAACGGGTCTCCGATTTCGCTTGAGCCATTCAAGTCTGACAGTAGAAAAGCTTTCTATGGAAAAGCATTGGTGATTGTACAGAATGACGGAAAGAAAGGGGAGATAAAAGTAAAAGCCACCTCTCCCGGACTTGAGGGTTCATCCGTGATTATTGAAGCACAATGATTAAATAAAAAATGAAAAAGAATATAATATTGTTAGCTATGGCTATGTCTTCGCTTGGAATGAATATATCAGCCGAAAAACCTGTCTATCTTGACAGTAGTGCTCCGATAGAAAAACGTGTTGAGGATGCCCTTTCACGTATGACACTTGAGGAGAAAGTTGCCTTGTGTCACGCGCAAAGTAAGTTCTCATCTCCCGGTGTAGAGCGATTAGGAATTCCTGAGATATGGATGAGTGACGGTCCTCATGGAGTAAGAGCTGAAATCAACTGGAATGACTGGGGTTATTCCGGCTGGACCAACGATTCAATAACAGCTTTTCCCGCCCTGACGGCTTTGGCTGCTACCTGGNATCAGGAACTGGCGGCCTTGTATGGCAAAAGCATAGGAGAGGAGGCCCGTTATCGTGAAAAGGATGTTTTATTGGGTCCCGGTGTTAACATATACCGTACGCCGTTGAACGGACGAAATTTCGAATATATGGGTGAGGATCCCTATCTGGCAGGAGAAATGGTGATACCGTATATTCAGGAGTTGCAGAAAAACGGTGTGGCTGCATGTGTGAAACATTTCGCCCTCAACAATCAGGAGAAGTGGCGAGGCACGGTGGATGTTGATCTGTCTGACAGAGCTTTGTATGAGATATATCTTCCGGCTTTCAAGAAGGCTGTCCAGGAGGGTGGTGCGTGGTCCATCATGGGTGCCTACAACCAGATATGGGGTCAGCATTGTTGCCACAATTCAAGATTGCTAAATGATATCCTCCGTGGAGAATGGGGCTTTGACGGTGTCGTGATTACTGACTGGGGTGGGGCGCATGATACCAAAGAGGCTGCTCTCAATGGTCTTGACATAGAAATGGGTTCCTATACCAACGGATTGACTACGGAAAGCAGTTTCGGTTATGATGATTACTATCTGGCCAATCCCTATCTTGAAATGATAAAAAGTGGCGAAGTTCCGGAGAGCACTGTCGATGACAAGGCACGCAACATTCTTAGGTTGATATTCCGTACTGCCATGAATAATGATAAGCCCTACGGGTCGAAATGTACTCCCGAGCATTATGCTGCTGCCAAACTTATCGGAGATGAATCAATCGTATTGCTAAAGAATAACGGTATCCTCCCACTTGACGGATCAAAATATAATTCAATTCTGGTAGTCGGAGATAACGCTACGAGACGTCTTACCGATGGCGGCGGTTCGTCGGAACTGAAACCCAAAGATTATGTATCCCCTTTAGCAGCTTTACAGAAGTTATATGGGGATAAGGTGAAATATGCTCCCGGNTANACNTGNGGNCGTACACTNTANGANGCNGAGGATATANTNCCNCANGANGAGCAGGANANACTGCGNGCNGANGCNGTNGCTATGGCNAANGANGCNGATNTNGTGATNTATATNGGTGGNCTCAACAAAAATGCTTGGCAAGANTGCGANAGNACNGACCGACGTGAGTATGAGCTTCCATTCGGACAGAACCGGCTTATTGAAGAGTTGATTCAGGCTAATCCCAATATTGTCATTGCCAATATCTCAGGAAATGCATACGCTATGCCTTGGGTAGATGAAGTGGATGCTATTCTTCACAGTTCTTATCTTGGTACAATGGGTGGGGCAAGTATAGCCGATGCGATTGCGGGCAATGTCAATCCTTCAGGAAAACTCCCATATTCTATTCCGGTGAAGCTTGAGGATTGCGGTGCTAATTCTTTCGGTGAGATTTCTTATCCCGGAGTGGAGTCAGGCACAGCAGATGTTGTGGCTATCCCGGGTTCGGTAATCGAGGGGGGAAAGAATCCGAAACAAACTTATAAAGAAGATATTTTTGTAGGTTACCGTTGGCACGATACGAAAAATATTCCACCTTTGTTCCCCTTCGGATATGGTTTGAGTTATACCGAATTTGAGTATGGTAAACCTGTGATGTCGGAAAATGTAATCGGTAATGACGGTGAGATAACAGTCACTCTACCTGTCACTAATAAAGGAGCCAGGGAAGGAAGTGAAATCGTGCAGCNCTATANTNCGGATCTCAAANCGTCTTTGCCCCGTCCTGAGAANGAACTCAAAGGTTTCAGTAAAGTAAAACTGGCTCCCGGGGAGACCAAGAGTGTGACCTTCAAGATTACACCGGAAGAATTAAAATATTTTGACGATAAAAAGCATGAATGGGTGGTGGAACCGGGTAAATTCAAAGCCCACATAGGTTCCTCTTCAAAAAATATAAACTACTCATTACCTTTTGAATACAAAAACTGACATCGGACTTATCAATCAATGTTGATTAATAGAGTCAGGAGAATGTAGTTTTCTAATTAACTTTTTTGGGTAGTGAGTGTTGATATTTCAGTTGATCATTTAATTTTGCAAGTGATCTAATCGGCAACTTGCCTGATGTATAACCCAAATAAACGACAATTATGAAATTAAAACTGTTTGTATTAGCCACTGCACTGTTTGGACTTATGTCGACAAGCTGCGTGTCAAACAAGAAGTATTCCGAACTGATGACGAAGTATGATGATCTTCAGAGTCAATACGGAACCAC
>WFLX010393640.1_pt1 | contig 27354 bp, 25 predicted proteins | sample 4967041 | NCBI WGS metagenome assembly WFLX01 (sample SAMN12857096, study PRJNA449069) | gut metagenome | isolation source: stool from male and female vole | host: Microtus ochrogaster | place: USA:Florida | collected 2017
ACTTATTGTTGTAACTAACACGCCATCTGTTATTAAGTCACTGTAATTCGCTACAACAATCATTTCTTGAAAAACTCCGGAATGCTCAATAATGGTCGTTCTTCCTGTCTCTTTTTTTCCTCATCCGGTATAGAAAACGCAGACTGTATATAGTATTTATTATTTCCTTTGCAGGCAATAAAATCCACTTCCAACTGCTTACGCACCGTTTCTTTTACGCAGCTTTATCTGTTCCGTATAAAATTATCATAATCTCCTCCGAAATGTTGACCAAGCGACCACTTTGTCATAATGAATATATCATATCCATTGCATATAATCCCCTTTTTTCCTTCCTTTTTTATGGCAGCATGAATGCTTTGCCTTAATCTTATGCCAGCTCCCCGATTACCACCTGCCCATAGGGATATGTATCAATTTCTACTGCTGAAGAAGCCTCCCTTTTTAGAATCTTAAATGCTTAAACAGTCAATTGGTCTCATCATACATTCTCCATTGTCGATAATAATAAATCCGCCGCCACAGTCATACCAATCACATTTACATTTGATCTCTATGCGATCCTCAAAAACGCAGATCAAAGATAACTGCAGCGATTCTAACTTTTCCCCAACAGTTTTGGCAGAAAGCAATTTAAGAGCTTTGGCTTTTGCGATATGTTTTGGGAGATTTTGTTCATCATAATCTTCCAAAACCTTTGCAAGTTCCTGCACGGCGGCAGTCTCTATGTTTTTTTCCAGCGTTTTGATATTATCAACCAAAAGATTTTAAAATAAATTACGCAGTATTAAATGATAAGATTTCTGTTTTAACTTCTTGCCGCTTCCCTACGATTGTCATTTCTGTTTTTTGTTGCAGGCTCCAATATCCTTCCTTGAAAGTTATTTTGCCATACACCTCATCTAAAATCGTTTTTTTGCCATAATAATATCATCCTCCTTCAAGGTAAATTGATGAATCAATACACTATGTATTTTGAACTATATCCCAAAAATACCTATAATTAAATTTTAATATTTCCTTTTTCCCATTCATGAAGAAACATTTTAGCTTCAAATCCTAGTAATCCTTTTTTCTTTTCTAATTCTTTTAATATTTTTTTTGAATCATCCGGCAATAATGTTATAAGACTGGATGCCACATTCAACTTAACATAATCATTTTCGTGCTGCATACATGGGATTAGCAACTCTAATTCACAACTCATTGATAATTGTTTGCGAATTTTTCTTATAGTATTTGATTGACTATTAGCGTTTTTATGGTCACCTGATTCTATTGCTTCACCGTATTTAATTGATGCTGCCAAAAAAGTTTCTATTAAATTTTCTTTTTTATCCATATTTATAATCTCCTATTGCCTGAAATTCTTATCGTTGAAGCAAAAGTTAGTCCAGCAACGGATTCATATAATCTCTAAAAGTTTCCGGTATCAATTCTGCCAAAGAGCATTAAGTCGGCTTTCTTTTTATCCACCATGATTTTTTTCAGGTCTTTACGATTCAAATTTATCAGTCCGTCGTAACCGCCGCGACGCACCCATCTTTGAATCCCCTCTTCACGGACAAAGGCTATTTCCATCACCCAGGCTTTATCTTTGTCATCATAATATCCCTTCCACTCCGAAAGCGTCCCCATGGGCGGTACGATCTTTAGCTCCCACGCTTCTTTGCCCAAGTCAAATGCTTTCAGCACTTCCTCTATTTTGGAAAAGTCCCTGACCTCTTGTTCCATCCCCCTGAAGGTCAGAAAAAAATGATAGTCAAGATTGGGATCGATCCGCGACATTTTAGCGTCAAAGCTTTTGTCCCAGATGATGATCCTGATTCCCAGTACTGCAATAAGAAGTCCCACTATTGCCACAATGATCCCGATCATTGACACATGGTTATCCTCAACGCCAAGAAAAACCACCATGAAAATTGCGAAAATGCCCAATGTCACTAAGGCTGTGCCAAATGTAGTCCAGCTTCTGTGTTTAGAAATAAGATACATCGTTACCTCCCTTCATCATTGCCTGTTGATACGAAAGTTCTTTTTCTTTGCGTTCTCTTTCCATTTTTTCTTTCTCTTTCCGATCAATTTTTCTATACAGAAAAAAAGTCCCAACTGCAACGACAATAAACACTACCATACAAATTGAGACCCTTACAGTTACGATCCTTTCGGCAATATCGCTTTTTCTCCAGCTGCCCGCCATATCTATGTAATATTCCAGTTCGTCCTCCGAAAAATCGTACTTATCTGTAAGATATTCTATCGCATCTGACCACAACAACTCTTTCGTTTCCCCAATCGGCAGCTTTACCGTCCCGCTTCGCGGCAATTTTACCGCATAATCGTCCAATAGCACAAGCATGGTATCTCCATTTTCAAGCTCTACGGAAAAAAGCTGACCGTACACTTTTTTGTTGTCATCTTTATTTAAAAACCTTACAAAGGCGGATTTTGTCATGGTATCCTCAGACAACCCCAAATAGATATGTAACGGTTTGATAGTCCCGGCATCCACCACCAGAGTATAACCGTCACCTTCCTCCAAAATCTCCTCTCTTGATTCTAATTCCGGAACGTCATCCTCCGCCGGATATCCGGTATAGTTCTGCGCATCAAAGTACTCCACGGGTTCTGTTTGTGAATATATCATTCTATCATAATTCGGTATAAATCCTACCAGCGCCGCCATAAACATCGCCACAATTAAGCTAAACTGAATATTTTGCCGTATATCACGTAAAGCCGACAGCACTTCTTTCATTACAATTCTCCCTTTTTTCACATGAGTTCAAATGTTTCGCTTTCCCTATTGGCAGTTTTACTATCCCAATATGTAGTCTTTGTTTTTTACCAATTCATAATAATCAGAGGAAATATATTTTTTAGATTTGAACTTTTTTCCCTCATACATAGGATTGACAACAAAATGCTCAACCTCTGTATAAGGAGCTGTTTTCTTCACAACACGCACAAGTTTATGATATAATTTTGTAAGCATATCCGGGCGGGAAACCCAATTGCCATCATCTGCATATAGTCCGGTCATAACATAAAGTCGATTTGCAACAATTAAATGCTTTTCTTCATTTGGTATTGAAAAACCTGCTTCAATCACATTAAGCAGTACATCAGAGGGAACATATTGCTTTTCCGATATTAGCTCAATATCAAAATTCCCGATTGCAGGATTATGAAAATAATATCCGCTGCAATTTGGCTTAATAGTGTCCAAAGTTGTTCCACTAAGTAATTGAAATCTGCCATTTTCAAATGACTGCCTGTAAATGATACAGTCACTGTTCAAAGCTGATTGTGCAACGGATAAAAAATCTTCATATCCCATGTAATAATTGATTTGCTTTCCCATATCACAGCTTCCTTAATGTTTCATACAATGATACCATATCGGAAGCGGTATCCCCCTGCAGTCTCCGACCGATGCGGTTATATACAAACGCGTTCGTTCCCTTGATATTCACTCCATACCCAATATTAGAACTGATGAATCCTCCCCCGATATTTTTCCAGACTACAACACTAACGAATCCGGCTGCCTTCTTCAAAACATCATTAAACATTTCTTCGTTAAGTTTCTTTTGCTGAAACGCCTGACTCAGCGCGTCCAAAACGCTTTCAAATGCCGGAACTACTCCCTCCTCAAAATCCAGTGTCACATGAAAAACCTGCTGCACAAAACCGATAAAATCAATCCCATAGCCAAGCTGCATAAATTCCCCATTTAAATATTCTTTTTCGCCCTGTGCAATCTTTATTTTCTGCTCATCATAAAAAGCAATCAGCTCCTCAACTGACTTTGTATAATCAATCTTACAGGCCTCCACATCACTGATTTTCAGATCCAACTTCGTCGAATCCGCCGGCGGAACATTATCCTTTTGTTCTTCCTTCTTCTGAAACTTATCAAATAATCCCATCTTTTGTTTCCCTCATATGTTTATATATCGCTTACGTCTGCCTCAATGCTGCCTATAAAAGTAAAAACACCATATTTACTCTCAATTGTTTCAAGCATTTTTCCGGTATAGTTCATCTCATAAAACATAACACAGCAGTTATATTTTCTTTCCAACTGAGAGCCTATTAATTTTTTATACTCTTCAATTACATACTCCGGCGCACCGGTATCTAACAACAGACCTAAATCGTCTGTCTTTTCGTCCAAAAAACTTACCAGTGAGAAATCTTCATCATAATACACTATGCCAAAATCTTCTCCTAATTTAAAAGCGCTTTTTTCGTCATCATCTTCATCACCTTCTTCGTATGTGCCTCCATACTCAATGTACTCGTTAAATAATTCCTGACTTTCGCAGTCACCTAACCAAACTGACAAATATCCTTGTCCACCATAATACTCAGCCATAATAATCAAATGTCCTCTCTTCTTATTTATCATATTCCATTTCCGGAGGCCGTGCCTGTCTACTGGGTTGTAATGTCCAAGTATTATACTTTATGTTCTTCCCCAATACCCATTCCTCATCATTTAGCAAAAAAACAATATGGTAATAATGTCTAATGATTTCAACTCTCACCACTTTAATGGATTTCTTTACATCATCAATGCTTTCAATCTCTTCTCCTATCTCCCAATCTTCTTTTTCTGAATTAAATTCTTTTACAAAAATCTCATCCATCATTTTGCAATCGTTTTGAAAAACCTCATATGCAGCCTTAATCTTGTTGTTTATTTTCTCGGTATCGGCATCTGAGTACGAAGATACAAAATTACGATCGTAGCAATAAATGTCTAACGCAATAATTAAATCACTGCCTACAATATTCAAAAAATCCATCTTCTTTTTAATTGCCCAAAAACAGGGATTTCCTGATTCATCTGCCAGACATACCACCTCTCCAAAATAGGGACTGTCTGCTCTTGCAATTTCTGTTTCAACGATTTGCATACTTAATCACCAACAACCTTTCCACCGACAGTGTGTTCGATATGGGGACCATGTTTCTTAACAAATGCCACAAAACCGTCTATCTTGCCTATGCCGAGATAAAAATTAACAGCAGACGCGCTTGCTAAAAATTTCTTTTTGCTGGGAGTCAGATACTCACCGCGCAGGATCTTATCATCCTTGCCATAAATAGAAAATTCTCCCCTAAAGGTGGCAATATATGCAATTTCGCTTATATTCCATTTTTTGTATCCCGGCAGCGTTCCGGAGCCAAAACGAAACAATAATTCTCCTTTTTCCGTGACGTAGAAATCACCAAATGCCTCCTTGACAGGATATTGTTCCGCTATTTCCTTAAGAAACTTTTTGCCGTTTTTCTTATCATATAATATAGCAACGGTCAAGATAATAACAAATCCTACAATAATGGCAATTCCCTGGGGTGTCATCTCTCCTGAGCTTTGTAAAATCATGTAACTTTGTAACAGAATGGCAATTCCTTGTGATATCATAATTATTTCCTCCATATTAAATAAATTTATCTTTGATTGTCCTTACCCTATAACATATCTTTTAATCAAGCCAGCAACATAATTGTTTCAAACGGGGCAGTTTATCAAAACCTTCCTTACTTTCAAAGTCCGCTTCCACAAGTTCAAGGACTTCCAAATGCTCTAAGCTTTCAACAAACTTAAAATCTTTATATGTACCCCCATGCAGGCGAAGTACTTTAATATTTGGAAATTTTTCCAGTTCAGCTCCTATTGCCTTGGTTGTTTCGGCATACCATTTTTCCCATTCCTCCCAATCGTTGATTCCTGATGAATAATGTATTTCTGATACCGTGTCGCCAAACTTTTTAGCTTTGGCAATGACTTCATCAGATAATTCATGTTCCTCATGCTTGTATGAAATAGGCGATGTAGATAATACATATCCATAGGGATTACGGATTTTGCGATATTCATCCTCAATCATCTTATCTACATACTCTTTGATTTGGCTGCCATTAAGTACGCAACACTCCCATTCATCTCCACCCCAGGGATTTGAAAACGGAACAGGGGGTTCTTCCAGAGATATTTCAATGATTAAGTCACCGTCAACGCTCATCCTAAAATACCTGATCTGTCCCAAATCATCGGAAGTGATTTCCTCTTTTTTAAAAAATTTCTTCAATTCATCTTCCAGCCATTGCAATGAAAGTTTTTGCATTGTTTCTAATAACCCTCCTTCACTTATTTTTTAATATGTTTCATCATTTATCTCGCCTGCTGTTTCTTCTCCTGCGTTATATCTATGATTGGAACTCTGCAATCCTCCAAGGCTTTCAGCGTCAGTCCTATATTATGCCGGTCATATACAGGCAGCCTGACTTCTTTCCCGTTTTTCAGGCGGAAATAAATTTCCTGCACTATAAACCGATACCTAAGAGTTGCCCATGTATAGTACACATAAGCGATTTCCCTGATCTGTTCCTTTGGAATGGCAATCGGATCGAGCTTCGGAAGCCCCGTATTTGCTATTGAGCCGATCACGTAGCTTTCCGAAATCACCAGATTGTGTTTTTTCATAAACGGCAGACCTTTATTTAAGTCAGCTTGTAACTGTTCCAAAAAATCCTCCCCGACATTTGACAGATATGTATTTACATTCCTGATCAATTGTTTCCTTTCATCCTTATGTTTAGCCTTGTATCGAACCAAAGCAATGATGCACAAGGGGAGCATTAACATAATGAATATTGATATGAGNCCAATAGCCCAGCCTNCTGCTGTTGCTGCGTTCTCCNACAAAATTNATAAAATAGCAATCGTATAAAAAGCCCCCCACACCAACATAACGATTAAAGCAATAATATACACCAGTCGGAAATCCTTCATCTTAAAGAGTATTTCATTCAGCTCCAGCGCCCTCTTATCCTCCGGGTAATACCGATATTGGCTGATGTCAATTGTCTTCCTGCTTTTTTTAGTATGTATAGATTTGACCGCAATGATAAAGATATCAACTATGATCAATATTAAAATGCCATATCGAAACATCGGACTGTTATAATAATACAAAGATAATATCGACCTGCCGTTCTCAGTCACGCCTATGACCTCATCGGAATTGGTATTAATAAATACATTTCTTTTTATGGAATCGCCGTCGTATATCATACCTTTGATCTCCTGTTCACCGGCTCTCCCAAACACAGCAAAAGCCGGAGCCCAAAANGACTCTTGCGGGTCATCTTCATACTCCAGCTTAATTTCCCTTGTTGAGTTACGGTATTCCATTTTTACGGGAACCAGCTCCACACGCTTCTCAACCTCAATATGTACNCCGAATTGCGCCAGCAGGGTAATCAATATAAATCCCAGAAAAATAAAATTCACAATAAAAATTTCATAATTCTTTTTGATAAAATTCATTTCTAAACAGACTCCCTTGTAATTTTTTTGCTAACTTNGACCTGCATATAAAATTTACTCCNNNTGNNGNCNGTTTTCCAACCCGNATTGCACNAAATGACTATTTTNNTGCACGAAATGACCATNACATTTATAAAATNACCACCGNCNGNAANTTTTCCCGGTCACAGGAGATNGCAAAGTCGCCGCCATATTTATCCACCACAGCCTTTACGTTCATAAGTCCCACACCGTGCATNTCTCCGTCGGAATCCAAAACGATACCGTCCCTGATCTGCACTTCTTCCGCCACGGGATTCTTTACGGAAAAGATCGTCTTTCCGCCCTCCTGCACCAGCTTAATATTTATGACGGCTTTACGTTCCGCCCTCACCACCTTCACGCACTCATGGATGGCGTTGTCCAGCAGATTGGAAAGCAGGATTACTATCTCCTCCTCATCCAGCCGCATCCCACTCATGTCGCCTACCCTGAAAATCATGGACACCCCCTGCTCCCTCGCGACATGGAACTTCTGGTTCAGGACTGCGTTCACGACAGGATGGTTTGTATTGACCGCCGACATCTCCACGGATATACTCTCCGTCAGTCTCTCCGCAAGCGCGGCAGCAGCCTGCGTGTTCCCTTCCTTTAACAGCACCTGCATCGTCCTGATCTGGTTCTTATAATCATGCATCTTCCGCCCCTGCCGCTCATAGACCGCCTGCATATCCCAGTAATGCGCAAGCTGGCTTTCTTTCTTCTGGTTGGTCAGCGCGTTTTCCCTTAACAGCTCCCCCTTTTCACGAATATTCTTCATCACCGCCATCACAAGGAAATTTATCATGATCTGCCCAGCCGCAATAAAAAGATAGATTGACTGCACCTTTTTTTCGCTGATGTAACAAGAATACATAGGCAGCGTGGATGCCACGGTGAACAGCGGCATCACGCAGAATTTCTGCCATTCCTTATAGGAAAGTTCCTTATTATTTCTCTTCCCTTTCCATATCCTCTGCAATAGAAATAGCAGGAAAACCCAGACCAGCACTAACAGTATGTTTTCGACCTGCATAGAAAGAATATCTATCAAATACAATAGCGGATAATACAGTACAAAAAAGAAAATACGCTGCTTTAACTCCATCTTATAAAACACCGTGCAGAATGCTGTGAATATCAAGACTACCAGCGTAATCTTGATTCCCATTGGGCCCAGATATTCCCCCGGAAATACAGCGACAAAGTTAGCAAGGTACAGGACAATATACCTGCACTTATCCTTCCATCCCTTCCTTTTCCTTTTCATAAACATATCAAAAAAATATACGATCCCCCACGTCTCTATCGCTATGAGGCATAAAGAAAGTATCCACATTCCTATTCCTGTCAGCATGATCACTCCGCCCCCTTAAACAACGTGTACTGCCGCTTCACTTCCTGATACCTTGACTTCGGTACGGATATCTCTTTTCCCGTGGTCAGGATCATGATGTAGCTGCTGATCCTCTCGACATACTTCATGTTGATGAGGAAGCTCTGGTGTATCCGCACAAAGCCCATCCCCTTCAGATCCTCTTCCAGCTCATCCATCTTTTTATAAATGCTGAATGTCCGTCCCTGTGTGTAGAACACATTCTTGTGTTTACTCGTTTCAATATAGATGATGTCGTCCGCCTTAAGCCGCATATTCCCCTCCACAAAGTCGAACTCCACCATCCGCTCCTCCTGCCGGATTTCCCAAAGGATATCATCCATNCATTCCTGCAANGTCTGATCCAGATCATCTTTTAANAGGAAACGGCTNGCCTTCACNTTNTATCCNTCCAGCGCATANTTCNCATAAGCNGTGANCAGNACGATNTGCACNTTCGGGCATTTTGCCTTTANCTGCNTTGCCGTCTCCAAGCCATCCAGACCCTCCATGTTGATGTCAAGGAATATANTCCGGCATTTCCGTATATAATCCATATCCCCGCACAGACTTTTCCCGGAACCGTATTCTTTTATTTCAAAATCCTGCCCGTAGGCTTCCAGCAGCGCCTTAAGTGCACCGCGGTCATCCTCCCTGTCATCGCAGATCGCTATCTTCATCGCACCAACCTCCTATTTATTGCATCAAACCAACATTATTACCACTCACATACTATTTCCCAAGTCATTTTCTATGTCAGATCACCAAATTTATAATTTTAGAATTCAAAAATAAAAAGTCCAGAATGATTGATTTATCAAAATTTCTGGACTTCATCAAGTAGCGAGAGGGGGATTTGAACCCTCGACACCACGGGTATGAACCGTGTGCTCTAGCCAACTGAGCTATCTCGCCATATNTNAAANTNACNTTNCAGNTTGAAAATCAGTGGGGCCTATAGGGCTCGAACCTATGACCCTCTGCTTGTAAGGCAGATGCTCTCCCAGCTGAGCTAAGACCCCAAAAGNACTAACTGATTTGCGTTCTTATTTTCAACCTGCCTTGCTATTATATCGAATCCCCGAATGATTGTCAATATTTTTTTGCATTTGACTTTCCCCATTTTTATCTGTGAAAAATCCCCAAACAAAATATCAATGGCATTAAGTTAAGAAAATCTCACATCACAGAAATGTGGTGTGGGATTTTTTTGCAATAAAGTATTGACAAATCAGATAAAAAATGCGGCCGCTTTAACTGCTGAATATCCAGGAAGCAGTTAAAGCGGCCCTTGTAATCAAGAAAACCTGATTGCAAGGAGGACAACGCATGAATAGAAATTCACATGAATTAAAAGAATTGTTAATGAATCTAATCTACAAGCAAAAGCAGGATTTAAGAGGACTTGTTTCTAATCCTGTAATTGATTTTTCAAGAAATCGAAAAATCCCCTATGAATCCATGATTCTATCATTACTGACAATGGAAGGTTCTGCTTTGACAAATGAACTGTTACGTCAATTTGGATGTAAAATCACAACAGCAACAGCATCAGCTTTTGTCCAGCAAAGGAAGAAAATACTTCCGGCAGCTTTTGAAAAGCTGTTCCGTGAATTTGTTGAACAAACTTCACAGGAAAAGCAGTATAAAGGATATAAACTTTTGGCTGTTGATGGCTCAGACATTCAAATCCCAACTGATTTAAATGATAAGGACTCCCTTTTTATAAAAAAAGAGGGTTCAAAACCTTATAACTTACTTCATTTAAATGCACTATATAATCTGCTTTCCCATACATATGAAGATGCCATTGTATTCAAGCGTAAGGAAGCAGGCGAAAACAAAGCATTGACAAAAATGGTTGATCAATCTGCCATTAATGGAAAAACAATTGTAATTATGGACAGGGGATATGAATCCTACAACAATATGGCACATATACAGGAAAAAGGATGGTTTTATTTAATAAGAGTGAAAGATTTCGGTCTACACAAAACAGGAATACTTCACGGACTGGAACTGCCTGTTTCGGATGAATTCGATGAATATATCAATTTAAATTTAACACGCAGGCAGACAAATAAAACGAAAGAACTATTTCTAAAAAAGAACAGTTTCCGAAAAATATCACATAATAAAACCTTTGATTATCTTCCGGCGAAAAGTAAAAAATCCGACGAAATGATATTTTATCATCTTCCATTTAGAATTGTACGTTTTCCTATAACAGATGATACTTACGAAGTTGTTGTAACAAATCTGGATGCGACAGAATTTCCGCCAGATGAACTGAAAAGACTGTATGGAATGAGATGGGGAATTGAAACATCATTTAGAGATTTGAAGTACACTGTAGGATTACTTCATTTTCATTCAAAAAAGGTGGAATATATCTTGCAAGAAATATACGCCGGTTTAATAATGTATAATTTTTCTGAACTGATTACCTCGCACGTAGTCATAGAAAAAAGCAATAGAAAACATGAATATAAAGTCAATTTTTCTGTTGCAGTACATATTTGCCGCGAATTTCTGTTAAAAGAAAGTATTCCACCAGATATTGAAAGACTTATTGCAAGATATGTAACGCCTATTCGCCCGGGGCGTTCAGGACCACGCGATATGAAGGTCAAGCAAGCAATAAGCTTCATGTATAGAATAGCATAATTTTAACAAAAATAGAAATTTTTTTTAGACAAGGCATCCCTTGTCTGGTTGTTATGCCCTGAAAGCTACATTTAATGAAATTTAACTCTTCTCAAGAAAAAAGAAAAGAGAAGCTAATACCAAAAATTGATAATAACTTCTCTTAATTTTTCTTAACTTAATGCCATTGAACAAAATATCCGGGGATTTAAAATGATTTTCCTTAAGTTTAGTTTACTCCCGCCAGACGAAGCTTCTCCTGTAAACATTGAATCTCCGCCTTCTGCTCTGCGATCTTTGCCTCCTGCTTGGCATCCTTTGCTTCGTATTTTGCCAATTTCGTTTCCTGCTTGGCTAACTCTGTCTCCTGCTTGGCATTCTCTGCCTTCTGCTTTTCCAACTCCGCCTTCTTCTCGGCAAGCTCCGCCTCCAGTTCCCTAAACTCATGGGTGGCTAATCTTATTAAAGGTTTTGTCATCTTATCCACCTCCGCTCTCAGATTCCCGTGCTTCACAAACACCCGATCCGCCGCATTACGGATTAGCCTTACATAATCATTATACTGAAGCTCCGTAAGTCTGCCCGCTGCCACTTCATCCTCTAAAATCAATATAACTTCATTCAGATACTCTGTCAATTCCTTTTCCGTAATATTTTTTCCCTTTTTTAACCGCGGACGGAAACGGAGCATCGTGTAGGGCAGGAACAGTACCAGATGCTTCTCCCTGATCTCTTTCAGGGAATAACTCTGCACCCTGACGGCAGGAAGCCGGTAGATATGTTCACTGCTATCCTGAAAGAGGATACGGCACTGAAGATGATCGGGACTGGAACTGCTTCCTTCCGGATAGAGCACTACAGAATTCGGGAATTTCAGCGTGATCTCTTTGGTCTCTCCGTCTACCACTTTCGTATGCGTGATCGCAAAATGCACGTCATAGGCGAACATGCAGATCACCATCTCCTGATTTTCCTTCATCTGACATTCCAGATGATAATAATCCGTGCCGCCTACTAACAGCGCGATATCCATAAGGGTAGACCCCGGCGGCGCTTCCCTGTTCTCCCAAAACGTGGAGGTCTCTGTATTCAGCAGTACGATGGAAGTATCTTCAGGATATTCTTTCCCATACACTTCTTTAAACAGTGGAAAAAGCTGCTCCGGCATGGCATCAACGATGGCTTTTATGATCTCATCCCAAATCTTACCCTCGAAAACAGCGGGCTCCGGTATCTGTGTTTCTTCCGGCATCTGCTTTTCTCTTGTCGTGTGTGCGTTTTGCGTCTTGTGTTTCTTTTCTGTCATAAAACATCCTCCTCTTTTTTCTTTGGCAGCACTAAAAAAACCCAAATGCTGCGATACAAATAAGAGCTTCAACTGTGAAATATGGCGATACGCCGGGATTTTTGAACTGCCGCGATGACAGCCGCAAATGACTTTCACGTGAGGACAGTATATCAGTCATGTTGCGATTTGTAAATATGTTTTTTCATAATCACAAAAGTTTCATAATTTTAAAATAATGAAATTTTCAAAATAAATTTACATATTCTTTCCCCAAAAGTCCGATCACAACAGCTAAATCAGTTTGAACACTTTAAAATAACGGACAATGGAGTATTTGTGTTTTAAAATGGGGAAACTGAGGTTTTTTGCAGAATCTGTTTCCCCATATCATAATCCTGCGCTCCGGTGGGATCGTCGCAAAGCATCAGCTTCTGACGATCCATTCCCGGTTCTTTGACGCATCATGTGTTTACGGTCTGCGCAGCGCCTTCAGCTCCCCATCCTGCACGTCGATCAGGATAGTGTCTCTCGCATGGATCTCATCCGCTAAGATCAGCTTCGCGCTCAATGTCTCCACAGTCTTCTGGATATAGCGTTTTAGCGGTCTTGCGCCATACACAGGGTCATAGCCGTGCTCCGTGATATAGCTTTTGGCGTCCGCTGACAGCTCTACGCTGATCTCCTTATCCAGAAGGCGGCGGTTCAGCTCTTCAATGATCAGATCTACGATACCAGCAATATTATCCTTTGTCAACGGCTTAAACAGGATCACTTCATCAAGACGGTTTAAAAACTCCGGTCTGAAATGCAGCTTCAGTTCCTCCATGACTTCCGCCTGCGCCGCGTCACTGATATTGCCGTTTTCATCTATCCCTTCCAGCAACGCCGGTGCGCCGATATTGGACGTCATGATCAGGATCGTATTCTTAAAATCTACCGTCCTCCCTCTGGAATCCGTGATCCTTCCGTCATCCAGCACTTGGAGAAGCACGTTAAATACATCTGGATGCGCCTTCTCCACTTCGTCAAAAAGCACGACCGAGTACGGTTTTCTCCGCACCGCCTCTGTCAGCTGTCCGCCTTCGTCGTAGCCCACATATCCCGGAGGCGCCCCGATCAGTCTTGCCACGGAATGTTTTTCCATATATTCACTCATATCCAGCCTGACGATATTGGCCTCATCATCAAACAATGTCTGCGCCAACGATTTGGCAAGCTCCGTCTTTCCTACACCGGTCGGGCCTAAGAATAGGAAGGAACCGATCGGCTTCCCCGGATCTTTTATGCCCGCTTTGGAGCGGATGATCGCTTCGGACACCTTGGTCACGCCTTCCTCCTGCCCTATGACACGCCGATGCAGCTGCTCATCCAGATGCAGAATCTTGTTCCGTTCCGATTCGGTGAGCTTCGCCACGGGGATGCCGGTCCACCTTGACACGATCCGCGCGATCTCTTCATCAGAGACGCTTTCATGCACCATGGAAGCCTCTTTCGTCTTTACAAGCTCTTCCTCCGACTCCAATTGTTTTTTGAGCGCCGGAAGGGTTCCGTAGGTAAGCTCGCCCGCACGTTCCAGATTGCCCTCCCGCTGCGCGATCTGGATCTCGTTATNCACAGATTCGATCTNCTCACGGNGNTTGGACAGCCTTTCCACCGCGCCCTTTTCATTTTCCCACTGGGTCTTATCCCTATCAAACTGCTCCTTCGCTTCCGCCAGCTCCTTCTTAAGCGTCTCCAGCCGTTCCCGGCTCAGATGATCTTCTTCCTTTTTTAATGCGGCTACCTCGATCTCCATCTGCATGATACGGCGCTGCATTTCATCCAACTCCGTCGGCATCGTATCCAGCTCTGTCTTGATCAGAGCGCATGCCTCATCCACCAAATCGATCGCTTTGTCCGGAAGAAAACGGTCGGAAATATAGCGGTGTGAAAGGATCGCTGCGCTTACCAGCGCATTATCCATGATCTTCACGCCATGGAACACCTCATACCGTTCCTTTAATCCCCGCAGGATGGATATCGTATCCTCCACTGCCGGCTCATCCACCTGCACNGGCTGGAACCGNCGTTCCAGCGCCTTATCCTTCTCCANGTANTTACGATANNCGTCCAATGTCGTTGCGCCGATACAGTGCAGCTCGCCCCTTGCCAGAAGTNGTTTTAACNTATTGCCGGCATCCAGAGANCCTTCCGTATTGCCTGCGCCGACGANGGTATGCAGCTCATCNATAAAGANGATGATCNTCCCCTCCGACTTTTTCACTTCGTCGAGGNCCGCTTTCAGACGTNCTTCANACTCACCCCTATATNTTGCGCCCGCCACAAGCGCGCCCATATCCAACGCAAAGAGCTGCTTATCCTTTAACGCCTGCGGCACGTCGCCCCTGACGATACGCTGTGCCAGTCCCTCTACCACCGCCGTCTTGCCGACGCCCGGCTCACCGATCAATACCGGATTATTCTTTGTCTTTCTGGACAGGATGCGGATCACGTTGCGGATCTCGCCGTCCCTCCCTATGACCGGATCCAGCTTCTGGTTTCTCGCCCGCTCCACCAGATCCTGCCCGTATTTTTCCAAGGTATCATACGTCGCTTCCGGATTGTCGCTGGTCACCCTCTGATTTCCTCTGACCTGCATCAGCGCATTTAGAAAGCGGTCTCTTGTCAGTCCATATTCCTGAAACAGCTTCCTGATCTCTTTATTCGGATGCTTCAGCATCGCAAGAAAAAGATGCTCCACGGATACATAGTCGTCTCCCATGGCTTTCGCTTCATCCTCCGCGCTGATCAGCACCTTATTCANNTCCTGCCCCACCATGATCTGTCCGCCCTGTACCTTGNCGCGTTTTGAAAGNGCCTGCTCCGCCCTTCCGATAAAATGCTCCTTATCAATCTCCATCTTCTCGATCAGCTTTAAGATCAGACTGTCCGGAAGATTCAGCAGCGCGTACAAAAGATGTTCCTGCTCAATTTCCTGATTCCCGTATTCATAAGCAAGCTTTTCACAATNTTCCACCGCCTNCATGGAATTTTTCNTAANTTTTNATATATTCATACGATCACCCTGCCTTTCTGCTTTCTATATCCTGCCGTTCAACGGCAGTCCTTAAGATCCTCTGCTGTTGTTTTTATTATTTCACTTCTTTACATAATTATATATACCACAAATTGTTAGCCACTTCAATAGGTGAGTGCTAATTTTTAAAAATTTTTTCTATATAAAAAGAACAGCAGCGCCACTGCAATACTCTTGCATGACCGCTGCCGTCTTTTATATTAAAGTAGTGCAGCCGTTAAAAAATCTGAAAATACCGCACTGCCAATAATACCTTCATGATATCTTCCATAATACCTGTCAAATCATTCGGAAAATAAGGATAGAAATGCAAACATCCCGGAAAAGGAGGATCCCCCTGTTTACCGACTATCCATGTCCAATACAGAACGCCGAAATCCGTTTCGACAGATCAATGCAGGATTTTCCTTACAACCGTAAATAATTATCAAAATAAGAAAACTNCTGNTAANCTTTANATNNGTNATGATTGGGATTTTTTTAACCCCACGGCACGAATTGACTAAAAAAAGCACGAAATGACTATAGACATATTACTATAAAGCCAAACCATCATTATTAATATCAAACAACACGCTGACCTCAAAAAAATGCACAAATAAAATGCAATTAACATCTGTAAATTTTTATAGAAATATGATAAACTAAAAAAGTCCAAAACATTATAGTGGGATTTAAGAAAGGGGAAAAATAATGAACTACAAAAATTTATCCGATATGCAGCGTGCCAACGGAACAAGCGTCATGGCATATGGACTAATGAATATTGTTCTGGTGGTATGCTATCTAATCGAAGTTATCAAAGGCTCCAGAGATATACCATACTATATCATTTTCTGTGTGCTGGCACTGATTCCTCTGATCGCCTGTATCGTAATCTATAAAAAGAATCAGGATTCAACCGTTATTCCTTATCTGATGACCATAGGTTTTACCGTATTTTATCTTTATATCCTGTTTACAACCACCTCACCGGTAGCTTATACATACGGCTTTATGATCGCGGTATTATTGATCTCATATAACAATGTCCGGTTATCTTCTTACTATGTTATTATCGTCACACTGGGCAATATCATACAGGTTGCGGTCATGGGCTTTACAGGCGGCATCCCCAAGGATTCCCTTCCGGATGTGGAGATCCGTATTGGTTCTGTCGTTCTGTTTTCCCTGTTTCTGTATATGGCAACCATCGTATCTGATAAAGTCAACAGGAACCGTCTTGAGCAGATCAATTCAGAAAAAGAGCACACCACGGAGATGATGCGGCAGATCCTGCAGATCGCGGATCAGATGAGTGCTACTATCCAGAGTGTTTCAGAAAAAATGAGCGTTTTGGAGTCTACCGCTGAAAAAACCAAGTTTTCCATGCAGGAGGTTGCGCAGGGCAACAATGAGACCGTGGATTCCATACAGATGCAGATGGAACAGACGGAAGAGATCCAGCAGAGCATCCAGAGAGTCAGCGAGTCTTCCTCTTCCATTATAGAGAATATCAGATCCACCCAGCAGGAGCTGAATGACTCAAAGCACAGCATCGACGATCTGATCCGTTATGTCACGATTTCCAATGAAGCCAACGAAAATGTTTCCAAAGAGCTTGCGGAATTAAATGAATATACGAACCAGATGCAGTCGATCATTGAATTGATCAACAATATCACATCACAGACAAGCCTGCTTTCCTTAAACGCAAGCATAGAAGCCGCGCGTGCCGGAGAAGCCGGAAAAGGGTTTGCCGTCGTTGCTTCCGAGATCTCCAATCTTGCAACACAGACACAAAATGCTACCGTTGACATCACGACGCTGATCGACAATATTTCTAATGAGCTTGCGTCAGTAGTCAAGGTGATCGAAAATATGATAAAGAATATCCAGGCGCAGAATGATGCCGCCAACAACACGGCAAGAAACTTTGAAGCCATCGCCGTAAAGACGGAAGAGGTTGCCACTGCAGCAGGTCAGATGAGCCATATGGTCTATGAACTGGGAAATGCCAATGAAGTCATTGTCAAAGGCATCGAGACCATTTCCGCAGTTACGGAGGAAGTTACCGCACATTCTACGGAAACCCTGAATGTCAGTGAAGCCAACAATGCGATCACGATCGAAGTCGGTCAGCTCATCAGCGATCTGAACCAGATGGCAGACCGGCTCCGTTCGATGGAGGCGCAGTAAACAATAATCAATAATGTTTTATTTGCTGTCCTAAATATCCAAAAATCCCCTGTCAATGACGGGGGATTTCATTTTAATACACTTTCCAGGGATAACTGTTTATAGTTCTTCCGCCGGTTTGGACTGCGGCTGGCTGCATGTGATCGTCAGGTTGCCATTCCTGCACCGGATTGCATCAATCAGCTCCTTCTCCTTTTTGGAATCCTTCAGGACGATCTCATAGCTCAGTTCAAACATGCTGCCCAGATCCGTCGTTTTGACCTTGATCAGCTGCGCGGAGATCAGATATTCGTCAAAAATATCGCTGAACACATCCTCATAGTTAAGATTCTCCGGAATCAGCACATTCAGCGTCTTATACTTCCGCCCTGATTCCGCAAAATGAGTCGCATTGATCAGGAAAAATACCAATCCCACAACAGCCACGATACATATGCTGAATGTAAGATATCCCATGCCGTTCGCCAGACCGATCACAATGGAAAAAAACAGCGCCGTCATATCCTTGGAATTGCCCGGTGCCGAGCGGAAGCGCAGCAGCGCAAAAGCTCCCATAACCGCAATGGAAGTACCCAGATTGCCATTGACAATCATGATTACTACCTGAACCAATGCCGGAAGCAGAACCAGCGCCGTGACAAAGTTCTTGGTATAATGGGATCGATACATATAAATCAGGGCAATCATAAAGCCGCAGGCAATGGACGTCCCTGTACAGAGCAGAAGCTCCGGGATGCTCATCAGACCTTCCGCCTCATTTAGTACGCTTGTAAACATATTTTTCTCCTCGTTGTTTGTTCTTTATATTTATTTAAGTGATAGCAATACCGTTTTGTCCGGTTTACTATCTGGTTTACATAACAATAGTTTCAGGATCCCTTTCTATAGATGCATCATTCCAAAAAGGGAGTATTTCTTCCATTCCATTTAAATATGTATGGATATGATGATTCTTCTTATAGATGCTGCCATACTTGGAAAAAGAATTAGGATAGATCTGCAGCTCCGACAGCAGTGATACAAACCACTTCGGCAGCGCAATCGGCGCTTTTAGTTCCAGAACCCTGATATCTTCATCAAGGAGCAGTTCACCTGCATCTCCCGCCAAAAGATCAAGATCTTCCTCCCGGCTCCTGATCCTGCGGTCTATCGTAAATCTCACATTATCATGTCCCACCAGATCATACGCCTCTCTGTCATATGCCAGAAATAAACTAGGCTGAAGCGGATAAAAATGAAGCGCATAATCGATCTCTTTTAATATCTGGCAGTCATATTCCGCAGGATAGACACCCTGCTCCAGATATTCCCTCGCCGTATGCATCGGCATCTGTGTCCTGCGCTTATAAACCGTTCCCTTCCACTTCTTTTTCAGTTCCAGATAGACGCCGGAATCCTCTGTGGGAACGCCATAGCTTCTCAACCGCAGCTTTTCCTTATAAACCGGTTTATCAATGGAACGACGCACCAGCTCATGAAGCTCCGTATCATAATAAATATTACAGACCGTATGCAGACCGTATGCATCCATGACCGCCCGATCCCCCAATACGGCAAATAATTCATGCGCCTGTTCTTTTGTCAGAAGATATTTTTTTTCCACCCGTTTAAATGTGCCGCCCATATCCTATGTCACATCCATTCCCTTCCGGCAATCATATTACAAGAAAAGAGGGGATACTCCCATTAGGGAAGCATCCCCTTTTTGATTTTGGTTTCTATACCGCCGATACCATAGGAATCGTATCTGCGCTAAATCTTGTCATTGTCCTCATCTGCTCCATGACATCCTGATAATTGACCGTCCCGGGCTGCTTTGAAATATCTTCCTTCTCTTTCCCGGACGATTGCTGAGCCACCTTTTCCACAACAGCAGTCGTATCTCCGTATGCTGTCTCCTGACCAATCTTTTTCACCGGTTGAAGGCTTCTCGGATTACCGTATACTGCAGAAATCCTATAATTATGTAATCCAAACGAACCTATACCGCCGATCCGCATATTCCATCTGCTCCTTTTTTACATATCCTTATCCGCAGTGCCCTAGCTCGATTCCGCTTTGCTCCATCTCGCTCGCGGGCTTCGCCCTATTTACTGCATCATTGCTTTCGCATACATTTTACCACAATATTTTGACTATGCCAAGTGCTATTCTAAAATTACCGGGAAGAGATCATCTCTTCCAAGGCATCTCTGATTTCTTCCCCATATTCTATGCTTTCCTGCATTCCGCCTCCCTGCTTAATATACTGCTCCAATGTATAAAGATACATATCCTTGATCTCCGTATCATAAGCAGTCAAGTGATCGCCTGACATATCCTCTGCCAGCGGCCGGTATACCTGAAATAGATCCTGACTCTGATTACACAGGTAAGTACACTTCCCATATCCAAGAGAACCGGCAGCAACCAATGCCTCCCTGTTGTTCACAAAGTCGCCATCCACAGCCATCGCCGTCATTGCGTCTACGTCACAGCACAGCGTCCTGATGATATCCGCGGCAAAGCTGACATCCGAACAACCTACGGTTGCAGCTAATCCATTGCCGCCCCATTGAAAATCCACCGGACCCTTTACAATGACCGTATTATCCAGCCAGCTGTCTGTCAGGACGTACCCGGTAAACCACGGCGAACCGGCATAGGTAATCGCGGCCGGCGTCTGGATGCCGTCTCCGTCCATCGCATCCATCCAATCAAACGTCCATTGCTGAGCGCCAAGAGTATATCTCTCAAATCCTCTGGTAAGCCGCATCATCTGACCAATCTGTGCCGCATCCGCCGGTTTTCCGTTCTCATCTACCCATGAAAAATCCTGTCCGGGCATTGCAGTTCCCCCATAAAGCTCCCCATATCCCGGCAGCAGGGTAACCATTCCCCCGGACTTCGTATAAACCATTCGTGCAGCCGCCATCATTTTTTTCCAGTCGCTAAAATATCGGTCATGCAGCTCCGCAGCATTACTCGTCCCCAAATATTCCTCCGCAAGATCCGCACGGATCTGTAATGCCCCCGGCGAAGCAACGCAGTAAAATGTCCTAACCGCCCCCTGAGCATCCGTCCCATTTTCAATGGTGTAAGGGAACATATTGCTCATGTCCGTCTCTGTGATCCCAAGATCTTCTGCGGATAAAAGCGCCCCCGTCTCCATGATCCCGATAGCATAATCCGGCTCCAGAAAGATAAGATCAGGATAAAGCGAATCCTCCGGTTCTGACAGGATCTTTTCCAGATCCGCCAGAAATTCATTGTAATCATAATAGGAAACAAAAGTGATACGATCCAGAATATCGCTTTGTCCTGCGGCATAGATATCCGTGATCCATGTCTCAATCGACGGACTTCTGTACCAAATTACAAAATCGCCTGTTCCGCTGACTATCGCATACGAAGATAATTCCATTCCCAGCGAATCTACATCCGTAAAGCCAAAAAGAAGAACTGCTATTATCGCCGGAAGAAGTATTTTCCATCCAAACTTCTTATTACACTTTCTATTCATACCCATCCTCCATATCAGAGCGGCTTGCAGCAATGACACGCGATAAAAAATCCGTGCAGGCGGTTTCTCATCTGCAATCAAAGCAATTTGAGTCAGAGCAGCAAAACAATGATCCGATACATCAATTGTCGCTTACGCTGTAATTCGGCGCTTCCTTTGTGATATGGATATCATGAGGATGGCTTTCCTTTAAGGAAGCAGCGGAAATCTTGACAAACCTTCCGTTTTCTTTTAACTCCTCAACCGTCGCTGCGCCGCAGTAGCCCATTCCTGCCCTGAGACCGCCCATCAACTGAAATACCGTATCCTCCACGATCCCTTTATAAGCTACGCGCCCTTCGACGCCTTCCGGCACCAGCTTCTTGGCATTCTCCTGAAAATATCTGTCTTTGCTCCCGTTTTCCATTGCGGAGATAGAACCCATACCGCGGTATACCTTATACTTTCTTCCCTGAAACAGCTCAAATGTTCCCGGACTCTCGTCACAGCCGGCAAAAATGCTTCCCATCATACAGACGCTGCCGCCTGCTGCAATGGCCTTTGTGATATCTCCTGAATATTTGATACCGCCATCGGCAATAATCGGAATACCGTATTCCTTTGCCACTTCATAAGCGTCCATGATTGCTGTGATCTGAGGCACGCCGATACCTGCCACCACTCGCGTCGTACAGATAGATCCCGGTCCGATCCCCACCTTGACTGCGTCCGCTCCGGCTTCAATCAATGCCTTCGTTCCCTCTCCTGTCGCCACATTGCCGGCAACCAACTGCATTTCCGGATATTTTTCTTTGATCATCTTAATACAATTAATTACATTGGCGGAATGACCATGTGCGGAATCCAGCACGATCACATCTACACCCGCCTTAGCCAGTGCATCCACACGTTCCAGAACATTGGCTGTAATGCCGACACCGGCGCCGCAGAGCAGCCGCCCCTTATCATCCTTGGCAGCCAGCGGATATTTGATCGCCTTTTCAATATCTTTAATTGTGATAAGCCCCTTTAAATTAAAATCATTGTCTACAATCGGAAGTTTTTCCTTGCGGGAAGCCGCCAGAATGTTCTTGGCATCCTCTAATGTAATACCCTCTTTCGCAGTTACCAGATTTTCACTGGTCATGGACTCTCTGATCTTCTTGGAAAAATCCTTTTCAAACTTCAGATCGCGATTCGTAATGATGCCGACCAGTTTTTTCCCTTCCGTAATTGGTACGCCGGAAATCCTGTATTTCGCCATCAACGCATCTGCATCTGCAAGAGTATGCTCCGGAGATAAAGAAAACGGGTCTGTGATAACGCCATTCTCCGAACGTTTAACCTTGTCTACCTCTTCCGCCTGTTCATCAATGGACATATTTTTATGAATAATACCGATACCGCCCTGTCTTGCCATAGCGATCGCCATGCGGTGTTCTGTCACGGTATCCATTCCGGCGCTCATGATAGGGATATTCAGCCGGATCTTCTTCGTCAGATAAGTTGATAGATCTACCTGATTCGGAACGACTTCCGAATAACCCGGCACCAGAAGAACGTCGTCAAATGTAATGCCTTCCTTCATAATCTGTCCCATTTTTCTCCTCCTGTTCTGCTTTGTCAGCCACTTTGTATTTTATTTAATCAAAATATACCTTCCTTGGTGCAGCATTTTGAACCATCTTCACAAACTCCGCAGGCAGATCAAGTATGACTTTCTGATTTCCCTCATAGATCATAACATAGGGCACATGCTCATCTTCCTTCAGACTCCATAAGGGAACCTCCTTTAGGGTACGATGCTCAAATGCTTTCAAACGGAACGAATTAGCCGGTGCCAAAAGCTCGATCTTATCCGTATCGTAAACAGCAACCTGCTTCCTGTCTCTTTGTGCCATGATCTTGTCCACTGTGATCTGCTTATCACAATACAGGTACTCATATTCCAAATCTGTGCTTGGAAATACAACAAAATAAGTGATAGCAGCCAGAATACCCGCGATGATCAGAGAAGGCTGTATCACAATGGAAAGTAAGAAAAAAAAGACTGTCAGCACGATCATTGATATCCTGATCAAATGATCTTTAACAGTAATCTTTTTACGGACCATATACTCCATATACGAATCTTTCATATATTCTATATCCTCATTTGCTTAGTTAATTATTCCTATTTTATCACAGCTATGGGGAATTGCAAGACTAAGATTGCATATATTTTTGTTAAAAAATGACGATTTGACCGTGATTTTTTATTATGATATACTGTATGAAATGATAATGATCAGCAGGCGTGATCCGCCCAAAAAGGAGCCCTTATGAAAGAAAAACTCTACACCATCCCACTTAATGATGCTGTCAACGCCCAAGACGAGTGTCCTCTATGCTTTGTGGAGCGTTCTCTGGAGCAGGATATGCTGGACTTTGCCTTAGGTTCCAGCGCTTCCTATATGGAGAGTGACGTCCGCGGCATGACGGATCAGGAAGGCTTCTGCCGGACACATTTTAAAAAAATGTTTGACTATGGTAACACGTTAGGCAATGCATGGATCCTAAAGACCCATTATGTGAAAATGCGCAGTGAGTTCCAGTCTGTTACAAAAAATTACCAGCCGGGTAAAACCAGCCTTTCCGATAAGCTCTTAAAGAAAAACTCCGGCAGGAATCCCTTAGCGGAATGGGTACATACCAAGGAAGCCTCCTGTTATATCTGCAGCCGCATGAAGGAAATATACATCTGCTATATCGACACCTTTTTTGTTATGTTTGAAAAGGATGAGGAATTCAGAAACAAGATCAAAAACTGCAAGGGGTTCTGTCTGCCGCATTTTGCCGACCTGTGCGAAGGCGCTGACAAAAAGCTGTCCGCCGGATCTTTGTCCGGCTTTTATGAAATAATGATCCCCCTGATGCAGCAAAATCTTGACCGCATGCAGGAGGATGTAGACTGGATGGTTGAAAAATTTGATTACCGCTATAAAGACGCCGACTGGAAAAACTCCAAGGACGCCATCCAACGCGGGATGCAGAAGCTAAAGGGCGGATATCCCGCAGATGCGCCTTACAAACCGACAAAATAGCATCTTAGGAAACACTGGGCATATCTGCGTTTTCCCAAGGCTCCTTATCTGTCCCACTTATCTGCCAGAGAGTTGACCTGATCCGCAAATTTTGCAAGATCCTTATTTGCACCGCCTTCATTACGACGGATAACAGCAAGCAGGCGCTGACCTGCTGCAAGCAGTCTGGCAAATACATCAGAAGCGCGGGCAGTCTTCTTTCTGACTGCAACAGGAGCCGCTTCATATTCAAAAGCATCCGCCAGAAGATCATATCTTGTTCCACTATAGGGCGCATAAGCTTGATAACCATACTCCGTTCTGATATACTCTGCAAAATCCTTGGAAGAATCATCATCCCCATGAACCACAAATACCATTTGCGGTTTTTCTCCGATGGCCTGCAGCCATTCAATTAAACCGTTCTTATCCGCATGACCTGACATACCCGGAAGCTGGGCAATCTCCGCCCGGATATCGATCGGCTCCCCAAAGAGCTTCACTTCTGCGGCTCCCTCCACGATGGTACGCCCCAATGTTCCGACAGCCTGATAGCCGACAAATAAGATCGTACATTCCGGTCTCCAGAGATTATGTTTGAGGTGATGGCGGATACGTCCTGCCTCGCACATACCGGAAGCGGAAATGATCACCTTAGGCTCTTCATCAAAATTAATTAATTTAGATTCCTCACTGGTAATGCTCAGATGCAGATTCGGAAAAGTCAGCGGATTAATTCCTCTCTTCACCAACGCCATCGCCTCATCCGAAAAGCAGCCCGCGATATTCTTCTGAAATACCCCTGTCGCCTCCACAGCCAGCGGACTATCTACATATACCGGAAAATCTTCCGCAATCAGATTCCTCTCCTTGATCTCACGGATATAGTACAGCATCTCCTGCGTCCTGCCCACAGCAAACGAAGGGATCACCACGTTGCCGCCGCGATCCAGCGTAGTCCTTATAATGCCTGCCAGCTCCGTCACATAATCCGGACGCTCCGCCGTATGGTAACGGTTGCCGTAAGTGGATTCCATGATCACATAATCAGCGCCGTCCACATAGCTCGGATCCTTGATCAGGGTGTGTTTTTTATTGCCGATGTCACCGGAAAAGACGATCTTCTTTGTCACTCCGTCCTCCGTCGCCCAGACCTCGATGCTGGCCGATCCGAGAAGATGCCCTACATCCTTAAAACGCACTTTGATCCCTTCGCACAGATCAACCGTTTCATCATAATGCACCGGCACAAGTCTTTTGATCGCCCCGTCCGCATCCTCCATGGTATATAAAGGCTCCGCCTGTGCCGCTCCTGCGCTCCTCTTTGCCTTCCTGTTCTTCCACTCTGCCTCCTGCATCTGGATATGCGCGCAGTCGCGAAGCATGATGCTGCAGAGGTCTACCGTTGCGTCTGTGGCAATGATCTGCCCCCGGAAGCCTCTGGCATACAACAGCGGCAGCAATCCCGAATGATCTACATGCGCATGGGACAATAACACATAATCGATCTGTCCTTCATCCACAGGCAGATCAACATTTTCAAAATAATTGATCCCCTGCTCCATACCGTAATCCAGCAGGATATGCTTTCCCGCCGCATTCAGATAATGACAGCTTCCCGTCACCTCATGTGTTGCACCCACAAATGTCAGTTTCATATGCCATCCCTCCCATATACTATTTTTGTTATGCTTTCCCTGCCTTAGATGCAGCCGCCTTCACAATATCCTCTACAATCCTTTGATCGATCTCCTTCAACACTTCTGCGGAAGGTCTTGCCGTATAATATCCCTGAATCAGGTCAACACCCAGACTGATCACCTTGCTCAGTTCTTCCTTAGTCTCCACACCCTCTGCAAGCACTTTAATATTATTGAGCCTTGCAAATTCCACCGTATTACTGATGAAAAGCTGCTTATTCGTATCCTTATGGACATCCGTGATCAGGAAACGATCCAGCTTAATGATCTGCGGCTGATAACGCAGCAGATTTACAATGTTGGAAAATCCCGTGCCGTAATCATCTATCGCCAGCTGACAGGTAACCCCGTTGCATTCCAGACATTTAATCTGCATAAGCTCTGCATCCGTCGTTTCATTTTTCTCTATGATCTCTATTGTACAGTAACCAAACAGATGACCATATTTCTCCACCAGCTGCTGATTATCATCCTCCTTCAAAAAGCATCCCGGAATGGTATTGATAAACACACGCCTTCCCGAAAAGTCATCAAAATGCGTATCCAGATAATCCAACACATTAAACAGCGTTGCCCGCTCGATATCATACAAACGCTTATATTCACTTGCTGCATTCAGAATCTGATCCGGTCTTAAATTGATTTTCTCATCCGTCCGCATCAAAGCCTCATACGCATAGATTCTTCCGGTCTTCGCATCAACGATGGGCTGAAAATGATACGAAAACAGATTCTTCTCAATCAGCAGATCAAAAATATGATAATCCACCTCATCTGCCTTTCCTTCTTCTATGATCGAAGGCTGCCCATATTTCATTTTGTTCAGGTACATTTCACCGGTTGCCGCCTTGATAAAGCTCAGCATATCATTTTCCCAACCCGGTTCCGATACTATGCAGCCGCAATTGACTTCTATCTTAAATTCTTTAATGCGGGTTCTGCTATACTCATCAATGATCGGGAAAAATGTAGAGGTCGCATGGTCGATGGTCGGTCCTATCATTTCAGGCTCTTCGATTAAGTTCATAATGATAAACTCATCATCAGAAATCCTTGCGATTAAGGAACTATTCGGATTAGCAAGCTGAAGCGCCTCCGATATCCGGCTTACAATCTCATCTGCCGTTTCCAGCCCAAACTTTTGAAAGATATAGCGATAACGCTGAATGGCATAAATAGAAACTG
>WFLX010136360.1_pt1 | contig 27325 bp, 29 predicted proteins | sample 4967041 | NCBI WGS metagenome assembly WFLX01 (sample SAMN12857096, study PRJNA449069) | gut metagenome | isolation source: stool from male and female vole | host: Microtus ochrogaster | place: USA:Florida | collected 2017
TTGTTCAAATAGCTTTTTATAGCAATATTTTTAAGGTTTTCGTTCACGGAGAAGGAGAGGTTGGCTACACTGAATCCGGCTGTTGAGTTGTAGTAATATGCAATCTGTTCCTGACCGTCCGAAGTGTACCAGAGATTTGAACTTGATTTCATATCTTCCGGAAGTTTTACGGTAAATTCGGAGGTTCCAGTTTGCGACCATTCAGAAGGATTTGTCATTTTCTTGTCCATAGTGTAGTCATAACCGAAATATCCGGCTGTTGTAAGAACAGCGATTATAATTACTGTTATTATTTTTTTCATAAAAACTCCTGTGAATTTAAAGACGTAAAGGCAGAGGGGCATAAAAAACCCGTCTGCCTTGAATACAGAATTACTTACGAAGTCCGAGCTTTTCGATTACAGCACGGTATCTGTTAATATCTTTCTTCTTGAGGTAAGCAAGGAGATTACGTCTGTGACCAACCATCTTTAAAAGACCTCTCCTTGAGTGGTGGTCATTCTTGTGAGTCTTAAGGTGACCAGTAAGGTCGTTAATTCTCTTTGTGAGAATAGCAATCTGAACTTCAGGTGAACCTGTATCAGTTTCGTGTGTTCTGTTAGCCTCGATAACGGCTGTTTTTTCTTCTTTCAGTAACATTGAAAGCACCTCTTAAATTTAAAATATTCCGTTGACTAAGGCAAGGGTGAAAGTGAGGACAAGCCCTTGTCCGAGTACACGGTGAGAATATTATACCACATAAAATCCTGATTGTAAAGGGGTTTTTATAAAAAATTTCAGAAAAATTATTTTTTATTAGATAAAAGAAAAAAACAATTCAGGCATATTGACGACAGACAATAAATATTATATAATTAAAAAAGGATAAGGAATAAATGGATTGATGAGTACAAATTCAGGATTGATTTTTTGACAGAAGTGTGTTATGAAAATGTTAAAAAAANGAAAGAAGTGGATAAAATGNGAAATTTTGTGTCAGCGNCTGTACTGAGTGCGGATATGCTCAGTCTTGGTGACGAAATCAGAAAACTTGAAAAAAGCAGAGTTGAAATGCTGCATTTTGACGTTATGGACGGTATATTTGTAAATAATATAACGTTTGGTCTGCCTGTTCTCGAAAAAATCAGCAAGGAAACCGAACTTGTTCTTGACGTGCATCTTATGATTGCAGACCCGTTGAAGTATGTAAAACGTTTTGCCGAAAGTGGTGCGGATATTATTTCGTTCCATCTTGAAAGTGAAAGCGATACAATGGAGACAATCAGAGCTATCGGGGAAAGCGGTGCAAAAACTGCACTTGCCATAAAACCGGCAACCCCTGCCGAAGCGGTATATGAATATCTTCCGTATCTTGACATGGTTCTTGTAATGACCGTAGANCCGGGATTCGGCGGACAGAGTTTNATTCCGGACTGTGCAGACAANGTGTGTCTTATACGTGAGAAAATAAATNAAACAGGTTTTGATGTTGATTTACAGGTTGACGGTGGAATAAACGCTGATACTGCTGATATTGTGAAAAAAGCAGGTGCAAACGTGCTTGTGTCGGGAAGTTACCTGTTTAAAGCTGAAAATATGAAAGAGGCTGCAAATAGACTCAGGGCTGAAGTATGCTGAAAAAGAAAAGGTCTGAAAGACTGGTGTTTCCGGACATAATGCTCACCCTGCTTACTTTGGAGCTTATGTCTTACTTTTATTATGGGATTCGTGCCGTTGTTCTTGCCGGAGTGTGCGTCGGGTGTTCGCTTATGGCAGAAATCATTTCTGTACGCCTTATGGGAAGAAATTTTAAAGCGGACGATTTGACCTGTATTTCAGACGCTCTTATAATTTCACTTATGATGCCGACAACCGCTGATTTCGGCATTGCCGGAGTGGCTGGTGTGTTTGCGGTCGTAATTGCAAAAAACGTATTCGGTGGACGGTTCAACATGATTTTTTCACCTGCGGCGGTAGCATACGTATTTATGCTGTCCTCGTGGAAAAACGAACTTTTACAGTTCCCCGAACCTCATGTTAAGACGGGAATTTTTGAAACTCCGGAAAAACTCGTTGATTCCGCATCACATATATATAATGTTTCCGGAAAAATGAATTATACTGATTTTGAGATTCTTCTCGGAAACTTTGCAGGAGCGACCGGTGCAGTGAGCATACTTCTGTTGATTGTGACGGCTGTTATTCTGATTTTTCGCAAAGATATTTCCGCAGGTGCATTTATCGGAACAATTTCCGGTACAGTGATTTTTTCATTGATTTCGGCTGTTCCAGTAAAATACTCACTTGTAACTAATATGGTGTTATTCTCTGCTGTCTATATAATATCAGACCGCAGAATAGCTCCGGCAAGAAATTTCTTTGCTTTTTTCTATGGTTTTTTCATAGCGGTATTTTCATACATTCTTGTGATTACGTCCGCAAAGGAAAATGCAGTTGTTCTTGTGTCAGTTCTGTTTACTCCGGTATCACTTGGATTCAGGAATCTTGAAAAGAAAATAGAACTTGCTGGAACTTCTGAAAAGGCAGGTGACGGCGTTGAATAACAGAAAACACAGTGTTTTCAGCGGACTTTTTTCAGATAATACCGTTCTTTCGGCTTTTATGGTGATTTCACCTGTAATAGTGTGTGCGGATACCCTGAAAAACGCATTTGCTATGATATACGCTTTTTCAGCGGTAACATTTCTTTCGGTGCTGATTTCTTCATTTGTTCCGAAAAAAATACCGTATGCAATGAAAATTATAATTTATACCGTTATATCTTCGTTTGTGTACATTCCGGTAAAAATGACGGCAGAAGCGTTTTATCCGGAATCAATAACAGCAATCGGCATATATTATCCTCTGATTGCTGTAAACTCACTGATAGTCTTACAGACGGAAGTGAAGTTTTTNCGAATAGANAANGTCTNNAATGATGTTNTCGCTTATTTCATATATACTTGGGTTTGATATTGTCATGCTGATAACGGCGTTCATACGTGAATTGCTTGCTTATGGAACTTTAAANAGCAGAATGACGGATATTCCTCTTGCAATAAGCGGAGCAGGTCAGACGTTCGGGGGATTTATATGTCTGGGACTGCNCTGCGGATNATACAGAAAAATAAAATCATATGCGGAGAGTGAAAAAAATGTTTCTGATAAATGAGATTGTTTCATTTCTTGCTGTCAATCTGATTCTTACGCAGGCACTCGGCACGAGTACGCTTTTTATAGCGGCTGACAGCAGAAAAAAACTTATATGCACATCTGTTGTAATTACGTTTTTTACGTCATTCGGGTCTGTGATGACATACTTTGCAGACAGACTTCTGCCGGAAAAATTTTCTGATTTAAAACTGCTTTTCTATACCCTTTCAGTCGGGATTTTATACGTTCTTTTTCTGTATATTCTTCAACTTACAGGAACGGAAAATTTTTCAGAGTACAAAAAATATATTCATATTTCAGCTTTCAACTGTGCTGTTATGGGAACTCTCCTTACAGCCGGCGAAAAAGCTGATACACTGACGGAATACCTGTTTTATGGTATTGAATCCGGACTGGGTTTTATTACAGCGTCGCTAATTCTCACATCAGCGTACAGGAAACTCAGTTCTGCAAAAGTTCCCGAATCTTTCAGGGGATTTCCGGCAATGCTTGTGTATCTGGGAATAATATCGATGGCAGTTTATACATTAAAATAAAAAGAGATAAAGAAAAATGGATTTCTGAATTAGGAGAGAATCTGATGAAAATAAAGAACAAGGGAAGGAAAATTTACAAGACAAAGGAAAAAAACTATTACGGAAAAAGTCCGGCAGGAAAATTTTTTTCTGCACTTCTTTCCGTTCTGCTTATCGGAGGAATAGGTTTTATAGGGTACAGTGTAGCCGGACCTCTGATTAACTATACAAGAAAACAGGGTGACGAAGAACCGCCGGAATCTGAAACCGTACCGGAGGAAGAACAGACTTCCGGAGAGATACAGACCGAAGATGCAGATGATGCAGTTTTGCCGGTAGTACAAAGTGAAAACGACGTATACAGAGCGGTTTTTCTCAGTGAGTACGATATGGTAAGTACCGAATCCATAAAAATTGCAGTAGGACGAATACCGCAGGAACAGGGAATTGAATATATTGAAGTTCCGCTTAAACTTAAAAACGGTAGGCTTACTTATGAATCGTCATCACCAGTATTAACTGATTCGGATATTGTTCAGCCGGAAATTACTTTGCAGGAAATCGCACGTACAATAAAAAAAGAGGGATATACGCCGTCCGCACATATAAGTGTTTTTGCAGACAGTACAATCCCGAAAATATATCCACAGTACAGTTATATGATTAAAGAAACTCTTTCCGTATGGCAGGACAGCAATTCAAATTTATGGGCATCGCCTTTTTCGTCTGATTATACTGATTATCTGACGTTTCTTGCAGATGAGATTTCAGGTGCGGGTTTTGAAAAAATAATCTGTTCGGACTTGTCATTTCCGGAGTTCAGTGACAGGGATATTGAAGAACTCAATGACCCCCGTATTGAAAACGACGGCAGGTATACGGCTCTTACCGATACTGCAAATGTCCTGTATGAAAAAATAACTGCGGATAATTCGGAAATGCTGATTGAAGTTTCCGCTTCTGACGTTATAAGCGGAAAATCAGAGGTTCTGAAACCGCTGTTTCTTAACTCTGATACTATAGTTCTTAACATAAATCTTGACGAAATCAGCAGGGGAGTCAATACCGGAGATACTGTATATGAATTTAACGGAACTGTTTCAGAAAATGTGCTGAAAATGCTTGACCTCGCAAAAGACAGACTTTCTGATTTCAATGTTACAGTCCGCATATCAGGAGGTTCAGGCAATACGTCTGATATACTCAGGGCAAAGGACGATATGGCTGAAAATGGCTATACATCTTTTATATTAGGATAAAAAATAAATCCGGATTTTTTTCGGAGAAACGGAGAATTAAATGGCTGAANATTTTAANGTATCACTCCAGAAAGTNATAGACGAGTTCAAANTNGANANANTCTATANACNNAAAGATNCTANAGATGNCANGATTGANGNNAACNACNTAANCAGACCCNGANTTCAGTTAATGGGTTTCTATGAGTACTTCAATCCCGAAAGAATACAGATTATCGGAAAAATGGAGTTTGCGTACCTCTCGACAATCGACGAAAAAACAAGACGTGAAAGACTTCAGCTTCTTTTTGCACAGAGAATCCCTGCTCTTATCATAACAAGAGAACTGCCGTATTTTGCGGAAATGCTTGAACTTGCAAAGGAGTATGAAGTTCCTCTCCTCAGAAGTAAGGAAAGTACTTCAAATTTCATGTCGGGACTTATTGCTTTCCTCAACCTTACACTTGCACCCAGAATTACACGTCATGGTGTACTTATTGAAATTTATGGTGAAGGTGTATTTATTACAGGTGAAAGCGGTGTGGGAAAGAGTGAAACTGCTATTGAACTTGTAAAGCGTGGACACAGACTTGTTGCCGACGACGCTGTTGAAATTAGAAAAGTTTCCAATATAAGTCTTGTCGGAAGTTCGCCGGATAATATACGTCACTTCCTTGAACTCAGGGGTATCGGCATTATAAACGCACGCCGTCTGTTCGGTATCGGTGCGGTAAAGATGACCGAAAAACTTGACCTTGTTGTTGAACTTGAACAGTGGAACTCCGAAAAGCTCTATGACAGAATGGGCGTTGATACGGAGTATGTTTCACTTCTCGGCGTAAAAGTTCCGTCACTTACAATTCCGGTAAAACCAGGACGTAATCTGGCAGTAATACTTGAAGTTGCCGCTATGAACAACAGACAGAAGAAAATGGGCTATAATGCAGCAGCGGAACTTCTTCACAGACTTGGCATGGAATCGGAATCCAAAGAAGTTGTCCGTGACTATGAAACATTTTAATCAAATAAGTTTCGGGGGAAAACTATGATAAATATTAATGAACTGACCAATCTTTGCGACAGGCTTGGCTGTCGTATAACTCCGGAGTGTTCTCTCAGCGAGTACGTGACTTTTCGTTTCGGTGGAGTCTGTCGTGCATTGATAAGCGTAAATTCTGCGGATTCCGTTGTAGAAATTTTATGCTATCTCAGGGAAAAAAATATAAAATACTTTATTCTCGGCAGGGGAAGCAATGTAATTGTTTCTGACGAGGGTTTTGACGGTGTTATTCTTCTGTTCGGAAGTGATTTTGCAAAAATTGAAGTGAACGGAAATAGTATAAAATGCGACGCAGGAGCTTTGCTTGCATCTGCGTGTGTTCATGCACAGCAGTCGTCGCTTACAGGCATGGAGAATCTTTTTGGTATTCCCGGAACAGTCGGGGGTGCTTTGTATATGAATGCCGGAGCATATGGCAGTGAGATGTCCGATATAGTCGTTTCTGCCGAGTATATAGACAAAAACTGTGAAAGACGATTTATCAGCCGTGAAAATATGGAATTTTCATACAGACACAGCGTTTTTTCCGGAACACCTCTTGTCATTACGTCCGTTACAATGGAACTTTCAGCAGGCAATGCCGACGATATAAAAAAGGCAATGAATGACTGTATGTGGAAAAGAAGTTCAAAACAGCCACTGGAGTTTCCCAGTGCCGGAAGTACTTTCAAGAGACCGGAGGGAAGTTATGCGTCTTTGCTTATTGAACAGTGTGGTCTTAAGGGACTTTCGTGCGGAGGTGCGGAAGTAAGTGAGAAACACAGCGGTTTCGTTGTCAATAAAGGCTATGCGACTTGTGCCGACGTACTTGAACTTTGTAGCATAGTTCAGAAAACTGTAAAGGAAAAAACCGGTTTTACCCTTGAACTTGAACCGATAATATTGAAGTAAATAATTTTATGATATCAAAATTCCTATAATCAGGGGAGGTATTTTATGCAGCTTTTAATTATTACAGGAATGTCCGGCTCAGGCAAATCCTGCGTTATGGACGTTATGGAGGATATAGGCTATTACTGTATTGATAATATTCCTCCGAAACTCATCTCACGCTTCGTTGACATATGCCGTAAATCAGACAGCGGAATAAATAAAATTGCCGTGGCGGTAGATATAAGGACAGGAGATATGTTTGCGGAAATTTTCCGTTCGTGGCAGTATCTTAAAAGTGACGAAACTCTTGAAGTGAAAGTCATTTTTATTGAGGCAAGCGACGAAGTAATTATAAAGCGTTACAAGGAAACACGTCGCCGTCACCCTCTTGACGAAAAATTCAGCGGAAATCTGCACAAGGCTATAAAATATGAACGTATGCAACTTTCACAGTTAAGGGAAATTTCTGATTATTATATTGAAACGTCCGAACTTTCTGCGGGACAGCTTAAGGAACAGGTCAAGGAAATTTTCCTTAACCGCAGTTCAGATTCACTTACCATAAAAATAATGTCATTTGGTTTCAAGTATGGAGTATCTACAGAATCAGACCTTGTATTTGATGTGAGGTGTCTGCCTAATCCCTATTATATCGAGGAATTGCGTAATCATACCGGCTGTGACGAATGTGTGAGGGACTATGTAATGAGTTTTGAACAGTCGCAGGAACTTTTCAATAAGCTTACAGACCTTATTGACTATCTTATTCCGCTTTATGTACATGAGGGAAAAAGTCAGCTTGTCATAGCGTTCGGCTGTACGGGCGGTAAACACCGTTCAATTACGTTTGCGGAACTTATGTCACGTCACCTGACAGAAAATAATTACAAGGTGCAGAAATATCACCGTGACATAACAAAAGATAAAAAATTCTAATATTTTGTCCGTATGTGCCGGATATTACATATTCAGGCGTATGCGGACAATTTTCGGAAAGGACTGATTTTTGAATGTCTTTCTCAAATGACGTAAGAAGTGAAATATGTTCGGCGGTCTGTGACAATGACAAGCGTTTTGCGTGTCTTTACGGAATGCTGCTTTTCTGCCGTACTCTCACTCCCGAACATATATGTTTTCAGAGTGAAAGCAGTGTTTCGTCTGAACTTTTCGCAAAACTCTTTAAAAACGTTTTTAAAGTACGTCCGGAATGTCATGAAAATGCCCGAAAGGACGGCAGTGTGCTGTATACTTATGATATTTATGATGTGAATCTTATCAGTGAGGTTTACCGGACGTATAAATTCATAAATTCTGTAAGGACTATTAATTCAGAAATTATTGTGACGAACAGTATAGGTATTTTTACGGCAGGAATTTTTCTTGCGTGTGGAAGCGTCAACGACCCTGCGAAAGAGTATCATCTTGAATTTGCCGTACCTACTGAAGTTCTTGCAGAGGAGCTTACTGTACTTCTCGGCGATATAGGCGTGAACGCAAAAACGGCAGTCCGTCGGGGACAGTATATTGTATATATAAAGGACAGCGAGTCAATTGAAGATACACTGACTTTTATCGGTGCTCAAAACTGTACACTTGAAATAATGAATGTCAAGATTTACAAGGACGTTCGCAACAAGGCAAACAGGCTTGCAAACTGTGATGCCGCCAATATAGACAAAGTTGTGAATGCCGCCATGAAACAGACCGAAGATATACGTCTTATCGAATCGACTGACGGGCTTGAAAGTCTTTCGGGTGAACTGCGTGAAGTTGCAGAAATACGTCTTGAAAATATTGACATGAGTTTGCAGGAAATAGGAGATATTCTGTCTATAAGCCGTTCCGGAGTAAACCACCGTTTCAGGAGGATTGCAAAAATTGCCGGAGATATAAGAAACAGAGGTAATGAAAATGAAAAATGATGAATTTGTGAATCTTCATGTCCATACTGAATACAGTCTGCTTGACGGTGCTTGCCGTATAAAGAAACTTATTGAACGTGTTAAGGAACTTGGACAGACTGCCGTTGCAATAACAGACCACGGAAATATGTACGGTGCGGTTGAGTTCTGGAACGAGGCAAAAAAAGCAGGAATAAAAGCTGTTATCGGCTGTGAGGTTTACGTTGCACCGAGAAGCCGACACGATAAGGACGGAAGAATAGATTTATCTCCGTTTCACCTTATACTGCTCTGTGAGAACAATGAGGGTTACAGAAATCTTGTGAAACTTGTATCTGCTGCTGGAATAGAAGGATTTTACAACCGTCCGAGAGTTGATATTGAACTGCTTAAAAAATATCATTCGGGACTTATATGTCTTTCAGCTTGTCTTGCTGGTGAAATTTCAAGACTGCTTGTTAATGGGAACTATGATGAAGCAAAGTCCAAAGCTCTTGAATACCGTGATATTTTCGGTGAGGGGAATTATTTCATAGAAGTGCAGAATCACGGCATACGTGATGAAATCAGAATACTTCCGTTGCTTTACAGGCTTTCGGCAGAAACCGGAATACCTCTTGCCGCTACAAATGACTGTCACTATATAAACCGTAATGACGCTGAAATGCAGAATGTTCTTCTTTGTATACAGACTAATAAAATTCTCGGTGAACCTAACGGAATGAGTTTTGAAACGGAAGAATTTTATGTAAAGTCGGTGGACGAAATGTCACGGCTTTTCAGCGGACATGAAGAAGCTATTACAAATACATCTCGGATTGCGGAACGCTGTAATGTTTCTTTTGAGTTCGGAAATATAAAACTGCCGAAGTTCACAGCTGACGGCGTGACGGATAATGAAGTTTATTTCCGTGAACTCTGTTACAGGGGAATGTATGATAAATACGGTTCAAATCCACCTGTAAACGTAACAGAGAGAATGGAATATGAACTTTCTGTAATCATAAAAATGGGATATACTGATTACTTTCTTATAGTATGGGACTTTATCAGATATGCAAAAGAAAATAAAATACCTGTTGGACTGGGCAGAGGTTCGGGAGCAGGAAGCCTTTGTGCGTACTGTATAGGAATAACCGGAGTTGACCCTATTAAATACGGTCTGCTTTTTGAACGTTTTCTTAATCCTGAACGTGTCAGTATGCCGGACTTTGATATTGATTTCTGTATTGAGGGACGACAGAAAGTAAAGGATTATGTAGTGCAGAAGTACGGAAGTGACAGAGTTTCCGAAATAATAGCATTCGATACGCTGAAAGCAAAAGCGGCTGTGCGTGATGTCGGGCGTGTAATCGGTCTACCGTATCAACTTTGCGACAAGGTTGCGAAACAGATTGATTTCGGAAACACCCTTGAAAAGTCACTGAAAGAATCCACCGAACTTCATTCAATGTATGTTTCGGACAGTTCTGTAAAAAGGTTGATTGACCTTGCGTCGAAAATAGAGGGTATGCCCAGACATTCCTCAACTCATGCGGCAGGTGTGGTAATTTCCGCTGTACCTCTGAGCGACGTTGTACCACTACAGAAAAACGATGGTACAATTGTAACACAGTATACCATGAATATTCTTGAATCACTGGGACTGCTTAAAATGGACTTTCTCGGTCTGCGTAACCTTACTATAATCCGTGACACATTAAACGAAATTCACCGCACAGAGCCGGATTTTGATATTGATAAAATACCTCTTGACGATAAGGCAGTATACAAAATGCTTGCGGAGGGTGATACGGGGGGAGTGTTCCAGTTTGAAAGTGAGGGTATAACCAAGTGCCTTACAGAACTTAAACCCGAACGTATAGAAGATTTAATAGTAATGTTGTCGCTTTACCGTCCCGGACCTATGAAGTCCATACCTCTTTATATAGAAAATAAAAATAATCNCNNCAAGGTGCGGTNTAAGCATCATNTGCTGAAAGATANTCTTGAAGNAACATACGGCTGTATNATATATCAGGAGCAGGTAATGGAAATATGCCGTAAACTTGCCGGATATTCATACAGTCATGCGGATATAGTAAGACGTGCAATGGCAAAGAAAAAACATGATGTCATGATGCGTGAACGTGCAAGCTTTGTAAAAGGTGCAGAGGAAAACGGTGTTTCCGAAAAAATAGCAAACGAGATTTTTGACGAAATGACAAGTTTTGCGTCTTATGCTTTCAACAAGTCACACGCAACAGCATACGCCTGTCTTTCATATCAGACGGCTTATCTGAAATATCACTACAGGGGCGTATATATGGCGGCTCTCATGTCAAGCGTCATGTCTGTTACAGGAAAACTTGCTGAATATATCAATATGTGTCGTTCAAGCGGTATAGAAATAGTCCGCCCTGATGTGAATAAAAGTATGAAAGTTTTTTCATATCGTGACGGAAAAATGTATTTCGGACTTCTTGCACTGAAAAATGTCGGTGTCGGACTTGCTGAAAGAATTATTGCAGAAAGACAGTTAAAGGGGAATTTCAGGAGTTTGCAGGATTTCTGTGAACGTCTTGAGGGGCGTGACCTTAATAAAAAGTCTCTTGAAAGTATGATTATGTCAGGAGCTTTTGACGGTCTTGGACTTAACCGCCGTCAGATGCTTGAAAATTATGAAATGATTCTCGATATGGCAGGTTCGGACAACAATGGAATAATAGACGGACAGCTTAATTTCCTTGACAGTATAGATACACAGGATATGAATATAAAAATTCCGTCTGTTCCGGAATACAGTCATAAAAAGTTACTTTCAATGGAAAAGGAATCCACAGGTATATATTTAAGTGGCAGTCCACTTTCCGAGTACGAATATATTTCGGAACTTCTGAAAATCAGAAAAATAAATGTTATTTCAGATTCGGAAATCAAAGACGGTTATAATGTGAAACTCCTGTGTCTGATACAGAGCAGGAAAAATCATGTAACCAAAAAGGGAGACAAAATGTGCTTTCTTACTCTTTCAGACGAGACAGGAGAAATTGACGCAGTTGTTTTTCCGGAACTTTATAGTATGTGCAAGTCATATCTTAATGAGGATAATATAATTATTGTGAACGGAAAAATATCCGTAAAAGACGAAAGTATTTCTGTTATATGCAGTTCAGTTACACAGGAACAGGAATTTTCACGCATGACAGGTAATATGAAACTCTGTATAAAAATAAACTCGGCTGAATTATCCGTAAATAATGAATTGATGAGCATTTGCAGGGAATTTTCCGGAAGCACTCAGGTGGTATTTTATCTTACGGACATGAGGAAAATGATTTCTCCGAAACCAAAAATGACCCTTGATATCGGCAGTGAGAGTTATTTGAGACTTAAAGAAATTTATCCACCGTCGTCGGTCGGACTTATTGAGTGAAAAATATGAAAAATACTTCAAATACTCTTGACAATTTCCATATAAAGTAGTAAAATATGAATGTATGGAATTTAACTGCATGATTGCAGGTTATAAAATATGCCGACGGCAGATTGGAGAAAATTTTTATGATTAAAAAAATTGCTGTATTAACAAGCGGTGGCGACGCACCGGGAATGAATGCGGCTGTAAGAGCAGTTGTAAGAACAGCTCTCAGCAAGGGTATGGAAGTTTACGGTGTACGCAGAGGTTATGTCGGACTTCTTACAGGTGATATTTTCCCGATGGACGAAAGAAGTGTTACAGATATTATCCACAGAGGCGGTACTATCCTTTATACTGCAAGATGTCCCGAATTCAGAACTGAAGAAGGCGTTGCAAAGGCAAGAGCAAAGTGTGAGGAACTTGGAATAGAGGGTCTCGTTGTTATCGGCGGTGACGGTTCATTCAGAGGTGCTGCTGACCTTTCCGCAAAGGGTATGCTTTGTATCGGTATCCCCGGAACTATTGACAATGATATATCATGCACAGATTATACTATNGGCTTTGATACCGCTATNAATACTGCTNTGGAACTCGTTGANAAGCTCCGTGATACTTCACAGTCACATGACNGAATTTCNGTAGNTGAGGTAATGGGCAGAGGTGCAGGACACATTGCAGTAAATACCGCTGTTGCCTGTGGTGCTACTGATATTATCACACAGGAAGTTCCTTACGACCTCGACACTATCGCTAAGGTTATGCTTGAAAAGCAGTCCAAGGGCAAGAAGAATTTCGTTGTTGTTGTTGCCGAGGGTATCGGTCATTCACAGGAAATCGCCGCTATCTTACAGGAAAAGACAGGCATTGAGGCACGTGCTACTATTCTCGGTCACGTTCAGAGAGGCGGTAATCCTACTCTTAGGGACAGAGTTGAAGCTACAAGAATGGGCAACTACGCCGTTGAACTTCTTGAGCAGGGTATAGGCAACCGTGTTGTTGCTCTCAAGGACAACGCTCTTGTTGACTATGATATTCAGGAAGCTCTTTCAATGAAAAAGCCTTATGACGAAAATNTTCACCGTATGNCTNAAACAATTGCATTCTGATAATACATNAAAGGGANACGCNTAGAACGGTTCTCAAAAAGANANTTTAGCCATAGNACTTTTGATTTGCAGTCAAAAGTGCTATGGCTTTTCTATTGACAAAATGGATGTGATAAGATATAATAGTTACTAAGATAAATCGGAATTTATAGATCGTAGGGTGAATCCATAATGTTTTTCTTAAAATCAGCATTTGATAATATAAGACATGAAAATGATAATTACAACAGAGAAGAATTGATTGCTTGTACTGCAAAAATCTTCGGAGAAACTGTCTCTCGCAGGGAATTAAAGAAAAGAGCAAGACTTTGGTATGCTGCGGATCACCTTATAAACGCTGATTTATTGGATAAACTATCCCATTCTCCATATATCGAAGTTCGAGAAAGCGTTGCGGAAAATATACACACATCGCCGGAAACTCTTGAGGTATTACTTCAAGATACGGATTTTGAAGTTAGAGAAACAGCTATTTTAAATCCAAATTCGNCATTANCAAAGATACATGAATTGCTTAATGGTGANGATGAAGTTGTTCGTAATGCAGCAAAGCTACGACTTCAATCAGATTAACTGACAAATTCTGATTTATATTAATAGCATAATAGTAAACCCAAACCCCGAAGCAGTCATATCAAACTGCTTCAGGGTTTTACTTCTTTATGAGAACTTGCCTTTATGTGTCCCTTTTTTATTATGAAAATACGGTTTCTATTTTTTTGTGTGATTCTTCTGTTGAATAACACCATTGTCCGATTTTTCCGGAATCGTAGTAATATTTTATTTTCCGTGACTGTTCGCAGTCCTCACAGGTGTCCACAATAATCAGCTTGACTTTCATTTTTTCGGGAATAAGAGCCTTTATGTATACGCTCACGTTCTGACCTGCGTGAATATCGTCTCTCGGTTCTGCAAGACCGGCAAGGTTCGGAGCGAGTTCTACAAAAATTCCGTAATCCTCAACGGAGCGGACAATTCCGGAAACCGTTTCACCCGATTCAAAAAGTTCGGCGTTTTCTTTCCACGTACCGAGAAGTTCCTTGTGAGTGAGGAAAATCCGTCCGTTCTCGTTTGACTTGACAACAGCGTGAATGAAGTCACCGTTTTTAAACCGGTCGGACGGGTGTGATATTCGTGAAACAGAAATTGCGTCAATCGGTATAAGAGACGGTATTCCACAGCCTATATCAACAAAACAGCCGAACTGTTCAAGATGTGTAATTCTTGCGTCTATAATATCACCTGAGGACAGGGAATTTATGTAGTTTTCAATACATTCCTCCTGTGCGGATTTTCTTGAAAGCTGTGCGGAAATCCTGCCGTTTTCACCATATGATATATTTACTACCTTGAAACATACAATTTTGTTTACTCTTGATATAAGTGCTATGTCACGAGTAGAACCGTCCTCAATGCCCACAGCACCGTCTTTGCGGAAAATAATCCCGTCCGCACACGGCAGGTCAATTATAAGATTGTGGGAACTGTCACAGACTGCGGCTCTTGCTTCAAGGATAATACCTTTTTCCATAGCTTCTGAAAGACCCTCGGCAGAAGATATATACTTTTGGTTTTCGGCTGTTTTAAAAAGACAGCCTTCGGGTTTGTAAATCATATTTTTACCTCCGTCATTATTAATGCTTGAATAGTCAATTTTATGCACGGACTTAAAATATTATGACATAAATTGCAATTTCTTTAAATCGGGATATCATTTAAAAAATGTGCCGGACTACCAACCGGCTTATATTGTGTTTTTATCTCTGCTCACTTAAATTATACCATATTTCCATAAGAATGTCAATCAGAAAACGCCCGAGAATATTTTATCTCAGGCGTTTGTTGTTACTGACGTATTCTGATATTAAGACCTCCCAGAGCGTTAAGGACGGATTTAACATTGTCAATATTTTCGTCGTCGCACATTATATATACAGTAGTATTGCGACGGCGTTCGTGTTCGGGTATCATTTCTTCTGTTGTAGGGTGTTCAATTGAAGCGGTATAATAATTATAGCTTGTGACGGCGGTCGGCAGGAGAGTCCACATAGTACCGTTACGAAGTCTAACAGCCTCGTCGGAAGTCTTGTTATATNCCNTGTTGGCGGAACGTATGGAAGTACTTTCTTTTATTCGTCCTATTGCTGTTTCAGCGAGTTCCGGAGTTTCAAATTCGGCAGAAATTCTTGTAATCATATTAAATTTTTCCTTTCATTTGTCAACTTCTGTATATTTGAATTGAGGTTTTTATTATTTTTACACAAAAACAAAAAAATATACTTCTTACATATTGATTTGGAAACGATTTTGGGGTATAATGAAAAATATACGATTTTTTAAGGTGGTGCTGATTTTGGATATTAGAGCAGGCGATATTCTTACTATGAAAAAAAATCACCCCTGCGGTTCTGATAAAATGTACGTAATTCGTGCAGGTATGGATTTCAGACTCAGATGTGTGAAGTGTTCAAGGGAATTTATGGTTGCCAGAAACAAAATAGAGAAAAATATCAGAAAAGTTCAGCATGAAGAAGATAAGGGAGATTGAAAAATGTTTGAAAAACTTGAAGCGATGGAAGAAAAATATGAGGATATAAGCAATAAGCTTTCCGAGCCGGATATTGTGAGTGACAATAAGCTGTATACCCAGCTTATGCGTGAATTTAAAAATATGACCCCTGTTATTGAAAAATACCGTGAATATAAAAATGCTCAAAATTCATTCAATGAAGCTAAGGAAATTCTTGACGAGGGCGGTCTTGAAAAGGATTTCAGGGAAATGGCACAGGCGGAGTTTGAGGAATCTAAGGAAGCTATGGAGAATATTTCTCAGGAACTTAAAGTCCTGCTTCTGCCCAAAGACCCTAATGACGACAAAAACGTTATTATCGAAATCAGAGGAGGTGCAGGCGGTGAAGAAGCATCACTTTTTGCAAATTCACTTTACCGTATGTATACCATGTACGCCGAAACAAAAGGCTGGAAGCAGGAAATTCTCAATGCAAACCCTACTGAATTGGGAGGTTTCAAGGAAATAAGTTTTTCCATTGAGGGTGAAGGTGCATATTCACGTCTGAAATACGAGAGCGGTGTACNCCGTGTGCAGAGAGTTCCGGAAACCGAATCACAGGGNCGTATTCACACAAGTACGGTAACGGTTGCCGTGCTTGTAGAGGCTGACGAAGTGGAACTTGAAATAAATCCCACAGACCTCAAAATTGACTATTTCCGTGCGAGCGGAGCAGGTGGACAGCATATAAATAAAACTGAATCCGCTGTCCGTATAACATATCTGCCGACAAATGTCGTTGTTGAGTGTCAGGACGAAAGAAGTCAGCACAAGAACAAGGACAAGGCTATGAAAATTCTGCGTTCGAGGATTTACGAAGCATTACAGGAAGAACAGAATGAAAAAATTGCATCGGAAAGAAAAATGCAGGTCGGCACGGGTGACCGTTCTGAAAGAATAAGAACTTACAACTATCCGCAGGGCAGACTTACAGACCACAGAATAAATCTTACTATATACAGGCTTGAAGACATTCTCAACGGAAATCTTGACGAGGTTTTTGACTCCCTTGCAACCGCTGACCAAGCCGCAAAACTTGCAAATCAGGAAATATAACTTTATGGAAACTTTATTACTTAGCGAAAAACAACTTGAAATTGCCGCACAGATGATAAAAAACGGCGAGGTTGTCGGAATCCCGACGGAAACGGTCTACGGACTTGGTGCAGACGCTTCAGATGAAAATGCAGTCAGAAAAATTTTTGAAGCAAAGGGCAGACCTGCCGATAATCCGCTTATCGTACATCNTGCNNACTTTTCCGAGACTGAAAAATNTACATCGTATATTCCNGAACTCGCTTGCAGACTTGCAGACAANTTCTGTCCCGGACCTCTTACTATTGTACTGCCGAAAAATGATAGTATACCGCTTGTTACTTCGGGCGGTCTTGATACGGTCGGTATAAGAATCCCGTCGCACCCTTTAATGCACAGACTTATTGAACTTTCGGGAAAACCAATAGCCGCACCGTCTGCGAATATATCGGGCTATCCAAGTCCGACTTCTGCCGGACACGTTATGCGTGATATGAACGGCAGAATTTCAGCAGTCGTTGACGGTGGACAGTCACAGTTCGGCGTTGAATCAACTGTAGTATCTGTAGAAAACGGCGACACAGTAAGAATATTGCGTCCCGGTTGTGTGACAAAGGAAATGATGCTTGAAATCTGTAAAAATGTCATAGTAGACAAAGCAGTTATCAGTGGTCTTGAAAAGGACGGAAAAGCAGCGTCACCGGGTATGAAATACAAGCATTATTCACCGAGTGCGGATATTGTCATGATAGATTCAGACTTGGAAAAATTTACGGAATATGTCGGAAATCACTACGGCGACAATGTTTATGCACTTATTTTTGACGGTGATGAAAAAAATTTCCCTTACAGATATATGACTTACGGCAGTGACAGTTCAGAACAGGCTCATCTGATTTTTCAGCGACTTCGTGAGTTTGACGAAATTCACGCCGGAAAAGTCTATGTGCGCACACCCTCTTTAGACGGTGTGGGACTGGCGGTTTATAACCGTCTTATAAGGGCGGCAGAATTTGAGGTGATAAGGATATGAATACTCTTAGTGGTATAACGATTGTCGGTCTTACCGGACAGACCGGAGCGGGAAAAAGTACAGTTTCAAAGGTTTTTGCATNAAACGNTTTNGCGGTAATAAATGCTGNTNTTGTTGNAANACAGGTGGTCGGAAAGGGGACAAAATGTCTTGCCGAGATAGAGGAATTTTTCGGAAACGGTGTTATAGACCATGACGGAAATCTTGACCGGAAAAAACTTGCAGGTATAGTTTTTTCTGATAAGGCAAAGCTTGAAACGCTTAACACAATAACATATCCCTATATTACGGGTGAAATTCTCCGACAGATAAACGGGTTTGCCGAACGTGACGAAAAACTTATACTTCTTGACGCTCCCACACTTTTTGAAAGCAGGGCAGACGATTTCTGTGAAATTATAATATCCGTGCTTGCAGACGAGGATATAAGGGAAAAAAGAATAATTCAGCGTGACGGTTTAACGTCTGAACAGGCAAGAAAGAGAATGGGGTCACAGCTTGACGAAAATTTTTTCGCAACTCATTCTGACTATATAATACATAACAACAGTAATATTGAAACAGTCAACGGAATAGCAAAGGAACTTTCCGACAAAATCCGTGACTGTTATCAGAATAAATAAAAAGGGAGTGTTTTTTATGGAAANATCAAAAGTACTTAAAGAAAAGCTTTTCATGANAAGAAAAAATGCCGTTCTCAGAATGAGCGAGACAGAAATTGCTGAATGTGACAGTTTCTGTGAAAGCTATAAGGACTTTATGGATACGGCAAAAATTGAGCGTGAAGCAGTTGCCTACACAATTGAACTGCTTAAAAACAACGGTNATGTGGAGTATACCGCAGGTATGCAGTTAAACGCCGNNGACAAGANTTACCGCAACAACAGGGACAAGGCAATTATTATGGCAATAATCGGAACTGCTCCGATTGAGNAAGGTGTGAGACTTTGTGCCGCACATATCGACTCGCCACGTCTTGACCTCAAACAGAATCCGCTTTATGAGGACAACGAAATTGCCCTTTTCAAAACGCATTACTATGGCGGTATCAAAAAATATCAGTGGACTACAATTCCGCTTGCGCTTCATGGTGTTATTATAAAAGCGGACGGTGAAAAAGTTACCGTTAATATCGGTGAGGACGAAAATGACCCTGTTTTCTGTGTTACTGACCTTCTTCCGCACCTCGCAACAGAACAGATGACAAGAACTGTTTCAAAGGCTATTACCGGCGAACAGCTTAATTTAATTATCGGTTCAAGACCTTTCCGAGACGACGAGGCAAGCGAAGCTGTAAAACTCAACATTATGAACATTCTTTTTGAAAAGTACGGTATTACTGAGGCTGATTTCATTTCCTCCGAACTTGAGGCAGTACCTGCTTTCAAGGCTAAGGACGTTGGTTTTGACAGAAGTATGATAGGTGCATACGGTCATGACGACAAGGTTTGTGCCTATACTGCACTTATGGCAACGGTTGACTGTAATAATCCTGTTCATACTGTTGTAACCGTTCTCACAGACAAGGAAGAAACAGGTTCAGACGGTAACACGGGACTTTGTTCCGCATATCTTGAATACTTTATTTCAGATATTGCTGAAACTCTTGGTTCAGACGGCAGGACAGTCCTTTCAGCATCAGAGTGTCTTTCTGCTGACGTTAATGCGGCTTTTGACCCGACTTTCCCCGAAGTGAACGAGCGTAATAACTGTGCATATATCAACAAGGGCGTATGTATTACAAAGTATACAGGTGCAAGAGGAAAGTCCGGCACGTCCGACGCTTCCGCAGAGTTCACGGGCAGAATCCGCCGACTTATGGACAGTCATAATGTTATATGGCAGACAGGCGAACTCGGTAAGGTTGACGCAGGCGGTGGCGGTACTGTTGCGGCATATATCGCAAACCTCAACGTTGATACTATTGATATGGGCGTACCGGTTCTTTCAATNCACNCACCTTTTGAAATTGTTTCAAAAATTGATACCTATATGGCTTACAAAGCTTTTTCAGTGTTCATAAACGATTAATNAAATTGCCCACACCTCTTGAGGTGTGGGCTTTGTAAGCGGATTTGCATTTATTGACATTACTGAAAATGACCATTGCAAATATTTTCCTGATGCAGAATAGAGGTGAAAACTATGATTCTATACAGACCTGTCGGCACTGCTGAACTTGAACTCATCGAACAAAACAATTACAGAAGTTTTCCACCCAGACTTCCGGAACAGCCGATTTTCTATCCAGTGTTAAACCGTGAATATGCCTGTGAAATAGCTGAAAAATGGAACACTAAAACCGCTGACAGAAAAGGTTATGTAACGGAATTTGAAGTTGACGACGAATATATTAAAAATTTTGAAGTGCATACGGTCGGAAAAAATCATCATAGAGAATTATGGATACCTGCGGAAGAACTGGAAAAATTCAATCGTAAAATTATCGGAAAAATAAAAGTAATTGATAAATTTTCAGACAATAAAATAATAACTGTAAGCACAACTCATGGAGATATAGTATGTCAAAGAAAAAGTGAGGTTAAAAAAATTATTCTAAACAGTTCAACTGACGATATATGGATAAGTACAGGCACAGAATATCCATGTCTTGCAATACTTGTCAACGGGAAATATGCCTGTATTCATTATTTTGAGAACGAAAACGGTACAGTGTTCCAGTCTCACGGAGATTGTGAAAAGCAAATCACTTTCATTGCAGGCAGTACGGAATGGACTGCACCTCCGGAAGCTGNTATCACTCTTGATACAGCTATAAGATGTANTGAAGAATTTTGCGATATACTGAAACGTCCGGCGTGCATAGNATGGACGGAATTTTAAAAGGAGGTTATTATGGTTAAATNTTCGGANTATATCGGTNCACAGTTTGGCAATCCTCATGGAGTTGTCGGAAAAATATGCTGTTTAATAATGAATGTCATCAACAATATGATGTATAGGAGTATTGTTGATGACGTAAAAGCAGACAAAGACAGTCGCATTCTTGACATAGGTTGCGGAAACGGCTTTTTAATCCACAAACTCTATAAAAAAAATAAGTCCCGTTTATATGGGATTGATATTTCAGAGGATATGATACGTGCAACAACTAAACGCAACAAAAAAGCTGTTGACAGTGGTGCGGTAACGCTTTCAGTCGGAAACTGCTGTAATCTGCCTTTTGAAAACAAGACTTTCGATACAGTCACAACCATAAACACAATTTATTTCTGGGACGATACACTCAAAGGACTTTCTGAAATCCACAGAGTTCTTAAAGATAAAGGAGTGTTCTATAATGCAGTATACTCAAAGGAATGGCTCGGAAAATATTCATATACGCGTAAAGGCTTTAAACTCTTTGAAAAAACGGACTACATAAAGCTCGGAAAAAGGGCTGGTTTTTCGTCTGTTGCAATAAAGGAAATTGTTGCAGGAAAAAGCTATATAATCAGATATACAAAATAGGAGTAATTTTTTATGTCATACTCTCTTTACTATACAGCAAAAAGAAACACTCCCCTGACTGATACAGAAAATTCGTCTGTAAAAAATATTGTTGAAAAATACAATTCAGAATATCCGTTCAAGGAAAAAGCAGAGGATTTCTGTGTGTATGAATTTGCATCGAAAAATGATATTATATTTAACGGTTCAACAAAACTTCCGGGTTCAGACGTTGAATTATTATATGAAGTCTCTGTCTACTGGCTGAAATGTCTCACGGAGATTACAGTGTTGCTTCATGACTGTCAGTGGACGGTAACATTTGATGATATCAATATCATTTACGACAAAGACACGGGCTGGAGATTTTCCACAGATGAGGAATACAGCAAATCAACAGTACCATTCAAAGAAAATAACTCAGCTATGGAAAAGCTGATTTACAAATACTGTAACAAAGAATATACAATTGATGGTGTTAAAACATATATAATTCCGAAAGAACGCTATGACGAACTGTATCACGACATAGAAATTTCGGATATGCCCCTGAAAGAACGTCATCTTTCTTTTATTAAATACCTAAAAGAGATAAATATTCCAGAAATCTATCTGTCAATCGTATTTGCATACGGGGGACATCTATATGATTTAATACCTTGTTATAAATATGATAGAAAATTATATCATGTCTCACTCAAAAACGGCTGGGTCTGCCTTGAATGTCGTCAGCCGAACACATTCAACAATATAACTCTCATGCCCATGTATGAAAGTGACGTTGATTTTCTACCGTTGGACGTAACACCCGAAATACCTCCGGTTTTTAAGAAAATCCCATGTCAGAAATGCGGAAAGCTGTTAAACAGAAGATTTCTTATAGTAGGTATCTTGCCAAATTAAGAAAAAAGTGATAAAATAATGTGAGTTCGACAGATAATATTTAAGGTAATTACTGTGTTGAATATACATTGTTACTCATGTAAATCTGCTTCTTTCTCCGATAATTATAACATATAATGATATATTTGGCAAATCATTTTTTCTATTGATTGACAAATCGTAAATAAAATAGTATAATAAAAATATGNTAAAATCAGGTNTTAAANGAGGGATAAAANGNAAAATCAACATACACCTAAACAGGTAAAAAGGGGATTTGTACCGACTGATGCCAAAGAGTTCGGAACATCGGAAAATCTTGAAAAACTCTGTAAATCTGCTGAGGAGGTATATTTTCTTGTTAACAGGGGGTACGCAATGAAAAATGCCATAACGTTTGTGGGAAATCATCATCTGATTTCGGAAAGGCAGAGAACTGCTGTAGCACGTTCGGTATCGCCTGCTGAAAGTATAAAAATCAGAAAGAGCAAGGAACTTTCTGACAGTGACGTTGCAGGAAAAACACTTTATATAGACGGTTTCAATGCTGTAATTACACTGGAAATCGCATATTCTGATTCTATGCTTTTTAAGTGTATGGACGGTACAATCCGTGATATTGCAGNACTCAGAGGCACATATCGTNNGATAGNCAAGACCGACATGGCAGTTAATGCGATTGCTGAAACACTTACAAGTNTTGGTATTGGCAAANCCATATTCTANCTGNACGCACCTGTTTCAAATTNCGGCAGACTGAAANAGAAAATTNTTGAAATTATGAAAGACAGACCGTTTGAAACGGAAGTATATACGGAAAATGCAGTTGATTCCATTCTTGAAAGTAAAAGCTGTGTTGTCACCGCAGACGCTGTGATTCTTGACAGGTGTGAAAGCTGGTACAATCTCACTGATACGGTTATAAAAAATCACATAGGAAATTACAGATATATTGATATTATGGGAAATACAACCAAGTAAATTATTTAATTTTAAGAAAAGCGTGACAAAAGGAAAAAAATAGTGTATAATAAAACTGCATGACTGCAAATATAATGCGATTGGAGCGATTTATTATGTCAGATAAAACTTTTTACATTACTACACCAATATATTACCCGTCAGGAAATCCACATATCGGTCACTGCTATACAACTGTTGCGTGTGATTCTATAGCACGTTACAAGAGAATGCAGGGCTATGACGTAAAGTTTCTTACGGGAACTGACGAACACGGTCTTAAAATCGAACAGAAAGCCGCTNAAAAAGGCGTTACANNGAAAGAATATGTTGACGAAATTGTAGGTACTTTCAAGAATCTCTGGAAATACATGAACGTAAATTATGACCAGTTTATCAGAACTACAGACGATTACCACGTCGAAAGTGTTCAGAAGATTTTCAAAGACCTGTATGACAAGGGTTATATCTATAAGGGAGAATATTCCGGTAAATACTGTACTCCGTGTGAAAGTTTCTGGACAGATTCACAGCTTGATGAAAACGGTTGTTGTCCTGAATGTCACCGTGCAGTGACTTTTGCAAAGGAAGAAGCTTATTTCTTTAAGATGTCGCCGTTTGCAGACAGAATTGAAAAACTTCTCACCGAAACAGACTATCTTCAGCCAAAAACAAGAGCCGTTGAACTTGTAAACAACTTTATCAAACCCGGACTTGAGGACTTGTGCGTTTCCCGTACAACTTTCAAGTGGGGTATTCCCGTGACTTTTGACGAGGGTCATGTTGTTTACGTATGGATTGATGCACTTTCAAACTATATTTCTGCTCTTGGTTATCAAAATTCAAGNTCCGACGAANTNAATAAANNCTGGCNTGCTGATATTCATATGGTTGCAANNNATATTANGCGTTTCCACGCAATTATATGGCCTGCTATGCTCATGGCTCTTGACCTGCCGTTGCCGAAACACCTCGCTGTACATGGCTGGATTACTTTCAACGGTGAAAAAATGTCGAAATCTCTCGGAAATGTTGTTGACCCGTTTGTGCTGGGAGAACGTTATGGCTGTGACGCTATAAGATATCACATTTTAAGAGAGATGGCTCTCGGTTCGGACAGTTCATTCTCCAATGAAATAATGATTAACCGCATAAATTCCGACCTTGCCAACGGNTTCGGCAATCTTGTTTNACGTACTGTTGCANTGNCTGAGAAGTATTNCGGNGGAACACNCCCGACAGAGCGTGANGAAGCNGAAATTNATACAGAATTTAAAAATACTGTTCTGAAAACAGTTCCGGACGTTGACGAAGCTATGTCAGGTACAAAAATCAAGAACGCTCTTGAAGTGATATTCAAAACAGTGGACAGGNCAAATAAGTACATTGATGAGACTGAACCGTGGAAACTCNGCAAGNNTGAGNAAAACAAGGCAAGACTTGCGTCTGTGCTTTATAACCTGCTTGACACGGTGAGANTTATTTCATCACTTCTTTCCCCGTTCATGCCCTCGACCATGCCGAAAGTATGGGAACAGATTGGTGCGTCTGCCGACGATGTGAAGTATGAAAAGCTTTCTGAATTTGGTGTACTTCCGTCAAATGTAACAGTTCATAAGGGTGAAATACTTTTCCCGAGAATCGACGTTGAAAAGGAAATTGAAGCTCTTAACTCAATTATAAAGAAGAATATGGAAGAAGCACAGTCTAATCTTTCCGAATCCGAAAAGCCTGCTGAAAAGATTGAGCTTGTTCCGGAAATTACAATTGATGACTTTGCAAAGGTTGAAATACGTGTTGCAAAAGTTCTTTCATGCGAAAAGGTCAAAAAGTCCGACAAACTTCTTTGTTTACAGCTTGATGACGGTATGGGAGGACGACAGGTTGTCTCAGGAATTGCACAGTATTACAAGCCGAAGGATTTGGTCGGCAAGAAAATACAGCTTATCGCAAATCTCAAACCTGTCAAGCTTCGTGGCGTTGAAAGTAATGGCATGATTTGTGCGGCAGACCTTGTGGACGGCGGTTGTCAGGTAATTTTTGTTGATGACAATATTCCCGTTGGTGCTAAAATAAGATAAATTATAAGAGGACGGTTTTCGGGCTGTCCTCGTTTTTGATAAAATACTTTACAGGAGAAAATTATGTCAAAGATAATTGAAATAGACAATCTTGAATCGGAAGATTTAAGACCGTATACCATTACTTCGGAAATTCAGCTCAGACGCTATTTTGAACCTGATAAACTCGGTATTTTTATAGCCGAAAGTCCGAAAGTGATATGTCTTGCGTTGAATGACGGCTATGAACCGATTTCAGTTCTTTCGGAAAGAAAATACATAGATGGACAGGTAAGGGATATAATTGAACGTTGTGGAGATATTCCGGTTTACACAGCCGACAGTAACATTCTTACTCGGATTACGGGCTTTAAACTTACTCAGGGTGTACTTTGTGCCATGAGACGCAGACAGAACCCGTCTGCCGAGTATATTTTAGAACATTCTTCAAGAATTGCCGTTCTTGAGGACATTATGAATCAGACGAATGTCGGAGCAATTATACGTTCTGCCGCCGCTATGAATATTGATGCCGTACTGCTTACACCAGCGTGCAGTGACCCTCTTTACAGACGTTCAGTGCGTGTAAGTATGGGGACGGTTTTCAAAATGCCGTGGACTTATTTTGATGATAATACCAGTTATGTTGAATGTCTAAAAAAACACGGTTTTTCTACTGTAGCAATGGCACTCCATGATAACACACTTGACATTGATGACCCTGTACTTAAATCAGAAAAAAAGATTGCTGTTATACTCGGTACGGAGGGCGAGGGACTTAAACAGTCCACAATTGAAAAATGTGATTATACAGTTAAAATTCCTATGGCTGACGGTGTTGACTCTTTGAACGTTGCTGCTGCGAGTGCGGTGGCTTTCTGGGAACTGGGAAAAAATAATTTACTGAAATATTGACATATACCAAAAAAAATAAAATTCACATTATCGGGAGAATATTCTGTTTCTCCCGATTTTTTTATTTCATTGATTTTATATGACAAATCTGTTATAATTGTATTATACCTATAATTAATGGAGGTTTTGTCTGTGCATAGTAATATTCCAAAGAAAACACTTACAAGACTTAAAAAAGAAAGCTCAGGAAATCCGGAGTTTGATGATATAGTAAGATGTCTTGAACTTGCTAAGGAATCGGGCGACGATATGTGGAAAGAATTGATTTTTACTGTTCTTGAAGAAATGGAATTATATCAGTCCGAAGAAATGAAAAATATGAAAGAGCAGATAATCAGGAGGCTACATAATGGATTATGATGTTGAATATCAGATTTTTCAGTATATATGCAGTGAGGCGGACAATTATGTGCCGATACAGAAACTTCTGTTTAATAATAATCTGACTTTTAAACAGGCTCTCTGTGGAGTGTCTGCTTACCGGAAAAATTATTCTGATATGCTTGCAAAGTATGGTATAAACGGACGGAATACTGTACTGATTTGATAAGACTTTTAGAGGAAAATCCGGAAGATACCGGTTTGCAGTTTATTTATTTCGCAACTGTGACGGATATCGGTTTGTTACTTGACTGCAATCAGAACGAACGTTCAGAAGAACAGAATATACGCAACTGGCTTGAACAGAAAAAGCGTACTGACGAACTTATGGAATTTCAGAAAGAAAATATGAAAATGAAAAAGCGTCTGAAAGAATTTTTGCGTAACCTGAAAGTATCAGATAAAAATTCTGAAAATTATCCTGAAGAACAGAGTGCAGTTTACAGATTGTCATTGAAGCACGAATTTTTATATTCCGGAAGAAAAAATGAAGTTTATTTTGAGAATATCGGTGAACTTGTAAGAGCCTGTTCAGTATCTTTTTAAAATAATACGAATAAAAGCAATAGTAATCATCTGAAAAGAGTTTTGTAATTTTCGTTCACAATTTTTCCAGAGACGACGGTATTTATCAAGCCAGCCAAAAGAACGTTCCACAATCCAGCGTTTTGGAAGAACAACAAAAGTATGCAGTTCATTTCGCTTGACAACTTCAACTTCAGCATTTGAAATTTCTTTTACAGCATCTGCAAAATTATCACCAGTGTAGCCGCCATCAACGAGAACTTTCTTTA
>WFLX010290820.1_pt1 | contig 27308 bp, 21 predicted proteins | sample 4967041 | NCBI WGS metagenome assembly WFLX01 (sample SAMN12857096, study PRJNA449069) | gut metagenome | isolation source: stool from male and female vole | host: Microtus ochrogaster | place: USA:Florida | collected 2017
CTCAACGCAGTTGATATCAACTTTGTGGTATTCAACCGCTTCCTTTTCCCCGAGCAGATGGAAGGCATGTTCTTCACGCTCTTCGCCATCGCCATCGCCGCGGCCGAAACCGCCCTTGCAATCGCAATTATCATCAACGTCTTCCGAGCCGCCAAGAACATCGACGTGCGCTCCCTTAACCAAATGAAGTTCTAAGCCTTATGGATATTACAATGCCTCTATTGATTTTAGTGATTCCGCTGGCTATGTTCCTCATTCTGGGCATAGGCGGCTGCAAGATGAGCCACAAGCTCGCTGCAACCCTCGGAATCTGCGGTATGGGTACCTGCCTGGTGCTGAGCTACATCACCGCCCTGACATATTATTTCAGCGGAAACCCCGACTTCGTCAATGCCGAAACCATGGAGCGCCTGCAGTACACCGTGTTCAACGTGCAGTGGCTGGCCTTCACCGAGCATCTGGTTNNTNCNCATNGGNTTCNTGCTNGACCCCATCTCNGCCCTGATGCTCNTNGTCATCACNACCATCNNCTTCATGCGTNCACCTCTACTCNCTNGGNTACATGGAGGGCGAAAAGGGCTTCCAGCGCTACTACGCGTTCCTGTCGCTGTTCAGCTTCTCGATGCTGGGCCTGGTTGTGGCAACGAACATCTTCCAGATGTATATCTTCTGGGAGCTCGTGGGCGCATCGTCCTACCTGCTGATCGGCTTCTACTACAAGCGCCACTCGGCAGTATCGGCCTCTAAGAAAGCATTCATCGTTACCCGCTTCGCCGACCTCGGCTTCCTGGTGGGTATCCTCATCCTGTCGTTCTACACCAACACCTTCGACTTCGTAAGCATGACCTCCAACCCGGCCAACGTACTGGCTGAAACGGGTGGAGCAACCTTCATGGGCGCATCCGTGCTGACCTGGGCTCTGGTGCTGATCTACATGGGCGGCATGGGTAAATCGGCCATGATGCCTCTGCACATNTGGCTGCCGGACGCAATGGAAGGTCCTACCCCCGTGTCGGCCCTGATCCACGCCGCAACAATGGTTGTGGCCGGTGTGTACCTGGTAGCACGCATGTTCCCGGTCTACATGATGGAAGTATCGGCCACAATGGTTGTAGCAGTTGTCGGCGCCATCACCGCCTTCTACGCCGCGATGGTTGCCTGCACGCAGATCGACATCAAGCGCATCCTTGCCTTCTCCACCATTTCGCAGATTGCGTTCATGATGGTTTCGCTCGGCGTAGCTTCCCTCGGTAACGGCGAAGTATGCCACCACGGCCTGGGCTACATGGCATCGATGTTCCACATGTTCACACACGCCATGTTCAAGGCTCTGCTCTTCCTCGGCGCCGGCGCACTGATTCATGCCGTTCACTCCAACGACTACACCGCCATGGGTGGTCTCCGCAAATACATGCCCATCACCCGTTGGACATTCCTCATCGGCTGCCTTGCAATCGCCGGTATTCCTCCCTTCTCGGGCTTCTTCTCCAAGGACGAAATCCTCTCCGCAGCCTATGCATGGAGCCCCTACATGGGTGTATGGATGTCGATGGTAGCCGGTATGACTGCCTTCTACATGTTCCGCATGTACTACCTCATCTTCTGGTGGAACGAACCCGAATATCACCACAAGCCCCACGATGCTCCCTGGCCGATGTCCATTCCTCTGGTATTCCTTGCCGCCGTGAGCTGCGTTGCAGGTTTCATTCCCTTCGGTAAGTTCGTGACCTGGAACCGTATGCCCTACGAAATCCATCTCGACCCCGTCATCGCCGTTTCCAGCGTTATAGTAGCCGCATGCGGCATCGCTCTGGCATGGAAAATGTACCATAAGGAGAATCCTCTGCCCGCCAAGTTCAAAAACGCGCTTCCCACCCTCTGGGACTGGTGCCACCACCGCTTCTACTGGGACGAACTCTACATGTTCATCACCCACAAGATTATCTTCGGGTGTGTATGCCGCCCGCTGGCGTGGTTCGACCGCCACATCATCGACGGCACCATGGACGGCTTCGCCATCGTCACCAACAAGGCCTCCGAGGCTATCAAGCCCCTTCAGTCCGGCCAGATTCAGATGTATGTATGGTACTACCTCATCGGCGCCCTTGCCCTTGGCGGTATCACAGCTCTCTGCATCCTTTGATTAGAACTGAAAGCGCTATAAACTAAAAACCAGTAATTACCATGTTTTCCAACATATTAATCTACTTCGTGGTGATCCCCCTGCTGATGCTGGCAGGCATCGCCCTGTGCCGCAAGGAGAACCAAATCCGTGCGGTGGCCGTTGTAGGATCAATTGCATTGATAGCCCTTTCAGTGGTGACTCTGCTCCAATATCTGGACATGCGTCATGCCGGCGAAACCGCACCGATGCTCTTCACCGACTCGTGGATGTGGTTCGAACCGCTCAATATCCACCTTGCAGTAGGGGTTGACGGCATCTCAATCGCAATGCTNTTCCTTTCTTCCATCATCGTCTTCGCGGGCACCTTCGCATCGTGGAAGATTGCACAGATGAAAGAATTCTTCCTGTGGCTCATCCTCCTTTCGGTCGGTGTGTTCGGCTTCTTCATCTCCATCGACATGTTCACCATGTTCATGTTCTATGAGGTTGCGCTGATCCCGATGTACCTGCTCATCGGCGTGTGGGGCTCGGGCCGCAAGAATTACTCGGCAATGAAGCTTACGCTGATGCTGATGGGCGGCTCGGCCTTCCTGATGCTCGGCCTTATCGGAATCTACTACCATTCCGCTCCCGCCGGACAGCCCCTGACCTGGAACCTGCTTGAAATTGCCGCATACGACGCAATTCCTCACGGATGGCAGAGCTTCCTGTTCCCGATGACCTTCGTAGGCTTCGGCGTACTCGGTGCCATGTTCCCCTTCCACACCTGGAGCCCCGACGGTCACGCTTCGGCACCTACCGCCGTGTCGATGCTCCACGCAGGCGTGCTGATGAAGCTCGGTGGTTATGGCTGCTTCCGCGTGGCTATCTACCTGATGCCCTACGCCGCACAGGAACTGAGCTACATCTTCCTCATCCTGACCGGTATTTCAGTTGTGTACGGAGCGTTCTGCGCCTGCGTCAAGACCGACCTCAAGTACATCAACGCATACTCATCGGTGTCGCACTGCGGCCTGGTGCTGTTCGCCATCCTGATGCTTAACAGCACGGCCATGACGGGCGCCATCATGCAGATGCTCTCCCACGGCTTGATGACAGCACTGTTCTTCGCGCTCATCGGTATGATTTACGGCCGTACGCACACCCGCGAAATCACCCAGATGGGCGGCATGATGCAGATTCTGCCCTACCTGTCCGTCTGCTACGTGATTGCCGGTATGGCGTCACTCGGTCTGCCGGGCCTTTCGGGCTTCGTTGCTGAAATGACCATCTTCGTCGGTTCATTCCAGGCCGGTATGGAACAGTACCTGGCCGGAGCCGGTTCGCTCAAGCTGGTGTTCACCATCATCGCATGCTGCTCCATCGTAATCACCGCCGTGTATATCCTCCGCGTAGTCGGCAAGCTGCTCTTCGGCCCGGTTTACGATGAACACCACCTCACCCTCACCGACGCTACATGGTGGGAACGCCTCTCCACAGTCACCCTCATCCTCTGCGTGGCTGCCATCGGTTGCTTCCCCAACTTCTTCAACCATCTGATCAACACTACCTTCACTCCGGCCATCTTCAAGGTACTCGGAATGTAAGCAAAAGGAATAAATGCAATGGATTACTCACAATTTTTAGCAATGAAACAGGAAATCGGCCTGCTGGTCGTATTCCTGCTGGTATTCCTCTACGATACCTTCATGCCGCAGCGCTCCCAGAAGGCTCTTCCCGCCTTCACCATCGTGTTGATGCTCCTGTTCACCGTGGCCGGTTTCTGCTCATGCTGCCTCGGTAGCGGCGCGGACACCAACGCGTTCGCCGGTATGTACGAAACATCGCCCGTCATCGCCGCCATCAAGAACATACTGAACATCGGCGTTGTAATCGTGCTGATTCAGTCGGTTGTATGGGCCAACAGCGACCAGATGCACATGCGCCGCGGCGAGTTCTACGAGCTTCTGCTGGTGACTCTCTTCGGCATGTATCTGATGATTTCCGCTCGCCACTTCCTGCTCTTCGTAATCGGCCTCGAAAGCGCATCCCTGCCTCTGGCAGCCATGGTTGCCCTGGACAAGAACCGCTACGAAAGCCACGAAGCAGCCGTGAAATACATCCTCACCGCCGTGTTCTCTTCCGCCATCTTCATGATGGGTCTGAGCTTCGTCTACGGCCTCACCGGCAGCCTCTACTTCCAGAACATCTACGTGGCCCTGGGTCTCACCGGCGAAGTGAATATGCTTCTGGTTATGGCGCTCGCCTTCGTGGTGGCCGGTATCGGATATAAACNCTCGCTGGTANCCTTCCATCTCTGGACCGCCGACGTTTACCAAGGNGCACCCACCTCGGTTACGAGCTACCTTTCGGTAATCTCCAAGGGNGCCGTGGCCTTNGCGTTCCTTTGCGTTCTGGCTCAGGCGTTCGGCACTCTCTACAGTCAGGTTTGGGAATGGATGCTCTACGCACTCATTATTCTGACCATTACTGTAGGTAACCTCTTCGCCATCCGCCAGCGCAACATGAAGCGCTTCCTGGCGTTCTCATCCGTTTCGCAGGCCGGTTACATCATGCTCGGCGTGATAGCCTTCAACACCATGGGTATGGCAGCGTTGATGTACTATATTCTGGTTTACATCTTCTCCAACCTGGCAGCCTTCGGCGTAATCGGCGCTATTGAGAACGCCACGGGCAAAGTTTCGATGGACGACTACAACGGNCTTTACAAGACNANCCCCCGCCTGTCCTTCGCCATGATGCTTGCTATGTTCTCCCTGGCCGGTATTCCTCCTTTCGCAGGCTTCTTCTCGAAGTTCTTCATCTTCACGGGTGCCATCAACCAAGGCACAGTGGCCATCTACGTGCTGGTGCTCATCGCCCTGATCAACACCATCATCTCCCTCTATTACTACCTCCTGGTTGTTAAGGCCATGTTCATCTCCGATGAAGAATGCACCATCGCCAAGTTCCGCTCGGCCTTCTCTGAGCGACTCGGCCTCTGGATTACCGTAGGCGGCATCATCTTCCTCGGTCTGGTAAGCTGCATCTACAGCGGCCTGCTGGACATGACAGCCGTTTCCCCGATGGAAATGTTCTTTGCCAACTAACTAACATCAAATACTAACCCAGATGTGCGTCCTTGCGGGCGCACATCTTTTTTGCTACCATTCGGACCCTAATCCGCAAGCCAAATCTTTAATGACTAATCGAGATTAAACGGGATTAAACATGATTAATCTCGATGATTACTAATTTCCACGTGGTTCGGCCCGAGGACCGCTTTGCATATATCCTTGAGGGAAGTTTCGGGTGGTAAGTATGTCTGCGGAGGCCTGGGGGTATAGACGTTCCTGCGGGGGTAGAGGGGCCTGGGACGCAGGCATTCCTGCGGTGGGCTGGGGCACCTGGGGGGGGTAGGGATTCCTGCGGGGGTAGAGTGGCCTGAGACGCAGGCATTCCTGCGGGGGCTGTGAGGCTTGAGAGGCACGTATTCCTGCGGGGGCAGGTATGCCTATGGAGGCATGAGGTAGCATAACATCCACCCCTGCGAATGAGCCGCATGGGTAGCGAAGTCGGCGCCTTACAGGAGGAGTTGTGGCTATAATGCAAACATCCCCGTGCCGGGTGGTGCGGGGATACTTTATGGGATGGCCGATGTATCAGTAAAGGAGGAGGTCTTTGCCGTAGGAGGTCAGGTACTGGCTGATAACGTAAGGAGCGACCTTAACCTGGACGGCGCCCTGAGCATAGCTGGCGATTTCGTAGGGTTGATAGGCAAAGACGATGTCGCCTTTGTTGTTGATGAAGAAGTTGTTGGCCGAGGGCAGTTCGACGAGGGTTGTCGGACCGATCACGCTGATGACCGTACGTGCGCGTTCCTTGAGAATCTTCGGTAGGGCTTCGAGTCCTTCGGGAGTGATAATGTCGCTGAGCGAGAACACTTTGCCGGCGTTCATGTCGTAGTTGATGTAGCGGATTGTGTAGTCGCCGTGGGCGGCACGCATGGGATATTCGGAAAGAATGAGCTGGTAACTCATGATTTCGGGTGTCATGTTGGCGACGTTTCCCTGCACGCAGGTGTAGCCGTCGAGGGTCGAAAGGAAGGCTGCAGCGGGGTCATTTTCATTCTCTATGGCTGTGTAAGGGAATCCGACTTGGCTGACGGCGGCGTTCTCGTAGGCGGCCATGAGTGCTGAATAGTCCGAGCCAACGGTGTCGAAGGCGAGTTTGAGGATACTGTCGCGGAGGGCTGCGACATCATTTCCATAAGCCTTTACGGGCAGGAGCATGTTGATTTCCGAGCCGAAGGAGAGGTCGGAATCGGAGGCAAAAGCACTGGCCGAGCCGTCGAGCGTATAAGCAACCTGCGATTTGAGCAGGTCGAAGGCTACATCGTGCTCCCGGGGTGCTTCGCCCTTGTCGCTGCACGAGGTTACTGCACAAGCAAAAATTAATGCCGTTGCGGCGGCGCCGCAGAGAAGCCTGAGTTTCATGTCTGAAAGTTTAAGTGTTTGTTATAGATAATTGTAAAACACCGGCTGGGTGCTAATGTTGAGTAGGTTGATAAAAAAAGCTGCGCATCAGCACAGCTTTTTGGAGGTATCAGCGCACTCTCAATCGTTGGCCGATCTGGAGTTTGGAATTTGCAGTGATGTTGTTGAGTTTGCAGAGTTTTGCAACGGTTGTTCCGTTTCGTGCGGCAATCTTACTGAGCGAATCGCCTTTGCGCACGCGGTAGGAGGATGATGTGGTCTTGGACGATGAACCCGAAGCGGCCGTTGAGCGAACGTACGGCTTGTTGGGATTCTTTTTCAGATATTCCTGAGCGTACTGCGAATTTGCCTTGGGGTCGTAGTTACGCGCGTTCTGATAGGTGTTCTTGTTGAAGGCGTAAGTGTCGGTGTGCGTGGTCTGGTTGGCGAAGTCGAAGATGGCGCAGGGGTTGATGGCGTAACCCATGTAGCGGGTTTCGAAGTGGAGGTGGGGACCTGTTGAACGACCGGTGTTACCGGCAAGGGCGATGGGGTCGCCGGCTTTGACATAGTCATCATCCTTTACGAGGAATGCCGAGAGGTGGCCGTAAACGGTTTCGAGGTCGTTGGTGTGGCGGAGCACAACATAGTTGCCGTAGCCGCGACGCTCGAAATTGGTGATGCGCACACGGCCGTCGAAAGCAGCGCGGACGGTGTCGCCGATGTTCACCTTCAGGTCGACGCCCTTGTGCATGCGGCGGAAACGGCGTCGGTAGCCATAGGGGGAGGTTATGTAGCCGGGGTGGGGCATGGAGAACTTGCTCACGTCGATGGTAGCGCTCTGGGGCACGTTGGCTTCGGAGTAGCAGTTGACGCGTTTGGAATCCCAGCCTTCGGTGTAGATGTCGAATTCGGGCTCCTCTTCTTCCTCGAAGAGGGCTTCCATATACTTGGTGGTGTTCTCAACCGAGATGCCGGCATTACCCTGATTTGCCAACAAGCCTTTGTGCTCGCTGGCGTGTTTGTCGGGGAGTTTGTAGTTCTGAGCTGTAGCGCCGCAAATAGCCAGAGCAAAGGCGGCGGCAGCGATAATAAGTTTATTCATGATTTGAGAGAGAGTTTATACCGGCTTAAATTTCGTCGGGAGCGTAAATGCTGTCCATTGAGGGGAGCGTGTAATCAAAAATTTCGTCGGGGCTGAAGAATCGGTTAACCTCAATGACGGCGTTTTCGGGGGAGTCGGAAGCATGGATGATGTTTTCCTGTCCGGACATACCGAAGTCGCCGCGGATAGTGCCGGGGGCAGCCTTGCGGCAGTTGGTGGCACCGGTCATGGCGCGAACAACCTCCACGACGTCCTTACCTTTGAGCACCATAACGATGACCGGTGTGCGCATCATAGACCGCAGCAGGTCAGGGAAGAAGGGGCGGTCAACGAGGTGAGCATAGTGCTCGCGCAGTTTTTCTTCGGTGAGGCGCATCATCTTGATGCCGGCAATGACGAGGCCTTTACGCTGAAAACGCGTAATGACGTCGCCAACGAGGCTCCGGTCGATTGCCGAAGGCTTTAAGATTACAAAAGTTTGCTCCATGGAAAGCGAGGTATGTGTTTTGAGAGAAGTCAATTGTTTTATTTCACCCCAAAATTACAAAATTTTATGCTGATTGCCAACCTTTTTCGTTTTAAAAAAGTATAAAAGCCTGCTAAACCGTGCCTGACCATCCTCGCAACACACNGATGTCCAATGCGTTGCATNGATTTATGTTTTATAACATAAAACTGAACTTTTGCCAAGGTGCGNAGATGTGGAAAAAATTCGCTATCTTTGGGAAAACTATAAAACGAGAATTATGAAGAAGATTTTAGCCGCCCTGTTTCTGATGCTCGCCGTAGCTTCCATAAGTGCCCAGACCCCGGCACCGGCACCTGCCAAAGAAGTTACCGTCTTCGCCGACCTCGAGCCCTATGCCACCAACGTAATGGGCATGAACACCAATGTGTCGGTCCGCATCAACGTGGGCCAGTTCCAGAACCAGCAGAAGAACTACACCCTTATCGACGAGGCGGGTAAGGATATGAAATTCAACAGCACAGTGGCCATGCTCAACTTCATGGGCGCGCTGGGCTGGACCTTCGAGCAGCTCTACCGCGACGACGAAAACGACATCCACTACCTCATGTCCAAGCGTGTGACGGACAATTCGCAAATCTACGAAGGCCTGAAAATCAAGAACTTCCAGCCCTGACGATGTCCGTCATTTTGAAAATTGAAGGATATGTCGTAACTTTGCATGTTTTTTGAAGCGACGACTATGAAACCTACTCTATTTGTTTTGGCTGCCGGCATGGGAAGCCGTTACGGCGGCTTGAAGCAACTTGACAGCATAGGCCCTGACGGCCAGACCATTATGGACTACTCGGTGTACGACGCCATCCGCGCCGGTTTCGGCAAGGTTGTGTTCGTTATACGCAAGGACTTCGAGGACGATTTCCGCCGCAAAGTGCTCGCCAAATATGAAAATCATGTGCCGGTAGAGGTCGTATTCCAGTCGGTGGACGCCCTTCCGGAAGGTTACCATGCACCTGAGGGACGAACCAAACCCTGGGGTACCAACCACGCCGTGCTCATGGGCGCTCCGGCTATCCACGAGCCTTTCGCCGTTATCAACGCCGACGATTTTTACGGCCGCGAGGCCTTCAAAGTCATGGCCGATTACCTGCGCACCATGAGTCCCGACCAGAAGGGCCGATACTGCATGGTGGCCTACAAGGTTGGCAACACCATGACCGAGAATGGTGCCGTGAGCCGCGGGGTGTGCACCGTGGACGCATCGGGCAAACTCGAAAACGTGGTTGAACGCACGGCCATCCACTTCGACCCCGACCACCGCATCGAGTTCACCGACGAGCAGGGGCAGATCTGCCATCTGGATCCCGACACCCCCGTGAGCATGAACCTGTGGGGGTTCAGTCCGGACTATTTTGAATACAGCGACCGCGAATTCCGCAAGTTCCTCGACGACAACGCCGACAACCCCAAGGCAGAGTACTACATCCCCTGGGCAGTGAATACGCTCATGCATAAGGGCGACGCCACCGTGGACGTCCTCACTACCACCGCAAAATGGTTCGGCGTGACCTACCCCGAGGACCGCGCCGGAGTGGTCGAAAACGTAACGCGCCTCCACGCTTCCGGCGAGTACTCCACCAAGTTCTTCGAATAATGCTCACGTTCAGCATCGATAAAAGCCTGACCGACAGCAAGGCACGCGCGGGGGTAATCACCACCGACCACGGCGTTATCCACACGCCCATCTTTATGCCCGTAGGTACGCTGGGGACGGTCAAGGGCGTCCATATGCACGAGCTCCGTGACGACATCAATGCCGAAATTATCCTCGGCAATACCTACCACCTCTACCTGCGCCCCGGGATGGACGTCATAGCCCAAGCCGGCGGGCTGCACAAATTCAACGGCTGGGAGCGTCCAATCCTGACTGACAGCGGCGGCTTCCAGGTTTTCTCCCTGGCAGCGAACCGCAAGCTCACCGAAGAAGGGGCGCATTTCCGCAGCCATATCGACGGCTCCAAGCACCTGTTCACGCCCGAGAATGTGGTTGACATTCAGCGTATTATCGGGTCGGATATCATGATGGCACTGGACGAATGCACCCCCGGCACGGCCGAGTACCGCTACGCCCGCAAGTCGCTGGACCTCACCAAGCGCTGGCTGGAACGGGGTTGGGAGCATTACAAGGCCACTGCCCCGCTCTACGGTCACTACCAGGCCTACTTCCCCATCGTCCAGGGGTGCACCTACCCCGACCTCCGTCGAGAAGCCGCCGCCCATGTGGCCTCGCTCGGGGCCGACGGGAATGCCATCGGCGGCCTGGCTGTGGGCGAACCCGCCGAGGTGATGTACGAGATGATTGAGGTTGTGAACGACGTCCTCCCCGAGGACAAGCCCCGCTACCTTATGGGAGTGGGCACACCTATAAATATATTGGAGGCCATCGACCGCGGGGTGGACATGATGGACTGCGTGATGCCCACGCGCAACGGGCGCAACGGTATGCTCTTCACCCCCGAGGGGACGATGAACATGCGTAACGCCAAGTGGGCCAAGGACTTCAGTCCGCTGTGGCCCGACGGACCGTCGATTGTGGACCGCGTTTACTCCAAGGCATACGTGCGCCATCTCTTCGCCTCCGACGAGCTGCTGGCCATGCAGATAGCGTCGATCCACAACCTCGCTTTCTACCTCTGGCTCGTGCGCCAGGCCCGCGAACACATCCTCCACGGTGACTTCCACGCCTGGAAAGAGGAAATGGTAAAGAAATTAGGACGCCGACTCTGATGTTCAAGATTCTCGACCGGTACATAATCCGCAAGTTCCTCGGAACTTACATTTTCGCCATCATTCTGCTGCTGGCCATCGTGATTATGTTCGACATCAACGAGAAACTCGATTCCTTCCTCAAGGCGCCCCTGAAGGCGACCATCGTCGACTACTTCCTCAACTTCCTGCCCTACTTCGCGAACCAGTTCTCGCCGCTGTTCACCTTTATTGCCGTAATTTTCTTCACATCCAAACTGGCGGGCAACAGCGAAATCATAGCCATGCTCTCAACGGGCATGAGTTTCAAGCGTCTCCTGCGTCCCTACCTCTTCTCAGCGGCCATCATCGCCGCCGGGACCTACATCCTCAGCGCCTACGTAATCCCTCCGGCCAACGTCAAACGCATCGACTACACCAACACTTACGTCAAGAACAAGCGTCAGGACTACGGGTCGAACATCATGCTCATGGTCGCCCCGGGGCAGATTGCATACATGAGCCGCTACGACAACCTGAACAAGTCGGGCTACCGATTCTCGCTCGAGAGTTTCAACGAGAACAAGGAGTTGACCTCGCGCCTGACGGCCTCCACCATCAAGTGGGACACGCTCTACCACTGGCGGGTGAGCGACTATGTTATCCGCGACTTCCACGACGACCGGGAGTACATCCGCAAGGGTCGGCAGCTGGACACAATCATTCCTTTTGAGCCGCGCGACTTCCTTATCGGCAAGGAGGACCACGAGAAGATGACCTCCGGGGAGCTGGCTGAGTACATTTCGCGCCAGAAGGCACGCGGGGTGGCGAACGTGCAGTCGTTCGAGGTTGAGCAACAGCGACGCATAGCCATGACAGCCGCCGCATTTATCCTCACCATCATCGGCATGACCCTCTCGGTGAAGAAGGTCAAGGGGGGCATGGGTTTGAATATAGGCATCGGGCTGGTGCTGAGTTTCAGCTACATCCTGTTTATGACCATCACGCAGGCTTTCGCCATTTCCGGCCTCACGTCGGCCTTCGTGGCCATGTGGATTCCAAATTTCATCTACATCATCATCGCCATAATCCTCTACCGCAGGGCTTCTATTTGAGTTCAGCAAGCTGAATTCAAGGGTTATTTTTAATTTCGCAGGCGAAATTAAAAGGATATGAGGTTATAGGGTTAAGGGGTTAGGTGTTAGGCGTTAGGCGTTAGGTGTTAGGTGTTAGGTGTTAGGTGTTAGGCGTTAGGCGTTAGGGAGTAGGTTTAAGGCGTTAGGTTTTTGGGGGAAGGTTTTTGGGGGAAGGTTTTTGGCTTTAGGGGAATTTTTAAACCCTCGCTGCGGGTGGGCAACGAGGGTTCGGGGTTGGTATTTGGTGAAAAGAAGGTGCTTATTAAAGGTTTTGGAGAAGGTAAAGTTCGGTAAACATTAAACTTTAAACCTTAACCTCCAAATTTAACCTAACTTACTTCATTTTCTCGGCCAGGTTCCGGGCTTTGTCGGCGAGGGAGTCGAGCATGTCGGCACCTTTCTCAACGACGTTGGCGGCGCCGGTGGCAACCTTGGCCTTGGTCTGGTTGAAGGTTGAGTCGGGATTGTCGGTCTGGTCGGCAATATGGTCCTTTACGTTCTGTATAGCGTCGGCAATGCCTGCTTTTGCATTTGCGGCGGCGGTAGCTGCCTGATCCTTTATCTGATCAAACTTTGCGGCAGCCTGTTCTTTTACACTCTGGGCTTGTTCTTCTACGGCAACCTTTGCTGCCTCGGCCGATACTTGTGCGGCGGTCTCTGAAACTTGTGCAGCGGCCTGAGCGGCTGCCTGATTTAAATTTGCATTCATATCAAAGGGTCTTTAGCTGTTAGTAAAATGTAAACGTCTCAGAGCCCTTATTGTTCAGAATCAGAACAAGGTGAGGTCGTCCTCTTGGATTTCGCCGAACCACTCCGAGAGCCGGGCGCGGGCCTTGGCATGGACGTTGGGGGTGATGTTGCTCCAGATGGTTTTGCATGCTAAAACGAGCACTGAAAAGTCGTCCGTAAAGCCGAGCGGTCCGAGCATGTCGGGAATGATGTCGAGCGGCAGGATAAAATACCCCAACGCGCCGATGACAATAGCCTTATCCTTTGCGGGCACGTCGCCGTCGGTGAGGGCATAGTAAAGAAGCAGAGCAGCATACACAGCCTTGATGCCCGCCCGCGAGGCAACCTTCGCTATTTTTTCGAACAGCTTGCCCGGGGAGTAGTCCTTCACAAAAGCATTAAGCTCATTTCTTGACGGTAACTTTTTCATATTCATATATTTAGATGACACTCATAAAAGAAAATTAGAGCTATCCTCGCGGACGGCTCTAATTTTCTTACACATAGTACTTAATGTTAGATTATATGTCTATTCCAGATTTTACATGAAAAAAGCATATCAAATGCTCCTTTAGTATCATTTCCACTGCAAAGTTAATATGTTGTTTCGCATTATGCAAATTTTTCAGAGGCCCGCATTTTGGCTCCTAACTGACATTTTGCCACATTTTAAGCTTGAGAATGCAGAAAATTGCCATCCGCATGTGTCATTTTCACATCTCCATTATAAGCAAAACAAGAATTATGCTAAATATCGTGCACTNTCTTAAAGAATGTTAAATANGCAGTATGTTGTAGCATTATGTTTTACAACATTNTTTTTACGCACTATTTCGGGCTNTCGANGTGACATTTTGNCACAANACGGCCAAATAAGTCNGATTTTAACATNNCGGCAAAATATTTGCGAAGGTGNAGACATTTTCTTATCTTTGCACAAATCATCACACTATGCGCCAACTCTATCTACTGACCATTATATGCGCCCTGTTCAGCTCGTGCGGCGGGAGGGGCGAAACAAACTCCGACGCAGCCACCGGAGGCGACACCCTCACCCTCCATTCCACCCTTCTCACGCTTGTGCGCGAATCCGACGGCAGCCTGACGGCCACCATAGCCAACCCCTGGCAACCCGGAAATACCCTGCAGCGACTTACGCTGGTCCACCGCGACTCAGCGGTTCCGGAGCACGTCGAGGGAACGGTTGTGCGGGTGCCCGTTGAGCGGGCCGGAGTTTATTCCTCGGTCCACACCGGCGGCCTCAAGGAGCTGGGCGCACTGCCGGCCATAGCCGCCGTGGCCGACCTGGCCTACTTTCCCACCGGCGACACCATCCGCACCCTGGCGGCGGAGGGCGCCATTGCCGACCTCGGAACGTCACAGGCCCCGTCGATGGAGCGTATGGCCGCCGCCGACCTCGAGGTAGTCCTTCGCTCACCCATGGAAGGCCTGGCCTCCGGCTCGCTTCCACCGGGAATCGTACCCATCGAAATGGCCGACTATATGGAAACATCGCCCATAGGTCGGGCCGAATGGCTGCTGTTGCTGGGCGCGCTCACAGGTACTCTTCCGCAAGCCGACTCTATATTATATAATGTGATAAACGATTACAGCAACCTCCACCAAAAGGCCGCCGTGGCACTGAGTCCGAAGCCTGTGGTGCTGAGCGAAACAGAGCAAAGCGGCGTGTGGTATGTTCCCGGAGCCCGCAGCTACATGGCGCGATTCATCACCGACGCCGGGGGAACGCTGCCCTTCGATGACAACAAGGCCACCGGCTCCGTGCCCATGAGTCTCGAAGCTGTCGCCGCCAGGGCCATTGATGCCGACGTGTGGCTGCTGCGCAGCTACGGCAGTAATCCCGGCCCTGATGACCTCGTAAAGATGAATCCCCGCTACGGGGCCTTTAAGCCCGTTCGGGAGCGCAACGTGTGGAGCTGCAACTCGGCCGAAGTGCCTGTTTTCGACGACATCGCATTCCACCCCGAGCGACTCCTGGCTGACTATATAGCCATATTTCACCCCGAAGTGCTTCCCGACCACACTATGAACTACTTCCAAAAGAGCAAATGATGCGACGGTCCACCCTGGTCATACTCCTGAGCGCCCTGCTTCTGATTGTCCTTCTGCCCCTGGGGCTTAAGGCCGGGAATGTCGCGCTCTCATGGGCGGAGATTTTCGACGCTTTGCGAGGGAATGGGACGCGTCTAAGCGAGTTCATAGTTCTGGACACGCGCATGCCGGCCCTTCTGACGGCCGCCTTCGGATGCGCGGCGCTGTCGGTGGCCGGCCTGCTGATGCAGACGTGCTTCAACAACCCTCTGGCGGGCCCATCAATCATGGGCATCTCCTCGGGCTCGTCGCTGGGCGTGGCGGTGCTTATTCTTGCGGCGGGAGGCGCCGTTGCAGGGCTGGGTGGCAATCTGGCCATCGTCGCCGCCGCTTTCGCAGGCGCCTTGCTCGTGCTCGGCGTGCTGATTCTGTTCTCGGCCTCGGTAAAATCCGCCGACGTGCTATTAATTATAGGTATTCTCGTGGGTTACCTTACTTCCTCGGTTATCTCACTGCTGAACTTCTTCGCCGCCGACCGTTCCGTGCAGGCTTTCGTGGTGTGGGGTCTGGGCACTTTCGCGGGCGTTAGCCGCGCGACGCTTCCGCTCTTCGCGGTGCTGACGCTGGCGTTCATGTGCCTGACCATGTTCTATTCCAAGGCCATGAACGCGATGCTCTTCGGCGAACGCTACGCGGCCAACTCCGGCATATCGCCCAAGCGCGTACGGACGGGGCTGCTGCTGCTGTCCGGGGCACTGACGGCGACCGTTACGGCCTGGTGCGGCCCGATAGTGTTCGTGGGCATGGTTGTGCCTCACATTGCGCGCATGCTCATTGCCGGGGGCGACCACCGCACCCTGCTGCCCGCCACGGCCCTGTGCGGCGCCATAATCGGCGTGGGATGCCAGATATGCTCCGTACTGCCCGCCATCAGCACGGCCGGGGTTATTCCCATCAACGCCATTACGCCNGTGGTGGGCGTGCCCGTTATTATATATGTGTTGCTCCACCGCCGCAAACTCTTATATTTCAACTGACATGTCGCTGCGCACCGACCGCCTCGCCGTGGGCTACAACGGCCACGCCATCCTCGAGGACATCAACGTCGACGTCCCCGCGGGAGCCTTCGCTGTGCTGCTGGGACCGAACGGCTCGGGGAAATCGACCTTCCTGCGCACCGTCGCCGGAGCGTCGGCACCCGTCGGGGGGCATGTTGAAATCGACGGCATGCGGCCGGACCGCCTCAAGCCCCGGGAGCTGGCGCGCCGTCTGGCCATGGTGTTCACCGACCGCACCGGCGGTGGCGCACTCACCGTTCGCGAAGCCGTGGAAATCGGGCGTCACCCCTACACGGGCCTGTGGGGGCGTCTGAGCGAAGAGGACCACGCCAAGGTTGCCGAGGCCATCGCGGCCGTGGGCATGTCCGACAAGGCCGAGCGATATATCGGCACCCTTTCCGACGGCGAACGCCAGAAGGCCATGATTGCCCGCGCGTTGGCGCAGGACACGCCGCTGATTGTACTCGACGAGCCGACGGCTTTCCTGGATGTGGCCGGGCGTGTGGAAGTTCTGCGGCTGCTATCCGACCTCTCGCACAGCGGCAAGGCAATTCTCCTCTCCACCCACGACATCGCCCCGGCCATGGAGCTGGCAACTCACGTGCTGGCCGTTGACCCCGCCGCCCGNACCATCCTTTCCGGCACAAAAGAAGAAATGATTGCCCGCGGCGACATCGACAAACCTTTCAGCGCCCGCGGAATGAAATTTGACCCTAAAGTCAACGATTTCCGTTGAACAAAATACACAACATCTGAGTTATAAGATAAAAATAAACCTGAAATAAAAATCTGACCCCTGATATGGATAACTTCACATACTATTCACCCACATTATACGAGTTCGGTCGCGGAACCGAAGAGAAAGTCGGCATGCTCACCTTCCTGATGGGCGCGTCGAAAGTGTTGATTGTTTACGGCAAGAAATACGCCAAAAACAACGGCTTGATAGGCCGCATCGAGAACTCGCTCAACACCATGGGCATCGAATATGTGGAACTCGGAGGAGTTGAACCCAACCCCGTAGACACCTTAGTATATCAGGGAATNGAACTGGCCCGCAAGAAGAATGTCGACGGCCTCATCGCCGTGGGCGGCGGTTCGGTTATAGACACAGCCAAGGCCATAGCCGCCGGCGTGAAGTACAACGGCGACTTCTGGGATTTCTACACCGGGAAGAGCCCCGTGACCGAGGCCTTGCCCGTGGGCGTGGTCCTGACCATTCCCGGTTCCGGCAGTGAGGCCTCCGGCAACAGCGTCATCACCAAGNGCGACACCGCCGTGAAGCTGAGCCTGCGCACCGACAGCATCCTGCGTCCACGCTACGCAATTGTCAACCCCGAGATGACCTTCACCCTGACGGCTTATCAGACAGCGGTTGGCGTAGTGGACATGATGGCACACATCCTCGAGCGCTATTTCTCGACCACACCGCGCGTGGAGGTCACCGACCGCCTCGCCGAAGGTCTGCTTATGTCCCTGATTAACGAAGCCCCCAAGGCCATGGCCGATCCGACCGACTTCCACGCCCGTGCGAACGTAGAGTTTGCCGGCACCCTGGCCCACAACGGCCTGGTCGGCTGCGGACGCCGCGAGGACTGGGCCTCCCACGCCATGGAGCACGAAATCAGCGCCATGCACCCCAACGTTGCCCACGGAGCCGGTCTGGCCGTGGTACTCCCGGCCTGGATGGCCTATATGGCCCATCACAAGCCCTCGAAGGTTGCCCAGCTCGGGCGCCGTGTTTTCGGAGTCGAGGCCCGCGACGACCGCGCCGCTGCCATCGACACCGTAGCGTCCATCCGCGCTTTCTTCAGCGCCGTGCTCCGCATGCCCCTGACCTTCAAGGCGCTCGGCATCGACGAACCCAACATCGAAGAGATGAACAAGCGCCTGCATGAAAACAAAGGCGAAATCATCGGCGGATATTACAAACTCAACCCCGAGGACACCTTCGCCATCTACACCCTCATGCTCGATGACAACCAGCGGGCCGAGTACGAGAAAAAAGCCGCGCAAGCATAACGCCACTACCGCATACCTAAGGCCACGTCCCACTCAGGGCGCTGCTTTGCTATGCGGCAATCCAATGATACCCGAGGGCGCCCAACGTTTTTTAACACTCGGGATGTAAGATATTTCGTAAATTTGCGTCATATATACAACCAATTGAAAAATAACTCAATCACTATAGACGCAGTATGAAAAAACTCTTATTCCGCAGCGTGGCCCTCGTGCTGATGGCCTTCACTGCAATCGGAAGCCTCTGCGCTCAGGACCTGAGCCAGTTGCCTCCCCTGCCCCAGGATTCGGCCTTGCGTATAGGCAAGCTGGACAACGGGCTGACATATTATATCCGCCACAACGAAACCCCCAAGGGTCAGGCCGACTTCTTCATCGCCCAGCAGGTTGGTTCAGCCCTGGAAGAGGACAACCAGCGCGGTCTGGCTCACTTCCTGGAGCATATGTGCTTCAACGGCACTGAAAACTTCCCCGAAAAAGGAATCATCAACTATCTGGAGCAGAACGGCGTGAAGTTCGGCCAGAACCTCAATGCGTACACTTCCATTGACGAGACCGTTTACAACATCTCCAACGTGCCCGTTAACCGCACCGGCATCCAGGACTCCTGCCTGCTCATCCTCCACGACTGGAGCTGCGCCCTGACCCTGGACCCGGCTGAAATCGACGCCGAGCGCGGTGTGATCCACGAAGAATGGCGCCAGGCCATGAAGGGCTCCATGCGTATTATCGAGGAAATCCTCCCNACGGTGTACCCCACCGAGGAGCACTACGGCAAGCGCCTCCCCATCGGTACCATGGAAGTGGTAGACAACTTCCCTCCCGAAGCCCTCGTTGCCTACTACCATAAGTGGTACCGTCCTGACAACCAGGCAATCATCGTGGTAGGCGACATTGATGTGGACTATATCGAAGGTAAGATCAAAGAAATCTTCGGCCCCATCGCCATGCCCGAGAACGCCGCCGAGCGCGTGTTCTACCCCGTGGAGGACACCGAAGGCACCATCTACGCCATCGGTAAGGACAAGGAAATGGAGACTGCCGCCGCTATGATTTTCTTCAAGACCGACAACTTCCGCCTGCCCAAGGAGAACCGCAACACCCAGGCTTACTACACCGTGGACTACCTGACCACCATCGCCGCCAACATGCTGCAGAACCGCCTCAACGAGCTTGGCAACAAGCCCGAGACAAAGTATGCCCGCGCAAGCTTTGAAATCGGCGATTTCTTCCTCTCAAAGACCAAAGGTGCCATTGAACTTGACGTGTACGCCAAGACCGGCAACATCGAAGAGGCGCTTGCCGACGCTTACCGCGAACTCGTCCGCGCNGCACGCACCGGCTTCACCGTGGGTGAGTACGAACGCGCCCGCGCCGAATTCCTTTCGCAAATCGACAAGCAGTACCAGGAACGCGAGCACCGCCAGAACGGCTCCTACTCCCGCGAGTATGTGCGCCTGTACCTGGACAACATCCCCGCTCCCGGCATCGAGGAAGAAAAGAAAATCTACGAGCAGTTCGCCAACCTTATCAGCGTTGACATCATCAACCAGCTCCTCCCCTCGGTAATCGTTGACGATAACCGCGTGGTCATCGCCATGATTCCCGACAAGGAAGGTTACACCGTGCCCACCGAGGAATCGCTGGCCGAAATGCTGGAAAATGTTGAGGACGAAGACCTCGAAGCCTACAAGGACGAAATGCGCGAAGATCCTCTCATTCCCTCTCTCCCCGCNCCCGGCTCCATCGTAGCCACCGCTGACGTGCCCCAGTGGGGCGCCACCGAGTACACCCTCTCCAACGGCGTAAAGGTGGTTGTTAAAACTACCGACTTCAAGAAGAACGAAATCGTGTTCAACGCCGTAGCCAAGGGTGGTATCTCCACCATGGACGAAGCGCTTGCCCCCACCATGAAGTTCTCCAACTATTCCATCCAGACCCATGGTCTGAACGACTACTCCGACAGCGACCTGCAGAAGTACATGCAAGGCAAGCAGGCCACCGTCGAAATTTCCGGCGACGCTTACTCCCGCGAAGTTCAGGGTAACACTACCGTCAAGGATCTGCCCACCCTGATGGAGCTTATCTACGCTACCTTCACCGGCTTCACCATCAGCGAGGATGAGTTCGAAGGCACCCGCGGCGCCATCAGCGGCGTGCTCGCCAACCAGGAAAGCACTCCCAACTTCATCTTCTCCAAGCTGCTCATGGCAGATATGTTCAGTGCACCGGCCGCCCAGATGCTCACCACCGCCGACATCGCCGCGGCCGACCGTCAGGCTACCATCGACCTCATCCGTGGTTTCGTAGCCAACGCCGCCGACTACACCTTCTACTTCGTGGGTGACATCGACATGGCTACCTTCGAGCCCCTGATGCTGCAGTATATCGCTACCCTGCCCTCCGACCCGGCAGCTGCCACCACCGGCTGGACCGTCGTTCCCGGCTTTGAATTCGCCGGCGGCGGGGCCACCAACACCTACCCCACCGAGATGTCCACTCCCCAGAGCTTCGTGTTCATCGGCTTCTCCGGCAAGATGCCCTACAACGCCAAGAACAAGTACATCACCGCCGTGGCTTCGCAGGTGCTCTCCAACCGCCTCCTGGCCAAGGTGCGCGAGGAGATGGGTGCTACCTACTCCATCGGTGCCCACGGCATGCTGGACCGTCAGCGCGACAACAACACCTTCTTCCAAATCGCCTTCCCCATGAAGCCCGAACTTAAGGACGAAACCCTGCCCATCATCAAGGACATCATCGAGGATATGACCGTGAACCTCAAGGACGACGAAATCAAGCCCGGCATTGAGTTCCTCATCAAGACCCTCAAGGAGGACCAGAAGAAGAACAGCTCATGGGCATCGGTGATGACCGCTACGAGCTTCAACGGCGTGGACACCTTCAACGGCGCTGAGGAGGTTATCAACTCCATCACCACCGACGACGTCAAGGCATTCATGCGCCAGCTGCTGGACCAGCACAACTACCGCACCGTGGTCCTCGACCCCACCGAAATGCCTGCCGCAACCGCAGAATAAGAACTATTAGATTATACATATAATTTTATCTCCCCGAGCGCGCCCGCTGTGAAGCCGGGCGCGCTCTTTTTATCGTCCGGTTGATAAACTTTTTTAACACTCGCGTGTTATAAATAAAACTAAACTATCCTGATGAAAAAACTATCTGCCCTGTTGGCCGCCACGACTGTTGCACTTAGCGTCAGCGTCAGCGCCGCCGCTCCCATGGATTCCATTCCCGAACGCGCCGTGGTTCTCTCCGGCGACGCCACGAACCCCGCTCACCTGCCCAACATCGCCGAACTGTACTCGCGCGAGAACATGGCCTTTCAAGACCCTGCCGCGCCCCGGTTCCTGTTCCTGGATAAGAAAGGAAGCGTGGCCCTCGGCATCGGGGGTTACCTCAAGGCGATGGCCATGTACGACGTGGACGGTTCCATCAACTCCAACGGCTTCTCGACTTACAACATCCCCGTGCCTTTTGACCCAGCTCAGCGTCAGCGGTTCGGAGCCACGGCCAACCACTCCACCATCTTCCTCAAGCTGGTCACTTCGCCCACCCGCTTCGGGCGTGTAATCGTGTACATGCAGGGGAATTTTTCGGGCGATAACGGCGGCTATGGGTTCAAGATGAGCCAGGCCTACATGAGCGTGGGCAACCTCACGCTCGGAAAGGCGCGCACCACCTTTGCCGACGGTTCAGCCATGGCGCCGACCATCGACGACGAGGGCAATTCGGGGCAGGTTTCGGCTAAGAACATGCTGGTGCGATACACCACCCCGTCGTACCACGGTTTTTCGGCTGCCCTCTCGGTGGAAGTTCCATCCATCAGCACTACCAATTCGGCCACAACGGCCACTATTTCCCAGCGTGTGCCGGACATTCCGGCCTATGTTCAGTATGCCTGGAATAAAGGCGACAGCCACATCCGCCTCTCCGGTATTTACCGCGGCATTTCCTACCGCGACCTCCGCGCAGAGCGTAACCAAATCCACACAGGGTGGGGCGTACAGTTCTCCGGTGTAGGCACTATCGTNGGGGGGCTTGGATTCTTCGGCCATTACACCTACGGCAAGGGAATCGCATCCTATGTGAACGACCTTTCCGGCGAGGGTCTGGACCTCATTCCTACCGGGACGCCCGGGAAGCTGACTCCGGCTGCCGTTTCGGGTTGGACAGCAGGGTTGCAGTACACCTTCACGTCCAAATTCTTCGTTTCGGCATCCTACAGCCAGGCCAACCTTTTCAAAGCCTCCCGCCTGGGCGAGGACACTTACCGCTACGGGCAGTATGCAGTGGTTAACGCCTTCTACGAAGTTTGGGGCGACCTCCAGGTAGGCGTAGAGTACATCCACGGTGCCCGCCACGACTATTCACACCACACCGGCCATGCCAACCGCTTCGACGCCATGCTCAAGTTCAGCTTTTAACCGAAGTTCGTTATTCAAAGGNTGCGGCCCGGACACATTTAACATCTTTTGAAAAAACTTTCCACCCACAAGGGCGTTCTATCNGCTGCAAGGCGGAAAGAACGCCTTTAACACGATTAGAACACGATTAAAGATATTATCATGGAAAGAAAGATTTCATTCAGCGACGTGCAGAAAGCCGTCGACGAAGCTTATGAACAATTCAAAAGCGATAAAGAGGGAGCCATCGACGCCCGCAATGTCGGCGCCGAAGCAGGCAAGTTCGGTATCAGCGTAATGCTTACCGACGGTCGTACCATCGACAAGGCCGATGTGGACGCCCTCTTCCCGATGGGTGCCATTGCCAAGCTTCCTATTTCGGCTGTGCTCTTTGCCCAGAACAGCAAGGAGGAAGTTGTAAAGAAGAGCGGCTCCTGCGGCTGCCACGCAAAGAAGGAGAAAGTTGAACTACCCTTTGGCCGTCATGGCCTGCGTGCAGTAAGCGCAATCGAGCCCTCCAACGACCCNGAAGGNAAGTATGACATCATCTCGAGCATGATTGCCAACATGACCGGGGGCGCTGCAGGNGTNCTGAATGATAAAATCTACCAGAACTATAAAGCCGAAGTGGCTTCGCAGAACGTTGAAGATAAGATTGCCGAATCAGGCTATTATCTCTACGACAATGCCGCCACCGCTATCGAAGTGTACACCAAGCTGCTGTCGCTGCAGCTCACCACCAAGCAGCTGGCAGCCATGGGCGCCACCGTCGCAGCCGACGGCCGCAACCCTATCAGCGGAGAGTACGCCTTCGACGGCGCCAACAGCCAGAGCATCGTGGCTCTTATGGCAACGCGCGGCAAACACTTCATCAAACCCTGGATGGTTCTCACCGGAATACCTGTCAAGAAAGGCTTCGGCGGCGGCATGATTGCAGTGCTGCCCGGTTTCGGCGCCATCGCCGCCTACGCCCCTGAGGTTGACGAAAAGGGCGTATCGGTAAAAGCCTCCAAGGCAATCGCTTACATCGCCAACAAGCTTGGCCTGAGCGTGTACGCTTCCGCTCGCGTAAGTGTTGACTAAACTGACCTTTTATGGTTGAATGTTATTATATGATTTCTGCAGAAGGGAAGTGCCCACCCGCACTTCCTTTCTTTTTGCCTCCATACCCAAGCTAATGATGCTAAAAATGATGCTGCAAATGATGCTAAAAAAGAAACCATCTTCAATCCAACAGAAGAATAGATGTAAAGAAAAAGCACCCGAGGAAATTGGTTTCCGCGGGTGCTAAGTTTCTATTTACTTATTCTGACTTTGAGAGTGTTACCATCAGCAGTGATAAGATATATGCCGGGAGCAAGATTCATTTGCCCGTAATATCCTTCATATATTTTCAAACCGTCGAGAGTATGAACTTCAACCCATTGTTCCTCTTCAAAGGAGGGTAATTCTAAGCCGGACTCACCTGCGACAATCACTTTAAATGTGGTGGTAAAGGTCTCTGCCCGGAAATTCACAGTAGCCGTGACTTCACACTCACCCGGGTTAATAGCCCAAACTTCACCATAGATACCGGTACCACTCATTCTTGCCACTTCCTCGTTGCTACTGGTCCAAATGCAATGCTCTACCTGAGCATAGACGGGATTCACCTCAAGGGTTACAATCGTGCGCTCGCCTTCATTTATTGTAACAGGATTTTTATCCACAAACAGTTCCAGTTTACCCGGTTGCTCCATAATGTTGAGGTCTTTAGTATTAAGTAGTGTTTCTTCATAAGCTTCCTGGGTTGCATAGGGTACGGACACGAAAGTGCCTCTGGGAACGTTAAGCTTACCACGAGTTTCAGTTATCGGGGGTTCTTCTCCGGTGAATTCAACAGTGCGGATTCGTGAATCATATAAAGCATTGGAATAGATTGTTTCCAGAGTCGAAGGAAATGTGAGTTTATTCATTTGAACATTCGCGAATGCAGAGGCACCGCATGTGCCGAAGCCCTCCGGAATAACCATTGAATGTTCAGGCACTGCCATATTCTGACACCAGCCTGTAGGAATTGTGAATAAGGGCTCTTGTTCGTCATATTTATAATCCTCCGGTATACGCCAACTTACAGCAACATTCCGATTTGAGGCAAAATTGTACTGGTCAAGTTCACGACATTCTCCAGGAAGTGAAAGTGTCTTTAATGATGCTGGAACTCGTGTGAGGAAACTCTCAACACCATCCGGCACTTCAAGTTCCTCCACATTAGTGCCGAGCAACGAAATATTAAATTTCTTTGTTCCCTCCTCAAAGGTGACTGTTTTCAGGTTAGTACAGTAAACAGGATAATAGAAACCTCCTCCGTTAAAGGGATAGCTGATTTCGTCGGCATTCATCAATGCTGCCGGCAGAGCGAACGATGAGATTGATGTCCCGGCAAGACATCCATATCCAAGATGTTTAATCGGGTTTGCAAATGTGATTCTGGATAATCCGGAGAACTCATAGAATGCATATGCAGGTATAGAATCCATTTGGATATCAACTATTTCTGTCGGGGTTTCAACACCTTCGAAAGCATATGCTCCTACATATCGTATCCCGGATGGAAATTCTCCCAAGTCAACATTCTTACATTTGTAGAAAGCGTTCGTTTCTATCGAAACCGTAGCTTCCGGCAAATGACAAGTGGTAAGATTTTCGCATCCGCTGAATGCAGCTTCGCCAATTACCAGAGGTGTCGAAGGCTCACGATTCTCAAACCGTACAACCCGCAATTTGGGGCTCCTACTGAAAGACCCTATATATGTAACCTCCGGACCTACTACAATATGAGTGAGTCCATCTAGGTGAAAATACGTCTTCGCGTTTTTAGAATTCAGATAGATTATGGAAATANTGGAACATTTTCTGANGGGNTCCCATNTTGCTTCTTTAAGNTTCTCGGGCAAGGTAAGTTCCAAAAGAGATGTGCACTCTTCGAATGCCTCATCTCCTATCACCTCAAGATTTGCGGGGAAATTGCCACAACTGAGGGCTGTGCAGCCTCTAAACGCATTGTCTCCAATTACTCTAAGGTTTGCAGGATATGAATCAAAATTTAGAGAATTACAGCCTGANAAGGCTGCTTCACCAATCTCCTCAACCGACGCCGGCAACTCTATATTAGTAAGCTGGTCCTGATAGTAAAAAGTTTGTCTACCAATATATTTCAAACTTTCAGGTAGTTTAACGGAAGTGAGCGTCTTATTAATAGGGAAAAGTCCATCCGCCAGGGAGGTTGTTCCGTCTTTGATAACTATATCAGTCTTTGTTCCTTGACAATAATAAGCAGTGGAACCAACGTAAACAATTCCATACACATCCGGAGTGGAATTATTCTCATACCATGGAGTTGCGTAAAAAGCTTCTCTGCCTATGTTGACCGAGGTTGCCGGTATATTTATATCTGCAAGTTGGGAATAAGCAAAAGCCTTGGTACCAATTTTGGATATTTCCTGAGAGAGAACAACCTTAGTAATCGCACATTGGTAAAAGGCCTCTTCCGGAATATCGGTTAATTTTTGAAGATTGATAGTTCCGGAAAGGCTTGAACGGGAGAATGCGCAATCGCCCATTTCTTCGAGAGCGGAGAAATCGAAGGTGGTAATGTTTGACTTTTCGAAAGCATACATACCTATACTTCGCAGAGGAGTTTTGAAGATGATTTCACCGACAGTTTCAGCAAAGGCTCTCTTACCAACGGAGTCCACCGAAGCCGGTAATTCGATTCTCTTCAAAGCGGCAGTGTTACAAAAAGCTCCTTCGCCAACATATTTGGCACCCTCCTGAATTACAACTTCTTCCACCACCTTATTGCCACCTACAATGTACTGGCCTAAGGATTCGAGTTTGGGCAGAATTATTTTCTTGTAGGCTTGAGTTCCACTGAACGCCTCTGCGAGATTATTATTATAAAACTCATATACCTTCACCCCAACGCCAAGGCTCGTATCGCCGGTAACAATTTCAGTACGAGGGTTGTCCGAGATATAAAATCTATGATATATGTAGGTGTTACTGAGGCCGTCCGCTCCGCGATAAAGCTCGGCATAGCATTTAGTTTCGTCAGGAACGAGCGTGATTTCGCTGATATCCAACGTCTGAACCGTCGAGAGTTTGCCAACAGCGTCATTCAAGGTGATGAGGTCCTCTGCACCGACTTGTCCCTTGATAGTCAGATTGTTGATTGTTGTAGTCTCCAGCAAATCAATCTTTTCTCCCAATTGACCTGCCTCCGTCAGGGTAATCACCACATCTGTACCCTGCGCCTTGGCTGACAGCAACATCAGCATCAAGCCAAGGATTGAAAGTAGTCTTTTCATTTGCAAAATGATAATCGGCTCGCTCCAAAAAGCCGGAAACAAAAAACAAGCGTAGGAGTCCTCTATCGGTTGCCATCCTTCCTTTCGAGGCTTCTCGCATTGCCCACTGATATCGGATGGCAACGAAGAAGCCCACGCTTGCATATGTAAATACAACCAAAGTTCACCTTTCACAAGGGAACTCCGATGACCTAATACTACATATACACGGGCATCTATCGTTGCTGTATTCCTGATATCAGTTGAAATTTTGCGAGAATTTCGAAAGTCAAGAATAAGCGCGATAAACGCTTGAGTATAAAAATCTCGCCCAACGACTTCCCTCCGGAAGACTCATTTCGGGCTTATAACGCAAAGTTACGCAATTGTTTTAAATTAAGCAAACATAAACCCTATTTCTATTCTAAAATTGAGTATTTAACATTAATATTTTCATTTTTTGCTCTCATGAGAGTAAACGAGATGCTAGACATGATGCATCTGGTATTATGATTATCGGGATTCGGTGTGATTAATCTTGACCGTGTAGATTCCATTTCGAAGTGCAAAATTTGAGGTGGGATTTACAATGAAAACTAAAAGCTCCTCGGCAGGGGATGCCTTAGCGGCGGGGGCGGCCGAGACCGCCCCCAAGAGCGAAAAA